>Ga0070714_100000786_pt1 | contig 22534 bp, 47 predicted proteins | sample LARL83metaG_FD_65450 | JGI IMG/M metagenome (GOLD analysis project Ga0070714, IMG submission 65450) | Corn, switchgrass and miscanthus rhizosphere microbial communities from Kellogg Biological Station, Michigan, USA - LAR L8-3 metaG | ecosystem: Host-associated > Plants > Roots > Rhizosphere ... | reverse complement strand
CTTGCACCGCGGGTATAACGCCGACTTCGGCTGCTGGATACTGCGATTGAACGGTGGCGAACACGGTTACGATGCCGACAAGCCCACCAGCGACTTCTGCGCCAAAGACAAGGCCGACTACAATAACCATCCGGACGGTTCCCAGTACCAGACCTCGGAAAGCTGGCTGGACAACCTCACGAACGCACCTGGACCAAGTAATGGGGCTTGATATATTACTCATCCACGTCTCCGGCTGGTACCTCGCGGCCATGACCTACTGTACGTACCGGGTATTTCGTCCATAAGAGAAGGGAGATGCCAGCATGGTTTGGCCATTCACAGAATCCCAGTGGAGCAGCGACATGACCAACGTCCTCGCCAAAGACGAAATACCCGAAGGCGCCATCACCGGAGCCCTATTCCGGCTCGGTAGCTTTTTCTATCGCGACAACCCAGAAGACTGCGAACCGGCCGGTAGGCCAGACGATAAATATCCCTTGTTCTAGAGAAGAGAACCACGTGCTCGCTCCCCGCCCCCGTAAACCCCGCAGCGTCCTATTGCACGACGCCGAGATAGCCGACTCGCAACGACGTGCCACGCTCGTCATCGACGCCGAGCCCGCAGCAACCCCAATTGATCTGGATGCTCTGCAACCGGTCGAGGCCAATATCGTCCCGGCGCAAGCGGCCGACATGACGGCCATTCCTTTACGTCAAGTCCACGTCCCGCCGACAATCCCGGCCCGGATCCGGGACAGCTTCGAAGACGGCGAGGCTATCTTCGTTCTCGGCGGGGCAGCGATCGTGGGTGTGGCCATCGCGTGCGTGACCGAGTTCATATTGTGGGCCGTGACCGTGGTCGGCGCAATGGTGGCGGTGCTGCCTACTATTCTCGGCCTGCTCGCTACGTTTGCTCTTGTCCTGTTGCTGTTGGGCAGTCGGGGTAAAGGCGGTAGTGACTTTGTCACGGTCAAGGGCTGCCCACGGTCGGGAACCCCGGGCCCTATCAAAATTCGCCGATGAACGAGCTTCTACCCGGCGCACTGCACGTCCTCGCCCAGTTCGCCGACACGCTCCAAGGCCTCGGCCTTTACGGCTGGCTGGTCATCGTTCTGTTAGTATCCGTGGGCTATGCGATCCGATGACACAAGGGGTAAGCGATGCTGCAACACTGGATGATCGGCGTATTGTTGGCCACTAGCTGCGCGGCGCCAGTCGGACTCGACCAATCCCTGGCGCCGCGATCAATCCCTCCGTCGTTACCGTCACCGTGCCACTCCATCAACGGCCGAGCGGACAGCCATTGCACACCCGGTCTCTGGGCACACAGTCCCGAAGTAACCGCGGACGCGCCCAAGTATCTGCACACCCTATGTCAGCCACCGTTGCCGCAAGGATCCACCGAAAAGCGCTGGATCGAGAAACGGCGACCACCCACTGCCTATACCCGACGTCTCGAACCTCAGCTGATCAAAGCGTACGGATATACCGGAGACCCCGCTAATTTCGAGCTCGACCATATCGGCTCCCTAGAACTCGACGGCGACCCCGGATATACCGCCTACGCTCCCAGCGGAATGCCCGCGAATTTATACCCGCAGCCTTGGGAAGGGTTGACCGGCGCTAAAGTCAAGGATCGGGAGGAGGGTTTGCTGCACCGGCAAGTGTGTTCCGGAGCTCTTAACCTCGACCAAGCGCAAGATAAGCTGCTCCGCGATTGGGTACACTAGCTATGAGCGCACTGTGGTTCTGGGGGATTGTTTTCGTGCTCGTCGCCAATGTCGGGACACTAGTACGTCGGTTGTGGCGCCTACTCGTACACGGGGCTATGCCTCCGATCCCTTCCCTAGAACTTATCTCTGACGCGCTCACGGTCATTACCGGGACCTACGTGCTCGCGTTGCTCATTGATCTGACTCTCTCCGGTCGAATACCGCACTGGGGTGCCTTAGAATACATCTTCACCAGCTTGATCGTGTTTAATGTGGTGCTCATCGCGGCGTTCTCTATACTCGCCGGTCGACGATCCTGACCAGGAAAGTAGCCCATGACCGATACCAAGAAGCCCCGCGTGATCTGCCCGGTCTGTTTTCGCCGACACTCGCTCACCGTGGCCGGCACCCTTCACCCGCACGGACCCGTCGCCAAACGATGCTTAGGCAGCTGGAATCCGCCGATGGATAACCAGGTGCAGAGTCAGCAACCGCCGCCGGGGATCTAGGCCGGCTCCAACGCATGTGCTCCGACCGCCGGATCCCCCTGGTAGTAGGGATTAGTGATCTGTGGTCCCGGCCTACTGACCTTAAGGAACTCCTGGGTGCGCGCCGAGACGCCGCGGCCGACGTTGCCACCGTCGGTGGACCACACGCAGATATAGACGTCGTCGTAGGTATCGCCCGGGGTGTGACAAAACCGGCTCAACGCCCGGACCCAGACTGAACCGCCGTCGTCGGGCAAATCCTCATACCGCACCTCAATGTCCATGGCTACTCCGGCGAGTGGATCAGTCCCCCGCACATTCGCTGTGAAGCGCGAGGGGCTACGGGGGACTGATCGTGCCGGACTCGCCAGCCTGGCAGCTCGGGTGGAACGAGACCCGAGCAGACCCAGCGTAGCGGGTCACCCACTTGCGCCGCTACCACCGACACGTTTACTCGTTAATACGAACACCTAACCTGTCGTGACTTGATCGATGACCTGGTGGTGTGGTAATTCGATGGGAACTTTACAGGCGCCCGGTTACGGGCTAGAGTATAAAGTCTCTCACACGAGGCAGACGCAACCTCGTCGCACTAATCCTGCGGCCGACGCAGCCCTTTTGGAGGCGTGCCATGTCCATATCCGATAACGATGAATGTACCCGTCAGTACCCCCGGCTGTTGATTAATCACCTGGACGGCACCACGACCGAGATCGAGTTTGAGGTCGATGCTGAGAGTTGGAGTGTCAAACCTGACGCCTTAGTTATCTACTACCACAACGAGGTTCGAACGTTCTTTCCGATGGTCAATGTTCGGTCATACACGATCATCCCCAGTGCTCGGCCGTTTGAGGAGCTGTTTGCCGAAATGGTCGAAACCGTGAGGCCTGACCTCGACACCTAAACCGTAGTACACACGACACACGGGGTAAGCACAGATGGACGTTACTGAGTTTGACGTGTCGACCGAGACCGACCTGGCCGCCACCACCCGCTGGATTAACCGCACGGCTGGCCCAGCTCCCGTTAGAGGACACGCGCTCAAGCGCGACAAGAACGGATCATACTGGTGCGGCTGCGGCCACTACATCTTCTGGGATAGTTCTGGATTTGAGCGGGTCAAAGACCAGGATGCCCTCGCTCGACAACGCCACGGCCTGCATCTAGTTCAGGTCCACAATCAAGGTCGACGCTCATGACCATGGATGTTGTCCTCGAGCTGGAATTTCAGACCATCGTCCTGCATCTGGCCGCGCGAGATCCTGACTGTGATTGTCCGTGGTGCGCCCTGGTGGGCCTGCCCGACGTCAAGGACGTGGCGTAATGGCACTCAAAGGCGCCAGCGAATCCGGCCGGCTCGGCCCCTGGTTCACGGCCGCGTTCGACGGTTGGTGTACCGAATGCTCGGAATGGCTCTACGAAGGCGAGCTCGTGAGATACAAAGACGGCTCGGTAGTGTGCGAGGAATGCGGGAATGCCGAGCTGAGTAAGCCCGAAAAACCGCCGACTATCTGTCCGCAGTGTTTTACCGCGCTCTCGGTCAAAGAACAGCGAGCGGGCCTCACTAGGCATGAGGACTGCTAATGCACAAAGACACCCCGGCCGGCGACCCGCCGGACACGGGTCGTGGAATAGAACGGAGACTGGAATGGCTCTGAAAGGCGCCAGTAAGGTAGTGAGTCAGGATCAGGACTGGATCGACTGGGAAGACTTGGCGAAAGAGCGTGCCGCGGTCGTGTGCACCGTCCTGGAGATCGAAGAGGAAGAGGATTTCGGTAACGGAGTCGTCGCGCCCGTTCGGGCCGACGTCATTGTGTTGACCGGAAAGCACGCCGGAGAGGTGCACGCTAACGAGCGCATCCTCAAAGCCGGTATCCGCAACAAACTGACCGAGGTCGGCGATTCCGTGGTGGGCCGGATCGGCGTGTATGGCAAGCGCAAGGCCATTGGTCTCGAAGCCGAGCTCGACGGCGACGTGGAACTGGCCGAGGTGGCCTTAGCCAAATTCACGGCCAATGGCAATGGGTCATCCAAGACCAAGGCTAAGGCCACGAACACGGCCGTTGGCGACGACCAAGATCCACCTTTCTGAGCAAGATCATGACCACCACCAAGCGCCGGATCTGCTGGCCTTATCCAGACAAAGTTTGTCTCGAAGGTGGGTGCATCTACTGCAACGATTACCCATTTCGAGCGGTGTCCGCCATTCAGCAGTATGCGGAGTCGACCAACGGACTAGAGAAGGCGTTCGAATGGGGCCAGCAAAACGGGTGGCCGAATGTGGAGACGAGATGACAGTCACCCTACGCAGGATATGCTGGCCCAATCCCGTGGCCTCCTGTCTGGCGGGCTTGTGCGAGCACTGCAACGACTACCCGCTACGACGCACCCGGGATATCTGGTATTACGCCCGTGCGGCCGGTGACAACCACACCACGGCCTACCAGTACGGGAAAGCCAACGGCTGGCCAGAGATTGAGCAGTGCAATTGACCACCGAGGGGATCGCCATGGCCATAGATGACTGGTACGAGAATCAACGAACCGGGCAACCGTGCCCGCAGTGTGGTTCGGAGATCGTCTACAGCGGCAACTACTTTTGCTCAGGATACACGTTCCCGCAGATCGACAAACCGAACACGTGCGCCTGGGCCATGCCGGAAGACGAGCACGGGCAGTTGTTCGACGACTGTCTAGCCGGACTCCTGCACAACCAAGAGAAGTACCGGGCCAAGAAAAAGGCCAAGGCCAAGCACTAACTACCGAACCGGTGGGGGACCGCAATCGCGACAAACCCCCACCGGCTCCACAATGACCGAGGACTAGGACCCATGGCCGTAGACATTACCGAGGACGGCACCGCGCTCAAGACACTGCGCATCTGGGTGTGCGAGAACTGTATTGTTCGGGTACCCGGCACCTGCCACGTGCCCGGATGCTTTTTCATCTATTACGAGATTGAGAACGTTCCGACCTACCTCGACATGTACGTGATCAAGGACTAGGACATGGACACGTTCACCATCGAACTAGCCGACGCGCTCACCGTGGCGTGTCCGAAATGCGACCAGCCGGCCGGGTCCATGTGCGTCTATGTGCCCATCGCCATGGCCGACCCGAACAGCGACAAACCATCGGTACAGGCCCGGCTGGCCCGGGTCGGCACACCGACCATGAAGGCGCACCCGGAACGTCGCGAGGTCATCCGGGACTGTTTAGAGGCCCAGCAACGGGCCGAGCGACTACAACGACGAATCACACCCCCGCCGGGCATCGCGCGACGCATCGCCATCTATCGCGCCGAGCAGGCCTGGGATAAGGCCGAGCGTGAACAACTGTATGAGTGGCTGCGCCGGTACGGGCGTGTGCTCTGGCAGACGACCTCATGACCACCACCATGCCCCAGCTGCACCCGCACATCCCCGCAGGCAGCTTCGACCTGGCCGCGCTGCTGGAATACGAACCACCGACCCGCTGGCGACCAGAGGTCGGCGACAAAGTCATCGGCCAACTGGTCAAGCTAGAAGACCGGGTCTCCTTCGGCCGCAGCGCACCGACCCTGTTCGTGTTAGTGCCCCCGGTGCCGGACAGCCCGCACGACGAGCTGTACATCACTGTGCGGGCCTCTGGGGTGGTGCTGCGCGGCGGGTTAGAGGCCCTGGATCCGCGGCCTGGCGAGGATATCGCGCTCAAATACGAGGGCATGCGCCTGACCGCGGACGGCGCTCGCGAATACGCCTATTACCGCGTCGCGGTGAGACGGGGTGGGAGATGGGTGATCGCGCAATGACGCGTCGACCTCGATTGCTCGACCTGTTCTCCGGCGCTGGCGGGGCCGCCATGGGGTACCACCGAGCCGGTTTCGATGTGACCGGCGTAGACATCGCGCCGCAGCCTCGATACCCCTTCACGTTCCATCAAGCCAACGCACTGATGTTCCTGGCCGAGCACGGACACGAGTTCGACGCGATCCACGCCAGTCCCGTGTGCAAGAGATACAGCGCTTGCGCCGTGCTCAACGATCGAGAACACCCCGACCAGATCAGCGACACCAGGACCACACTGGCCGCCACTGGACGTCCCTGGGTCATAGAGAACGTGCCCGGCGCCCCCCTTCACAGCCCGGTAACGCTGTGCGGATGCATGTTCCGTATCCGCACCTACCGCCCCCGATTGTTCGAGACCAGCGGATTTGACCTGCCGCAGTTATCGCATCGGCCGCATACCTCAGAGGTACAAAAGATGGGACGGCCCCCGCAGAACGGTGAATACATTCATATCATCGGACATTTTTCCAACGTCACCCTGGCCCGGCAGGTCATGGGCATGCCCTGGGCCACCCGTGACGAACTCGCCCAAGCAGTGCCCGTGACCTATACCGAGTACATCGGCCGGTTCCTGCTGCGGGCCGTGGGAGAGGTGGCGGCATGACCACCTATCGGATCCTCGTTACCGGTTCAAGACGGTGGACCGACCATGACTTGGTCCGCCACGACCTGTCCAAGCTCCCGCGCCACTTCAACTGCCGGCCAGATCAGGTCATCATCGTCAACGGCATAGCCCGCGGCCTCGACAGCATCGCTCGCGCGATCGCGCTTGAGCTCGGCATGCAGGTCGAAGACCACCCGGCCGACTGGGATACCTACGGCAAAGCTGCCGGGCATCGGCGCAATCGCGCGATGGTCGAGGCCGGGGCCGTGGGCGCCATCGCCTACCCGCTCGGCGAATCCAAGGGCACCCGCGGGTGCATGGCCTTATGTGCAACGGCGGGAATCCCGGTGTGGAATCGAGGAGACGTGTTATGACCGCTACCGATCGACATACCGAGACGTCGATGCTGGCGCTGCTGCGGGAACGCCACGCGGCCAAAAGCGGCAACGGGCCGGAATGGGCCTACATCGAGCACGTCCGCGATGCCCCCGGATTCGACGCGCAGCGCACCGCGGACGCCTTGGCGTTGAGCTTGTGGACCAGCCGCGGCAACGAGCTGCATGGGTTCGAGGTCAAGATCAGCCGAGCTGATTGGCGTCGCGAGATCGCCCAACCCGCCAAGGCCGAGGGGTGGTGCGCGGTCGTTGACCGCTGGTGGGTGGTGGCGCCTCGCGGCGTCGTTCCCCGCGATGAACTACCCGCCACCTGGGGACTGATGGAGACCGGTGCCCGCGGCCTGACCATCACCAAACAAGCCCCGCTGTTGCAACAAACCCGGATCCCGATAGATCGCAGATTGTTGGTCCCGATCCTGCGGGCGGCCGGCGCCGGGTTGCGTTTCACGCCGAATGAGGCCGCGCTCAAAGAAGCCCGCGACGAAGGTTGGGAAGCCGGCCGGCAAGCTGCGCGCGACAGCGGGCCCCAGTGGCAACGCCTGTACGAGCAGGCCAAGGAGGACGCGGAAAACGCGCGGGAAGCGGTCCGCGAAATAGAAAAAGTGCTGGGCACGCGCATTACCGGCTGGGGTAGCTCACCCGGCACGAGAACTACGGAGGTCGCCGCGGCGTTGCGCACGGTGCTCGAAGGCGACACCGCCGTGAAGCGAGTTCAGCACATCATCGAGCAGACCGCGAGCGAGTTGGAACGCCAGGCCGCGGCGCTGCGGCGTATCGGGGGGCCGTCGCAGTGATCTTGGGGGAGAACAGATGACCGGACCACCGCCGCCGAGGACACTCTCGGCTGAGCACGAAGCTCTGTTGTCGGCTGCCGCCATCACCCCGGACATCGCCCAGGCCGCGGGAGTGTATACCGCGACCGAGGAAGGCGACCTCCCGGCCGAACTCGCCGATTGGGCTCCGGCAGCCCTGCCGGGCATCGTGTTCCGCTGGGACCCGGTGGCTGGTGGTGCGCCCTTATATCAACTGCGCCCGGACCGACCGATCCCCAAGGCGGACGGCACCGGTCACCTCAAGTACGTGTTTCCGATCGGCGCCCAGCTCTGTTTCGCAGTGCACCCGTTGATGCGCGAGCGCGTCGCCGACCCCACCACACCCATCGTGGTGGTGGAAGGGACCAAACAAACCCTGGCCGGGGTGGCCGCGTTAGCGTCGTCGGACTACGCCGTGGTGGGCATGTCCGGGTGCTATGGCTGGTCCCAGCACAACGAACCGATCCCGGACCTGCGGGCGGTGCCCTGGTCCCGGCGCGACGTGTACCTGGTCTTTGACGCCGACATCACCACCAACCGGGACGTGTGGGAAGCCGCGCAAGGACTGAAAGGCTGGCTCGACGTGGCCGGCGCGGCCAGCGTCAAGCTGGTCAAGCTGCCCGGTGGGGCCCGTAGCGGACTGGATGACGTGCTGGCGGTGACCGCCGAGCCGATCGAGGCGATGGCCCGGCTGCTGGCTGGGGCCACCACGAAAATGCCGCGCCGGCCGGCTCGACGCCGCAGCGGTGAGTTCTTTGATGAGGACGGGTCGTTGCTCGCGGATAAGTCCGCGACAGCACTGCTCGAGGAACACCCATGTGCCCTGGCCGCGGACGGCACGGTGGCCGTGTATGACGCTGGCCGGTACGTGGTGGAAAAAGACTCGCTCATGACGTTTGTCGCCGACATGCTCGGCGACCGGCACCGCCCGATCCATACCGTGACCATCACCCAGGTTGTGATCTCCAAACTGATGATCGAGCGTAAACGGCTCACCGATCGCCAGCGCGGCGGACTCCTGAATGTGCGTAACGGAATGCTGGATCTGATGACCGGTGAACTGCATTCACATAGCCCTAGTTATATGTCCGTGGCGCAGCTGCCTGTCGAATGGGATCCGGACGCGACCTGTCCTACCTATGACCGGTGGCTGCCGCAGGTGTGCAGCGCCGAGCAGATCGAGGATCTGGAGGAGGTTACCTCGACCATGCTCGACCCGTCCCGGACCCCGCACAAGTCCCTGTTCTTGTTTGGTCCGTCCCGGTCCGGCAAATCAACATTCTTACGCATTATGCGGGCCCTGGCCGGAATAGAGAACACATCCGGGGTGACATTACATCAGCTGGCCGAAGATCGCTTTTCCACCGCTAATTTGTACGGCAAAAGTCTGAACGTGGCGGCCGATTTATCGTCGCGTCATGTCGAGGACTTGAGCGTGTGGAAGATGCTCACGGGCGAGGACTTGATCTCGGCCAACCTCAAGTACGGGCGCATGTTCACCTTCACCAACCAGGCCCTGTTCGCGTTCTCGGCCAACGAACCGCCTACGGTGAGTGAGACCTCCCGGGCCTACTTTGACCGGATCAAGCCGGTCAAGTTTGATCATAGCTTCGCCGGTGAGGAGGACCCAACGCTCGAGGAAACGATCATCGAACGGGAGCTGGCGGGGGTGTTGGCGCGGTGGCGTCGAGCGTTCGTGCGGCTGCGGGAACGCAGGCAGTTTCGGCCCACGAATCCGGCTGTACAGGCAGATTTCGAGGTTGCGAGCGACCGAGTCCGGCTCTGGGTCGTCGAGGAGATGCAAGTTATTGGCAACTACGAAGGGGACCGGCCCAATTTATCCGGTTCCAAACTGCCTGTGCCTGGCGCCAATCTGCCTGCGTCACTCGCGACGCCGAACGCTCGTCTCTACGAGCTGTTCACGGTCTGGGCGAAGGAGAACGGGTACTCCGCTCTGGGCAAGCAGAAGTTCCTCAGGCGCTTGACCAGCCTTGATGGCGTGGTCGACGTTCGGATCAAGCCGACGCTGACTCGCGGGCTCAACGTGATCAAGAGAGTTGAAGATCATCACGATGGTCGTTCTACAGCCAAAACAGGCAGTTTTGAAACACCCTCCACTATGCAGGTTGCTGAAAGTAGAGAAATTGATCTTGAGGAAAACTCAGTAACTCGTATAGGGCAGGGTGGGTTTGAAACTGCCTGTTTTGCCTGTGAGCTGCCTCCGGCGCATCTGCCCGTCAACGTCTTGACGCTCGCCGTCTACGCCGCCATCGCGGCCGATCCCGAGCACGCCACCAAGACCAAAATCACCACCGAACTTGATCTCTCGCCGTCCGACTTTCAGAGCGAGCGTGACTACCTAGTGTCACGGGGGGTCATCCGCCGTCGGAGGGGCCGAGGGTTCGAGGTACTACGCGAGCTGGTGGCCGCTCCGCTGCCGTATCACCCGCTGGCCGACCCTTCCTGGACCCATAACGGATCCGGGACGCCCTGCGACCGTGAACTGTTGATTTTCGGCCCTCCGGTATGCGCGATCTGCGGCGGTCCCGATGACGGCACCTCAGCTTATTTTCCGTTGTGCACTTTCCACCGTCAGGAGGTCCCGTCATGATCCGTGAAATTGATGAGAACAAGCTAGATGAGAGTGACCATCCCGGTCCGTGTGATATGTGCGGGAAATGGTCTGCTATTCTTTATGCGAACGCATTCGGATTCACCTGTCGAGAGTGTATGTGCAGCTGTCGGACATGCCTTGAAGTGAACGGCCTATCCTCATGTTGACCGAGATCCGTGACGGCATCACGGTGACCTACGTCGGTCCCGACGAGGACACCCCGGCGCCGTTCACCGACTGGCTGGCGCGCCGTCATCGGGCCATTGGTTTTGACGCGGAAGCCGGCGGGACTAATCCCCTGGATCCGTTCTCGCCCGAGTTCCATGGTCGGCTGGTCTCTTTCGCTGATGAGAACCGGGCCTGGGTGCTACACGGTGACCGCAAGACCGATATCGTGGACGCGCTTCAATCCCCGCACGTGTTCGCGGCTCATAACGCCGCCTATGACACGCTCGCGGTCAAACAGACTTACGGCGTAGCCCCTCGAGCTGTGCTCGACACGTTTTTGCTTGCGCTGATGGTTTACCCACCGGCCAGCAGCCAGGAAGACATCTTCCTCGACGAAGATCCCGATGACGAGCAGGACGGCTACAGCGCGATGCTGGCCGCCGATGATCGGCACAAGCTCAAGCCGTTGTCGGCGATGACCGGATCCGACGCGCTGGTCCGCGCCGAGGAAGCACTACTCGCGCGATTCACCGACCTGCTGGGTCCACGGCCGCGGGGCTCGGATGCTGCCGCCGAAGTCAAACACTGGATGGGCCGGGGGTATTCGACGCTGGACGTGGCCGACTCGGCGTACTGGGTCTACAACGGGCTAGACGCGGTGTTTTGTTTGCGGGTGCTGCGCTGGTTGCTGGCGCAATGGGGCGGCTCGCCCGGTGATATCCGCCGACTGCTCGTCAACGAAAGCCGCCTAGGCGCCATGCTCACCGGCATCACCTGGCGTGGGCTACGGGTTGACCGCGACGCGCTGTACCGGGTGTGGCGCTCCTGCGTTGAGGAGCAGAAAAAGCTCGTGCCGGCTTTCGCGGATCTGGGCGTGGACAAACCGGCCTCCTCGAAAGTGGTCGGTGCTGCGCTGGAATCGCTGGGCGTGGTGAATCCCGTGATATCCGCCGCCGGCAACGTGGCTACCGACAAAAAGAACGGCCTGCCCCGGTTGATGGAGCCTGACCAGCCGCCGCAGGTGCGCCAGCTGGCCGAGCTGCTGGTGGCCTGGCGAAGTCATCAGGCGTTGCGGGTCAAGACCCGTGAGATTGACCGCATTGCAATGCGGTCGGTCGATGGCCGGGTCCATCCGAGCGTGAACGGGCTCAAAGCGCGAACCGCGCGTATGTCCATCTCGGGGCCAGCGTTGCAGAACATCCCTAAGCGCGACACCCGGATCCGGTCGGTGTTTTTGGCCGAGGAGGGACACGTGCTCGTCAGCGCCGACTTTGGCCAGGTCGAGTATCGGGTGGCCGCCGCATTGTCGCGGGACGTGGAACTGTATAAGGCGATCGTGTCCGGTGAGAAGCTGCACAATGTGAATGCGCGGCGCATCTATGGTCCTGATTTCACCGAGGAACAATACGACAATGCAAAAAACGGAGGATTTTCTACCATGTATGGGGGTGGGCCTAAACGTATCGCTATTACATTTGGCGGGGGAACTACCCTGGATCAAGCGGAGGACTTCCTAAATCGATTCCGGAAGGCCTATCCCGGGCTAGCTGCGTGGATTAAGCGTACTCAGCGGGATGCCGAGATCGTGTCACTGTCGGGCCGGCGGACCGCGATCGATCCGGACAAGGCCTACGCGAGCCCTAACCGGTACATCCAGGGCGCTGCGCGGGACCTGTTCGCCGACGCGTTGCTGCGGCTGCGCGCCATGGGCTGGGGTGACGCGCTTTGGCTGGTGGTGCACGACGAGATCATTTTGCAGGTCCATGCGGAGCAGGCGCCGGCCGCGTGTGCTGCGCTAGAAAAAGCGATGACCTGCACATTCCGGGGCATCCCCATTACCGCAGAGGCGAAGGTGCTCGGTACGCGGTGGGGTCAGTTGGTCGAGAACGACGAAATGGAGACCGTAGCATGATCACCCCCGCCAGCACCCTCACCCCCGCCGCGGCTGCAATAGCCACCGATCCTGAGATCGCCCGTCAATTGGAGCTGCGGGAAGCATGGCGAGCGGCCATTGACAACAATCGCGATCGGTGGGGACGACCGATGGTTATGCTACCCGACGGCAGCTGCGAAATCGGATACCGCCGGGCGTCCTCGTACGGTTCCCCGCTCGAAGACTCGACCGCATTAACGGATTGGAAGATGCGCCAGGTGGCCCGCGGTATCTCACGGCGCCCCGCTTTAGTGTTGGCCACCACACGCGCCGAGGTGGGATTGGACGGTCCCCTTTCCGTGGCCAAAAAGGCGAAAACGGAATTAAACGGGATTTGCAAGCAGGCCATGGACGTGGTAGAGTCTGGCGACAAGGCATCGATCGGCACGTCCCTGCACCACGTCTGTGAGCTGATTGACTTCGGTCAAGACCCCGGACATATTCCGCAGGAATGGCGACCGGACATCTATGCATATCTCGATTTAACCCGCGGATTCCGAATGCGGTCCATTGAACTGTTCATCGTCCAAGACGACCATCAGTCAGCGGGAACATTAGACCGCGCCGTCGAGGTGATCTGGCCACTGATCGCACCGGACGGAACCATCATCCCGCCGGGCGATATCTTGATAGGCGACCTCAAAACCGCGCAAGACATGGCGTTTGCCGGCGGCAAATTCGGGGTGCAATGTTTCATCTACGCCACCGGCGTCCCCTACGATCCGATCAACAAGACGCGCTATGACTGGGGCCACCAACCACCCCGGACGGACTGGGCGGTGATCTTCCATGTGCCCAGTGGGCAAGGCAAGGCCGAGCTGTACTGGGTGAACCTGACCGAGGCGGCCATCGCCGCGCAGGACGTCCGACGGGTGTACGAGTGGCGTAACCGTCGCGGCAAGCTGATGATCTGCCAGGGCCGGCCCGGCGAGGACTTCCCGGAATCGTGCGCGGCAGCCCAGACCGTGGACGAACTCATGGCCATCTACCAGCGCGCGGTCGCGGTCGGGGCCTGGTGCGAGGAACTGCGAGTGCTTTTTGCCGCACGTCGCGCCGAGATCGAAACTCTGGCGGTGGCGGGATGAGGGATAGAGATTGGCCGAGTTCTTTGGACGATGTCCCGCTTGAGGATCGTTTCCCGATCCGAGACGTTGGGTTGTTCTGTGATAATGGCTGTGGTTACGAAATCCGTGGGGATTTCCGCGCGGACACCGCCGAACAAGCGTACGAAGGTCTACGGCGATTAGCGGTAAGCGGCGGCTGGGTCGTCACGGAAACTGAGGATCTATGTCCGGGTTGCGCCGAAATCCGGAAGGGGATGTCGACATGAAAACCCCGATTAACCGCACCTGGACCTCCCCCGCCGGAGGCGAGCTGCGCCTGATGACTTTGCCGGACCGCAAAGCCGACTATCTTGTCTTGGTCGATTCCGACGGCATGCGCTGCCTGGCCCGGACCTTGGGCGAGCGGGAGGCGGCGCTGTTGGCCGAATGGCTGGACGCGGTGACGGGCACGACGTCATGAAGCGCGTCTGCGGCATCGACTATTCCCTGACCTGTACCGGTATCGCTATCGCGACCCTGTTAGCTAATGGTCAGGTCAAAATGAACACGTCCACGGTCACCAGCAAGGGCAAACGCGCCGCGTCGCTGGTAGACCGCCACGCCCGTATCACCCAGATCGGCCAGGACATCCTGCACCATGCCCGGGTCGCCGATCTGGTGGTGATCGAGGGCATGACCCCGGGCGCGAAAGGCGGATCACCGCACGATCGCGCCGCGGGCTGGTGGTGGGTGGTGGGCGGGTGTATTCGCGCCGAGGTGCCGGTCGCAGTGGTGGCGCCGACCAGCCTTAAGCTGGCCATCGCTGGCAGCGGTCGAGCGGATAAGGCTTCGGTAGCCGTGGCGTTAAGTCGGTTGTGGCCCGACGTGGACGTCACGTCCTCTGATGTGAGCGACGCGGTAGGGCTAGCTCACCTGGGCGCCGTGTACTTGAACTGGCCTATCACCACCTTGGAACGCCATCGGCAGGTCAAGGCTACTTGGCCAATATTCACGCCGGGGATAGCAGTATAGAGCCCAACAACCTGGAGAAGTAGGGAGACACCGACATGGTTTGGCCGTTCACTGAATGGGGCGGTAGTAAAGAGATCCGAAGTGGGGACCTTCGGAACGAACCGGGGCACGGTCCATCGTCTGGGTGGGCCCCCCCAGCGACGGAGGAAGACATGCGCACATATCGAGCACAGGGATCGGTGTGCATGTGTTCAGAGTGCAAGAGGTATCGTAGGGGGCTATGAAACCCACAGACAAGATCGTGATCGGGGTCCGACCCGGACCGATGGCCGGCATCACCGGTCTACGTTATGGGTCACACAAGGTGATGGCCGCGGCTCCGGTCATCGGTCAGTGGACATCGAACGCGGTAATCCCGGTGCTGCGTTCGTTGATCCCCCCGGATCTGTTCGTGACCATCGCCTATATCACCTTCATCCCGCCTGTTCGAGCCGGTAAAAGCCCGTATCCACCGATCGGGATCACCGATCGCAAGCTGTGCGATGCGCTGGGCACTTTGGCGAGTCCGTTGGTCGCGGTGGTGTCCTACGTCGCGGATGATGTTGCCGCCTGGGCTACTGATGAACGGTTGACCGTGATCGGGGTGTATGGCATGACGTTGAACATGCGCCCGGCGCGTGACAGCGCCCGGGTGGCGCTGTACGCCGCGCACACGACGTTGCGCATTCCTGATCCGTTGGTCCGACGACAGAGTAAGGCGGTTAGTGCAGTATGATCACTTTACGTATGACTAATGACGTTAAGCCGGAGTCTCCTGCTTCGTTGCTGGCCGAGTTTCACGAATGGGCGTATACCGAGGGGTATGGAGAGGGGACGTATGATCCATCCCTACGCATCAATTTGCATATTGAGGAGAACAAAGAACTTATCGATGCACTCTCGGATGACGCGGTAAGTTCCGTGATCTACCTTACCGCAGTACTCAAAGAACTGGCCGATGTCGTGTACGTGGCTTATGGTACTGCGCACAGTCTCGGTCTTCCCTTAGATGCTGCGATTCAGTTGATCCATGGGTCTAACATGTCCAAGGCCGACGAAAATGGTCGGGCGATTCTGCGATCAGATGGGAAGGTGCTTAAAGGGCCTAACTATCAACCGCCGGAGTCCGCAGTGCGTCGGCTGGTGGCCGCTGAACTGGCTCGCCGGGAGAACGAGTCATGAAAGAATCAACCCGTCGCAAACTAGACCGCATCTACCAGCCCCGGCATCGCCGGATCTTGGACGAGATCTACCGCGGCGATCCCTCCGACCCGGACAACGTCGGCCGGATCTGGCACGCCGAGATGCTCGGATCGACCACCAGCCAGCCGAGCTGGCGGGCTCGACTGTCTCGGTGGTGGTACTGGGGGTGAACCAGGTGACGTCAGAAGGCCCCATCCCGCTGCCTGGGACCGCGCAGGAGGCTCTAGCGCTGCCGCAGAGGGTCCTGGTGCCCGGGAGACACTGTGACAGCCGCTGAGCGGGCTATCGCCAAGTGCTCACGCTGTGGCAGTACTTGGACGGCGCTGAGCGCAGCTCACTGCGGAGAGTGCTGCGTAACCTTCAGCGGCGTGAACCTGTTTGACCGGCATAGGTACGTGACCCGCGATCACGGTGGGTGTGTGGACCCAGCCGAGATGATGGAGAAGGGACGTCGAGTAGCGTTTTATCGAAACGGCATGTGGCGTGGACCTGAACTAAGCGAGGAACAACGCAATCAACTCTACGGTCGATCGAAAGGAGCGTGAATGTGCCGCTGGTGCGGGAGCACGGAATGTGCTTGTCTACCCGGGTACCGTGCGCAGCTCGTTGATCGCATGATGCGCGGTCCGTGTCTATGGTGCGGTCAGCCACGGACGGACGACTATCACCTACCGGATGGCCGGGTGATGTGGTTCTGCCAGTGTTCGACGGGCGGCCGGGCGTTTCCGGAGGTGAGATAGGGTGCCGGCCTCCGAGCACGAGGCGCGAATGTACGCCGAGTGGTTGTTTGGTGACGAGGTGGAATGGGCTAGTCGATGGAACGATTTTGGAGCGGTGTCCTCCGCACGCATGGACGGATCCCAGCCGTATCCGTGGGACGCTATCGCACACAGTACGAGGATAATTGAGCAGTGAGCTTCACCCTGTACCGCCCGGCCTGCTCGTGTGGCTGGCGGTCTATCTTCTTGGTGATGAACCCGTCGGAGGCCCTGTTGGATAGCCGGCGTCATGCGGATGTGCAGGACTTCTATGACGAGCACATACCGCTAGCAGTGCCCGAGCAGCAACCTTCCGACGAGAGCTGATAAGCCGACACCCCCCATCCGCGCCGGACAGGGGGTGTCGGTTGTCTGGGATCTTCGCGGGGTAAGCGATGCAGACGTGGGTCAGTCTAGCAGAGCGCTTACCTTGCGCTAACCATCCTGATCTAGATGTTTTGCCAGTCGTGTGATCTGGTGAGGGGTCACCCCGGACCCCGGTGATGCAAACCAGCTTGATGCAGCAGCGTAGTCAACTGGTGACGGGGGTGAAGGCTGTCCGTGGCCCGGACATCAAGAGGTACACCGTGCGCGGCCTGTACTCGGCCAGCGGACGCGGGAATGTTGATCTGCGAGTCCTGCGGGGACAAGATCGCGGACAATTTGGCCGCCGTGACCGGCCTGGCAGAAGATCTCGACATCACGTTTTCCCGGCAAGACGTGCTGACCGAGACCGCCGGCCGTGGTGGTGAGGTAGGTCTGCCGTTCGTGGATCGAGCATCCGACGCGACGGCTGATCTGGTCGCGGTGGTGCTGCGCTGGGCCGTGGCGGTGGCCACGGTCCGGTCGAATCTCTGGGATCTTCCCAATGAGCTGGGCGTAATGGCGACGTGGCTGGGTCACCGCATTGACTGGTTACGAGCCTTGGAGGCTGCGGCCGAGGCCTGTGTGGACATTGAGCGGGTGGTAGTGCGGGCGCGACGGGTGGTGGACCGGCCCCAGAACCGGACCACATTTTCGGTAGGAATGTGTGGGGAAACTGTCGAGGGACAGTACTGCCCCGGTGAGGTGCTGGCACATATTCCGGTGCGGATAGGGATCGAGCCCGCGATCTTGAAATGTCGCAATCCGGTGTGCAAGCGTCACCATGCTCCGTGGACGGTTCTGGAATGGCGCAGCGCTGGACGCAGTCTGTTGCGTCGTCGAGACATCGAAGGGCGTAGGAGCTGGCACGCGTGACCTAACGTCACCTGCATCGTAGCTCTGCGTTAAGCTCGTGTGCCCTGGGAGACCACGTCCGACACCGCGCGGCTGACCGGTGTACCGGCGCGCACGATCCGTCGTTGGGCCTCGCAGGGACGGCTACGAACACATAAACGGGGGCGTGCAGTGTTGGTGGATCCAGTCGAGGTGTCCGAGCTGGAAGGGCTACGCGCGGCCGTAGGACGTTTACCACACGCCCGGAACGCTTGCAATAAGTGAGTGACCGGTGGATGCTTCTAAAGTCGCCTGTTCTGGCTCTTGATCCTGGTTCGCGTAACGATCATCAACCTGCTCCCGTTACCCAGATCATGGTCCCCCGTCGACGTCAAGGTTGGCTCGACGGCGTCGAGGCCATGGCCATGATCACGGGCCTGCTGGTGTTGCTCGTGCTGCTGGTACTGGTCTTGACCGGATCTTTCGCGGTCGGGTTCGTCTGCCTGATCATCTGCTGATTCTCTGGGGGGATCGGTCTACCAGGGCGGTACACTGATCAGTAGAGGCCCCGTGGTGCTAGGAGCACCGCCGGGGCCGTAGTCCAACCTGAGAGAGCAGGCCAGACCGTGGGCGAGTTTAGTTTGTCCGGTGAACAGTGGCTAGATGTGCCGGGTTATGAAGGGTTCTACTCGGCGTCTAGCTGGGGCAGAGTTCGTAGCGAAGACCGAAGCACCCTAGATGCACGGGGCGTAGTTAAACATTACCGGGGTAAACTTCTTGCTTTGCGGCTTAATCCGGGTGGCCGTCTTTGGGTTAGATTATGTAAAGACGGCGAACAGCGGGTATTCAGTGTACATCGGTTAGTTCTCATGGCGTTTGTGGGACCATGTCCTGAAGGCATGGAGGGGTGCCATAACGACGGTAACGAGATAAACAATACGCCCAGTAATCTGCGGTGGGACACAAAAGCGTCAAATATGGTAGATAGAATTCGTCATGGCAGGAATGACAGGGTTAATCGAATATGCTGTCCGTTGGGGCATCTTCTATCTGTACCTAATTTAGTAGTATGCAGGTTAGCTAGAGGTCATAGGATTTGTCTTGCCTGTCAACGTGCGCGGCAGATGAAGTTCAAGATACTTGCTCGCGGGGGTACGTTTGATCTTAGGACTGAGGCTGGTAGACGGTATGTCCAGATCATGGCGGGAGAGGCTAACGGCAACGGTTCCGGTAGCGATACACGCAATGTTGGGTGAGTTGACCGCAGGGGGTTCGCATGTTGATCAGTGACATCTTCACCGTGGGTATCCGGCCGACCGGCGGCCGTAATGACCATGACCACGACCGGGATGACCGTCGTCGTCCGCAGCGCCATGGCCACTGGGGCTGGCGCCGGCACGGCTGGTGGTGGAGCAGGGAATGGTGCTGGGACTGATCTAGACACACCGTAGGACGCGTGCACGTACGTAACCCTCCGTTAGTAGAATCGTTACTCTCGCGGTCCCCCAGAGCGGGAGATGACATTCTCGGAAGGGTTTACGTACGTGCGCAGAGCATGGCTTGGTGGCAGTCTTCCCGGCAGTACCCCAGAACAAGCAATGACCTTGGCTCTTGATGAACTGGGACCGCATCTATTAGCCCTACCTGGTGGCGAGACACGACGACCTAACTGGGCCGCGAGCATTACCGATGAACTGGCCAAGACGTCTATGTTCACCATAGCCAAACCAGGGGACGGCGCCGACTACGACGATCTACCACAACTGGCGCCAGTTAACGGTGACCTGGCGGCACTAGATCTCGGGTATTACTCCATCTACCAGGCCGAGAACCCGGTTGCACACCGGTTGGTGACTCAGCGGGGCTTGGCGCTGTCTTTCCAAGTGGATATCGTTGGCCCTTTTGATCAGGCCATGCTCACGGTAGGCCCCCGCCGGTATCTCAAATACTACAAGGCGTTCGAGGCCGCCACATTGCGCGACATCATGGCTATCTTCACCCATGACGAGACGGTGCTGTTCCAGTTATCTGTGCCTTTGGAGCTGGTAGGCAGCCTCACCGTCCCCGCGATGGCGCGCAACCTGGTCACCCGCAAGCTGGTCAAAAAGATCACCGATTTTGTGTCGCTGTGTCCTCCAGGGCTGCGGCTAGGTGTGCATCTGTGCCTGGGCGACTACGGCCACAAATCCAAGGCCCGGCTACCGCAGCTGGTCCCGTTGATGGACTTTGCCAACACATTGCTAGAGACGTGGCCGGCCGGATATCCATTGGCCTACTTCACGTTGCCGGTAGCCGAGGCTGAGGTACCGCCGGTACTGGAGCCGAGTTGGTACACCGATTTGGCTCGTCTGCACGTACCTACCGGTGTGCGGGTGGTGCTAGGCGTGTGCCACGAAAAGGTGACCACCGCGGATCTACGGCCAATTGTTGCGATAGCCGATTCGTTGCTCAAGCACCAGGTGGTGGTCGGGGCCTCGTGTGGGCTGGCGTTGCGTGGTTCACGCACGATAGATGACGTGCACCTCATTCTGCGGCAACAGCGTGAGCTGTGCGCCGGTTAATCTTCGCCGCGCCCGACCAGCGGCGACGGACCGAGCCTGGCTTGATGGTTTCGTCTGGCGAGGCAGGGCACCAAGCCAGGCTCGGATTTAAACGAAGGAGCAGTGGTGCTATCAGATAGCAAGGTGCGCATGGTGGCAGGCGGTGTGGTCGTAGCTGTGATCGTAGGAGGCGTTCTGGTGTGGCGTTGGATAAACAAGGTCGCCCCGTCCTTTAACCCGTGATGCGATGACTATACGGAGCGCGATAATGGCACAGATTTCCGTGGCGCTGGTCAACGCTGATGGCATCGTGGTTGCTGACCTGGAGGCGTTCCTGGCCGAGTGCAAAGCGTTGGGGATGCCCGCAGCGGCCGTGCCCAGTGCCAAAGGCAAACGCAAGTGGTTGGTGTTGCCGGGGACCGGGATCAAGTCGCTGACCATGGCCTGGGACACCGATCCGCTACCTAAGACTGTCATGGCAGAACCGGTCACCATGCCGCTTCCTGCGGTGGCACCGAGCCTCTGACACCATGGCTGCGCTTGAGCACCAGCCGCTCAGTGGTCCCTGGCAAGGTTCTGGCGCACGTTGGGCTGGTCGTAAAGGCGCTCGCTGGTTACGAGCTCAAGCGCAGTGCATGGAACAGGCGCGAGCCAACCGGGCGCCCTGCCATCGCTGTGGTGGACCGATCGACTACGAACTCACCCGCACCAACCACCTGCACCGAATGGCCGGCACCGTTGACCACATTGTGGAGCGATGGATGGGTGGCGATCCGTTGGACCCGACCAACCTGGCGCCGTGTCACCGCGGCTGCAACTCGCTTAAGAGCAATCAGCTACGTCGCGCGTTGCGCGCCGGTCGGGTGGTCAACCGTAATAGGCGTACGGGCACCGTGCCGGTACGTGAAGTACCGAGTTCGAGGCGGTGGTGACCGTGGCGATTGGGGTGTACTACCCGGTGGCGATTGCACTGGGACTGGTGTTCTTTGCCGCTAGCTTCCTGCTGCCCGGACCGACCCCGACCATGGTGTCGCTTATCCTGGCTGTGGTGATTTTCATCCTGGCGTTCTGTTTCGCAGTACTGGCGGTGTGACCATGAAAATCACGCTTTCCCTGTTTGGTCTGGTGCCGGTGTCGCTCGAGGTGACCCGCGCGATGTCCTCCACAGCGCCGAGCTCAGAGTCTCAACCTCAACCTAAAGGTGAGGCGCCAGGGCCAGTCACCGAGCGGATCAGCAATCCGATCACTCAGGTCGGGTTTGGGTCGTCACGCAGCCGATGGGCGGATGGGCGGGACCGATGGTGAGCGTGACGGTGGCTGATTCCGTGGACGTGGTGCGGGCGATGACCGAAGGCGTCACGGCTAATCACCTTACCCACGGCATTAACGCCGATCTGGCTTGGCATCTGTTGCGGGTGCTCGACGCTGCGGGCTACGCAGTTGTGATTAAGTCCTAGACACAAGGGGATGGGCTAGACACCCAGACGCCCGTCCACCAGCAGTCGCATTCTGCGCAGTGCTGCCACAACGTGCTGTTGAGCGGGTCGCACGGGTGCGGGTCTGGTGGCGGAGGCGGTGGTGGGGGCACGGCGGTGTCTAGTGGGGCGTACAGCAGCAAGTGATTCATGGGTGCCAGCCTAGGGTGTTCTAGGCCAGGGCCAGCGGTAGCGACGCCAGTGTGGACCAGGTCCCCATAAGTCTCCGCAGCCCTCGTAGTCGATACTCCAGCAACGCCAGCGGCGGCCACATTCACAGCGCCACAGCGTACCTACCTCGGAATGCTCTGGTAGGTGGCACACGTGCTGGCCTGGTCGTTGCATTGGTGTGAGGCCCGGTAGGTGGCACAGTAGGTAGAGGGTCAGCATCAAGGTATTGTATCAAAGCCGCTCCATTGCGTGGCCTAATAGTGTCTTTGCGCAATTCATCACAATGGCCGACGCATTTTGACCAAATTCACGGTACGCTCATAGCTATGAGCGGTTTAAGACACAGGGTCATCGTGGAGAACACCGGAAAGCGATTTGGAAGCATTTATTGCGCTACCTGCCTAGATTGCTCGTGGCGGGGCGAATTGGACTGGACAGCCGATCGGGCGGCTTATCAGCATATTGAAGCTCGCCGGTATCAGCTGGGCCGCGTCTGACCGGTTTTTGACCACTTTTGGCGTGTACACTGTTTTGGAGCCGTGTGCACGTCATTCTGGCGTTGCGGCCCAAAAATGGTTTTTTAAGCCTCGAATATTAAAGAT
>Ga0070714_100000785_pt1 | contig 22548 bp, 17 predicted proteins | sample LARL83metaG_FD_65450 | JGI IMG/M metagenome (GOLD analysis project Ga0070714, IMG submission 65450) | Corn, switchgrass and miscanthus rhizosphere microbial communities from Kellogg Biological Station, Michigan, USA - LAR L8-3 metaG | ecosystem: Host-associated > Plants > Roots > Rhizosphere ... | reverse complement strand
AGGTCGAGCGAGTGCTGGCGCACCAGCCGCTCGGCGAGCTCGGTGTCCCGCTTTTCCAGCGCTTCGATGATGCGCATGTGATCGATGATCGAGCGCGAGGCCCGGTCCCGTTGCGAAATGGTCATGCGGCGTATCGCTCGAACATGGAGAAACAGGTCGTCGATCGTCTTGCCCATCAGGTGCGATCCCGACAGGCGGATGATCGCCTGGTGGAACGCGATGTTGGCGTCCGAGTATTCGTTGATGTGCTCGGCCGGCGTCGAGTTCCGGAATTCGTCGAACATGTGCCGCAGCGCGCCGATGTCCTGGTCCGAGGCGTTGAGCGTCGCCAGCCGCGCCGCCATGCTTTCCAGCGCCGCCCACATTTCGATCATCTCGATGATCTGCTTCTTGGTCTTGCGCACGATGAACACGCCGCGCCGCGGAACCGTGCGCAGGAAGCCTTCCTGCTCGAGCAGCGTCATCGCCTCGCGGATCGGCGTGCGGCTGACGCCCAGCGCCTGGGACAACTGCCGCTCGTCCAGCCGCAGCTCTTCGCGATGCGCATAGATGTCGGCGTCCATGATGGCCTGCTTGAGCGCCGAGTAGGCCTGGTCGCGAAAGCTGACGTTGGTGTTGATCGGCTGCAAGGCCAGCGTGCGCGCCGCCGGCTGCACAGGTGCTGCCGGCCGGCGCCGCCGCTGCGGCTTGATTGCCTTTGTCGACAGTTCGATGCCTGCTGCCATGGACTCTTCCGCTTCTGCCGCGAGGTGCCGGGCGCCGTAGCCGGGGGCTGGATCCCCGCCCCGGCGACCCCACCCCGGGGCCTCCGCCCGCCGCTGCCGGACCCTTCGGCCGACTTGGCCGAAACCCGGTTGACTTTCGCTGATATACTGCATACGTTATGCCGAATACCTAAAAAAAGCCAGCCTGTCCGTACACGGAGCCCGCCATGCTAGACACCACCGCGAAGCCCGCAGCAAAGCCGGCGGCCTCGGCCGCCGAGGAAACGTCGAAGGCGATGGGCAGCGACGCCGGTGTCGCGTCCGGCGGCCAGGAGACCGACGGCTTCCAGTTGGTCATCGACGCTTTCAAGCTCAACGGCATCGATACGATCTTCGGCCTGCCCGGCATACCGATCACCGACCTGACGCGCCGGCTTCAGGCCTCGGGACTGCGCGTGATCTCGTTCCGCCATGAGCAGAACGCCGGCTATGCCGCTTCGATCGCCGGCTTTATGACCGGCAAGCCGGGCGTGTGCCTGACGGTTTCGGCCCCCGGCTTTCTCAATGGCCTCACGGCGCTCGCCAATGCCACCACCAACTGTTTCCCGATGATCCTCGTCAGCGGCTCGAGCGAGCGCGAGATCGTCGATCTGCAGCAGGGCGACTACGAGGAAATGGACCAACTCGCCATCGCCCGACCGCACGCCAAGGCCGCGTTCCGGGTCTTGCACGCCGAGGACATCGGTGTGGGCGTGGCGCGCGCCATCCGCGCGGCGGTCTCGGGCCGTCCCGGGGGCGTCTATCTGGACCTGCCGGCCAAGCTGTTCCCGCAGACGATCGACGCCGAAAAAGGAAAGAACTCGCTGATCAAGGTCGTCGATCCGGCGCCGCGCCAGATCCCGGCGCCGGACGCGGTGCAGCGGGCGCTCGAACTGCTCAAGAGCGCCAAGCGGCCGCTGATCATTCTCGGCAAGGGTGCCGCCTACGCGCAGGCCGATGCGGATATTCGCGCGCTGGTGGAAAGGACCGGCATCCCGTACCTGCCGATGTCGATGGCCAAGGGGCTGCTGCCCGACACACACGAGCAATCCGCATCGGCCGCGCGCTCCTACGTGCTGCCGATAGCCGACGTCGTCATGCTGGTCGGGGCGCGGCTCAACTGGCTGCTGTCGCAGGGCAAGGGCAAGACATGGGGCGGCGACAACGCCAAGGCATGGGGCGGCCAGAAGTTCATCCAGATCGACATCTCGCCTCAGGAAGCCGACAGCAACGTCCGGGTCGACGCGCCGGTCGTCGGAGACATCGGTTCGTGCGTGTCGGCGATGCTCGCCGGCATCGGCCCGAACTGGTCGAAGCCGCCCGCCGAATGGCTCGAGGCGATTGCGGAGCGCAAGACCAGAAACGTAGCGAAGATGGCGGATGCGCTGGCGGCGAATCCCAAGCCGATGAACTTCCACAGCGCGCTCAACGTCGTGCGCGACATCGTCAAGGCGAATCCGGATGCCATCCTGGTCAACGAGGGCGCGAATGCGCTCGACTTCACGCGCAGCATCGTCGACATGTACAAGCCGCGGAAGCGCCTGGACGTCGGTACCTGGGGCGTGATGGGCATCGGCATGGGCTTTTCGATCGCGGCGGCCGTCGTCAGCGGGGAGCAGGTGATCGCAGTCGAGGGCGACAGCGCCTTCGGTTTCTCCGGCATGGAAGTCGAGACGATCTGCCGCTACCATCTGCCGGTCTGCGTCGTGATCCTGAACAACAACGGCGTCTATCGCGGGGACGAAGTCAATCCCACCGGTGGCCCCGACCCATCGCCGCTGGTGTTCGTCAAGGGCGCGCGTTACGAAAAGCTGATGGAGGCCTTCGGCGGCATCGGTGTGATGGCCGCGACGCCGACCGAGCTTCGTGCCGCGATGGAAGAAGCGATCCGCTCGCGCAAGCCCACCCTCATCAACGCGATCATCGACGAAAAGGCGGGGACCGAAAGCGGCCGCATTACCAGTCTGAATCCGAGCGCGAAGAAAAAACAATGACGGCGGATCGCGTTCGATCGTCGGCGATGAGCGCCGGAGCCCGGATTTCCGCGCGACACGCTCACGCTCAACGAGCAGGCCGCGTTGGAGCGTCGCCGGAATTGCATTTTGGTTTCATGCGTTGTGGCGCGCCGACGCTCAACGCGGCTTTGAATTGATAATTGCATCGGAGCAGCAACGACCATGAGCAAGGCGCTCGACGGAGTCCGTATCCTCGATTTCACGCACGTGCAATCGGGCCCGACCTGCACGCAGCTTCTGGCCTGGATGGGCGCCGACGTCATCAAGGTCGAGCGGGCCGGCGAGGGCGACATCACGCGCGGGCAGCTGCGCGACATCCCGGGCGTGGACAGCCTCTACTTCACGATGCTCAACCACAACAAGCGCTCGATCACCGTGGACGCCAAGCATCCGCAGGGCAAGGAAGTGCTCGAGGCGCTGGTGAAGAAATGCGATGTGCTGGTCGAGAACTTCGCGCCGGGTGCGCTCGACCGGATGGGCTTCACCTGGGAGCGCATCCAGCAGCTGAATCCCGCGATGATCGTCGCCTCGGTCAAGGGCTTCGGGCCCGGACCGTACGAGGACTGCAAGGTCTATGAAAATGTCGCGCAATGCGCCGGCGGATCGGCGTCGACGACCGGCTTCGACGACGGCCCGCCGCTGGTGACCGGCGCGCAGATCGGCGACTCGGGCACCGGCTTGCATCTCGCGCTCGGCATCGTCGCGGCGCTGTACCAGCGCAAGACGACCGGGCGCGGTCAGCGCGTTCTCGCCGCGATGCAGGACGGGGTGCTTAACCTGTGCCGGGTAAAGCTGCGCGACCAGCAACGGCTGGACCGTACGCACGTGATGGAGGAATACCCGCAGTATCCGAACGGCACATTCGGCGACGCGGTGCCGCGCGCAGGCAACGCATCCGGCGGCGGCCAGCCCGGCTGGATCCTCAAATGCAAAGGGTGGGAAACCGACCCCAACGCATACATCTACTTCATCACTCAGGCGCCGGTGTGGAAAGACATCTGCGAGGTCATCGGCCGCGAGGAATGGCTGACCGATCCGCGCTACGCGACTCCGAAAGCACGGCTTCCGCATCTGATGGAAATCTTCGGACAGATCGAGGAATGGACGAAGACCAAGACCAAGTTCGAAGCGATGGACATCCTCAACAAGCACGACATTCCCTGCGGTCCGATCCTGTCGATGAAGGAGATCGCCGAAGAGCCGTCGCTGCGCAAGACTGGAACCGTCGTCGAAGTCGATCACCCGACGCGCGGCAAGTACCTGAGCGTGGGCAACCCGATCAAGATGTCCGACAGCCCGACCGAGGTGAAGCGATCGCCATTGCTCGGCGAGCACACCGACGAGGTGCTGGCCGAGCTCGGGTACGACAAGGACCGGATCGAGGCGCTCCGCGCCGCGAAAGCGATCTAGAGCGGCGCGGCGCTTCACGCGCCGATGCGATAACCATGTACGACGGAGGAGCAAGCGATGGCGAACAACAAGACGGCAGTCCGGCAGATCCTTGACAAGGTGAAGGCGGAAGGCCGCACCTCGCTTACGGCGCCCGAGGGCAAGCTGGTGTGCGACGCGTACGGCATCCCGGTGCCGAAGGAAGGCGTGGCGACATCGGCCGCCGAAGCGACGAAGCTCGCCTCGGGCATCGGCTTCCCCGTGGTGATGAAGATCGTCTCGCCGGAAATCCTGCACAAGACCGAGGCCGGCGGCGTTCTGGTCGGAGTGAAGACCGTCGACGAGGTCGACAAGGGCTTCGCAACGATCATGGCCAATGCCAAGAAGTACGACCCGAACGCCCATTTGCTTGGCGTCCAGATCCAGCAGATGCTGCAGGGCGGGCAGGAAGTGATCGTCGGCGCGGTGACTGACCCTTCATTCGGCAAGCTGGTCGCGTTCGGGCTGGGCGGCATCCTGGTCGAGGTGCTGAAGGACATCACGTTCCGCCTGGCGCCGGCGTCGAAGGACGATGCACTGTCGATGCTCGACGGCATTGCGGCGGCTGAAATCCTCAAGGGCGTGCGCGGCGCCGATCCGGTCAACCGCGACGCGCTCGCGGCATTGATCCAGAACGTCTCGCAGCTGATCGCCGATTTCCCCGAGATCGCCGAGATGGATCTGAACCCTGTGTTCGCCAGCAAGAGCGGCGCGATCGCCGCCGATGTCCGCATCGTCGTCGACTTCAGCCCGGCGCCGCCGCGCTTCCGGCCTAGCCATGACGACATCGTGCGCGACATGAACCGAATCATGAAGCCCGACGCGGTGGCGGTGATCGGCGCATCGAGCGAGGAAGGCAAGATCGGCAACTCGGTGATGAAGAATCTGATCAACGGCGGCTACCAGGGCGAGATCTACCCGATCAATCCGTCCGCCGCCGAGATCATGGGGCGGAAGGCGTACAAGAGCGTCAAGGACGTTCCCGGCAAGATCGACGTCGCGGTGTTTGCGATACCGGCGAAGTTCGTCGCGCAGGCGCTGATCGAGGTCGGAGAGAAGAAGATTCCCGGCGCCGTGCTGATCCCGTCGGGTTTCGCCGAGACCGGCAATGTCGAAGGACAGAAGGAGATACAGGACATCGGCCGCAAGTACGGCGTGCGGCTGATGGGTCCGAACATCTACGGGTTCTACTACACCTGGAAGAATCTGTGCGCGACGTTCTGCACCGCTTACGACGTCAAGGGGCACGCGGCGCTGTCGTCGCAGTCGGGCGGTATCGGCATGGCGATCATCGGCTTCTCGCGCTCGGCCAAGATGGGCGTGTCGGCGATCGTCGGACTGGGCAACAAATCGGATATCGACGAGGACGACCTGCTGACGTTCTTCGAGCAGGATGAAAACACCCACATCATCGTCCAGCATTGCGAGGACCTGAAGGACGGCCGCGCGTTCGCCGAGGTCGCCAAGCGGGTATCGAAAAAGAAGCCGGTCGTCGTCCTCAAGGCGGGCCGCACGAGCATGGGCGCGCGCGCGGCGAGCTCGCACACCGGTGCCCTCGCCGGCAACGACAAGATCTACGAAGACGTATTGAAGCAGTCGGGCGTCATCCGCGCCAAGGCGCTGCGCGACATGCTGGAGATGGCGCGCGCGATCCCCAAGCTGCCGACCCCGAAGGGCGAGAATGTGCTGATCATCACCGGCGCCGGCGGCTCGGGTGTCCTGCTGTCCGACGCCTGCGTGCTCAACGGCCTCAACCTGATGGCGATGCCGCCCGATCTGGATGCGGCGTTCCGCAAGTTCATCCCGCCGTTCGGCGCGGCCGGGAACCCGGTCGACATCACCGGGGGCGAGCCGCCGAAAACGTACCAGAACACGGTACGCCTGGGCCTCGAGGACCCGCGCATTCATGCGCTTATCCTCGGCTACTGGCACACGATCGTGACGCCGCCGATGGTGTTCGCCAACAAGATGGTCGAAGTCATCGACGAAATGCGCGCCAAGGGCATACATAAGCCGGTGGTCGCTTCGCTTGCCGGCGACGTCCAGGTCGAAGAAGCCGCGGAGTTCCTGTTCGATCACGGCATCCCCGCGTACCCGTACACGACCGAGACGCCCGTGATGGTGCTCGGCGCCAAGTACCAGTGGGCGCGCGGCGCCGGTCTGATCTGAGGACCGGGTTGAACGACAGCACTTCGCCAGGTTCGCCGCCGAGGCCCGCATGATCCATCATCTGGCCAGCCCCGCCTTCTGGGTCGCGCTCGGCGAAATCATCATGGTCAATATCGTCCTGTCCGGTGACAACGCGGTCGTGATCGCGCTGGCCGCGCGATCGCTCCCGCCGCGGCAGCAGAAGCAGGCGATCATCTGGGGCAGCGTCGCGGCGACCGTGATTCTGGTGGTGCTGACGATCGTCGCGGCCGAAATTTTCGAACTGCCATACCTGAGACTGGTCGGCAGTCTGTTGCTGTTCTGGATCGCGGTGCAACTGCTGCTACCCGGAGACCAGAACGAAGGCGGTGTCACCAGCGGCAAGACCGCGTGGTCGGCGATGCGCACGATCCTGATCGCCGACCTGATCATGAGCACCGACAATGTCATCGGGGTCGCGGCGACGGCCAAGGGCGACCTCGTACTGCTGATGCTCGGCCTCGGGATCAGCGTTCCGGTGGTCGTTTTCGGCAGCACGATCGTCATGAAGCTCATCGGCAGGTTTCCGATCATCATTACCCTGGGCGCGGCGCTGCTGGGCTGGGTCGCCGGCGACATGCTGGACAGCGATCCGGTCCTAGTCGGATGGATCAGCGCGCACCTTCCCTGGCTGCAGTTCACGCTGCCGCTGGTAGGAGAAATAAGCTGGAGCCAGATCGTCGGCGCGGTGGTCGTCGTCACGATTGGGAAACTGCTGGCGGCGCGAGCGGCGCGGGCCGAGCGCAAGCCGATCGACCTGGCCGCAGGCGTGCGGCAGAGCCGCACGCGCTGATCACTGACGAGGCAGACCGCCCAATGCTCAGGATCCTGACACTGGTCGACGGTTCGAAGTCCTCGAGCCGCGCCGTGCGTTACGTCATCGCAATGTCAGCCGCCTGCAAGGACATGCCCGACATCCATCTTTTGAACGTGCAGCTGCCGGTCGCGCCGGGAATCGTGGCGCGCCACGTGCGTCGCCGCGATCTGGATGCCTACTATCATGACGAAGGTATGACCGCGCTGGCGCCGGCACGCAAGCTGCTCGACAAGGCAGGCGTCCCGCATGCCTTGCATATCGGTGTAGGCGAGGTCGGTGAAACCGTGGCAAAGTACGTCAAGAAGCTCGCGGCACAGCAGATCGCGATGGGCACTCGCGGACTCGGTCCCATGGCGGGCATGCTGCTCGGTTCGGTCACGGCCAAGGTCGTGCAGGCGGTCAACGTTCCGATCGTGCTGGTGAAATAGATCGTGAGCAGTTTTATAACGATGTTTGGCAGGATCATCAGAAGAAGCTCGCCGACAGCGGGCAGGTTGTCAGGGAACCACAGCCACTTTAGGAGGTGACATGAAAACCAATCAACTTTCGACGTTACGGACGGCGCTGTATGCGCTGGTCGCCGGTGCCGTCGCGGCGGCCGTCCCGTTTTCGGCAGCCGCGTGGGAACCTGCAAAGCCTGTCCAATTCATCGTCCCAGCCGGAACCGGCGGCGGTGCCGACCAGATGGCGCGCTTCATTCAGGGCGTGGCAAGCAAGCACCAGCTGATGAAGCAGCCGTTCATCGTCGTCAACGAGTCGGGCGGCGCCGGCGCGCAGGGCTTCCTCGACGTCAAGGACAGCAAAGGCGATCCGGAGAAGATCGTCATTACGCTGTCCAATCTGTTCACGACGCCGTTGGCGACCGGCGTGCCGTTCAGCTGGCGCGATCTGACGCCGGTTGCGATGCTTGCGCTCGACGAGTTCGTCCTGTGGGTCAATGCCGATACGCCGTACAAGACAGCCAAGCAGTATATCGACGCAGTCAAGGCGGCGCCCAACAAGTTCAAGATGGGTGGCACCGGATCGAAGCAGGAAGACCAGATCATCACGGCGCAGATCGAGCAGGCCAATCCCGGCGTCAAGTTCATCTACATTCCTTTGAAGGGTGGCGGCGACGTCGCCGTGCAGCTGGTCGGCGGCCATATCGATTCGACGGTCAACAATCCGATCGAGGCGGTCGCCCAGTGGCGCGCCGGCAAGCTGCGTCCGTTGTGCGTGTTCGATGCGCAGCGCATGCCCTACAAGGAAAAAGTCACCGCCGACATGTCGTGGAACGACATTCCGACCTGCAAGGAATCCGGCCTTCCGGTCGAGTACCTGATGCTGCGCGGCATCTTCATGCCAGCGGGTGTCAGCAAAGAGCAGGTTGACTTTTACGTGGACTTGTTCAAGAAGGTTCGGGCGACGCCCGACTGGAAGGCGTTCAGCGAGCAGGCCGCGTTCAACCAGTCGTTCATGAGCGGTCCGGAGTACGCCAAATGGGTGGAACAGGCCGAGACGATGCACAAGGGCCTGATGGAAAAGGCCGGCTTCCTGGCCAAGCAATAGGATCGCCGCACAAGGGCGAAAGGTCGCTCTGCTGCGAACGGCGGACCGGCTTCGCGTGGGCCGAATCCGTTTTCCGATCGCATCAGAGCGGCCGTAGTCCTCTCGCGTTCGACATCTGACGCCGCGGGGCACCAAGGATGGCAAAGCACGGCACTGGCGGTCACGACGACGGCCGCTCGATCGTCTCGATGCGGACGATGGAGATCGCGATCGCGGCGATCCTGCTCGCCTTCGGGGCGACGTTCCTGTATAGCAGCTACAAGCTCGGGTTTCGCTGGGCGGAGGACGGGCCGCAGTCGGGCTTCTTCCCGTTCTACGTGAGCCTGTTCATCTGCGTCGCGAGCGGCGCCACGCTGCTGCACGCGATCCTCAGCAAGAGTGCCGCCGGGCAGGCGAGCTTTGTCGAGCGAGGACAGCTGAAGCAGGTTCTGAAGGTCCTGATCCCCGCAGGGCTGTTCGTTCTCGGCATCCAGCTGATAGGCATCTACGTCGCGTCTGCGATCTACATCGCGCTGTTCATGAACCTGCTGGGCGACTATCCGTGGAAAAAAAGCGTGCCGCTGGCCGTTGCGATCAGCGTGCTTTTTTTCTTCATGTTCGAAGTGTGGTTCCAGGTTCCGCTGTTCAAGGGATACTGGAATCTGACCGGCTGGACCGGCTTCTAGCCGGTTCGATGCATGCAAGCAGCGTGGCAGCGCCCGTGGCGAACGGCGCAGTCAATCAACTCGGGAGCACTGGGTGGCTGACCTGAATCTCCTGTTTCACGGATTCGCCGTGGTACTCACGCCGTTCAACATCGGCCTGATGTTCCTCGGCATCATCCTTGGTGTGATCATCGGCGTGCTGCCCGGTCTGGGCGCCGCCAACGGCATCGCCATCCTGCTGCCGCTGACGTTCACGATGCCGCCGACCTCCGCGATCATCATGCTGTCGTGCATTTACTGGGGCGCGCTGTTCGGCGGCGCGATCGCATCGATCCTTTTCAACATTCCCGGCGAACCCTGGTCGGTCGCAACAACTTTCGACGGCTATCCATTGGCGCAGAAAGGACGCGCCGGCGAGGCGCTGACCGCATCGTTCACCTCGTCGTTCGTCGGCGCGTTCGTCGCGGTGTTGCTGATCACGTTTCTCGCGCCGGTGATCGCGCGGTTCGCGCTGCAATTCGGGCCTCCGGAATTTTTCTCGGTCTATCTGTTGACCTTCTGCAGCTTCGTCGGCATGGGCAAAGGGTCGCCCTGGAAGATCATCGTTTCGATGATGCTCGGCTTTGCGCTCTCGGCGGTCGGGATCGACATCGTGACCGGACAGCTGCGGCTGACATTCGGCTTCCCCAGCTTGATGAAGGGCTTCGATTTCCTCATTGCGGTGATCGGCCTGTTCGGCATCGGGGAGATCCTGCTGTCGATGGAGGAAGGCCTGGCGTTTCACGGCGTGCCCGCCAAGATCAACCCGAAGGTGGTTTTCGAGACGTGGAAGCAGCTGCCGAAATACTGGATGACGTTCATACGCAGCACCGCGATCGGCTGCTGGATGGGTATCACCCCGGGAGGCGCGACACCGGCGTCGTTCATGAGCTACGGCGTGGCCAAGAAGATGTCGAAGGACGGAGACAAATTCGGCACCGGCGTGGTCGAGGGCGTCGTCGCGCCGGAGACCGCGGCGCATGCCGCCGGAACCAGTGCGTTGCTGCCGATGATCACGCTGGGGATCCCGGGCTCGCCCACCGCTGCGGTCCTGCTCGGCGGACTGTTGATCTGGGGCCTGCAGCCGGGACCGCTGCTGTTTGCGGAAAAGCCCGACTTCGTCTGGGGATTGATCGCCAGCATGTACCTCGGCAACGTTGCCGGCCTGATCGTCGTGCTGAGCCTCGTCCCGCTGTTCGCGGGCATCCTGCGCATTCCGTTCTCGATCATCGCTCCGGTCATCGTCGCCATCTGCGCGATCGGCGCGTACACGGTCAACAACGCGATGCAGGACATCTGGTTCATGCTCGGGTTCGGGATCATCGGATACCTGTTCAAGAAGCTCAACTATCCGCTGGCGCCGATGGTGCTGGCCCTGGTGCTCGGCAACAACGCCGAAAACGCGTTTCGCCAGGCGATGCTGATGTCGCAGGGGAATATGACGATCATGTGGTCGAACTGGCTGGTGGGCAGCATCACCACGCTGGCGATAATCATGCTGTTCTGGCCGCTGCTCGCGAGGATCTTGAAGGCCATCATTCCGGCCAAGCCGGACAAGCTGTCGGAGCAGCGGCCGGTCGAATAGCCCCGCGTCGAAACGCCCCGCTTCGCCATTGCGCCGCGAGCTCCCTCCGGCGCGCGGCATTGCGAGGAAACGCCCGCTGATGAACGCCAATCTCTACGCGCTGCTGCGCAGCCATTTCGCCGAGCATCTCGAGCAGCCCTGCGTGCTGATTCCGGGCGGTCCGGTCATTCACTACGACGACCTCGATGCCGCTTCGGCGCGTATCGCGCACGCACTACTGGCCGCCGGTTGCGCGCCCGGCGATCGCGTTGCCGTCCAGGCGGACAAATGCTGGCAGCAGCTGGCCCTGTATCTGGCGTGCCTGCGCACCGGCCTGGTCTACCTGCCGCTGAACACCGGCTATCGCAAGGCCGAGCTCGCGTATTTCTTTGGCGATGCCGAGCCGCGCGTCATCGTCTGCGCTCCGGCCGACGCCGCCGAGATTGCCGCGCTGCGCACCGACGCGACGGTGCTGACCCTCGCGGGCGACGAGGGCAGCCTGCTCGATATCGCTCGCGATCACCCGACGGAGTTCGACACGGTCGTCTCGGCCCCGAGCGATCTCGCGGCGCTGCTCTACACGTCGGGGACGACCGGCCGCTCGAAAGGTGCGATGCTGACGCACCGCAATCTGGCCACCAACGCGCTGGCGCTGGTCGAGCACTGGGCCTTCACCCGCGGCGACGTGCTGCTGCACGCCTTGCCCTTGTTTCATGTGCACGGCCTGTTCGTCGCCTGCCACTGCGTGCTGCTGTCGGCCGGGCGGATGCTGTGGCTGCCGAAATTCGACGCCGCAGAAGTGGCGCGGCTTTTGCCGCACGCGACGGTGATGATGGGCGTCCCGACCTATTACTCGCGTCTGCTGGCCGATCCCGCGTTCGGCGCCGAGGCCTGCAGCACGATCCGCGTGTTCATTTCCGGCTCGGCCCCGCTGTTACCGGAAACGTTCAACGAGTTCGCCGCGCGCACCGGACAGGCGATCGTCGAGCGCTACGGCATGACCGAAACGGGCATGAATACCTCCAATCCGCTCGATGGCGAACGCCGCTGCGGCAGCGTCGGCGTGGCGCTGCCCGGTATCAGCGTGCGCGTTACCGCGTCCGACGGCGCGATTTGCGCGCCGGGCGCAGTCGGCGCTATCGAGGTCAAGGGGCCGAACGTGTTTTCCGGCTACTGGCGGATGCCGGATCGCAAGCACGAGGATTTCACCGACGACGGCTATTTCCGGACCGGTGATGTCGGGGAGATGGCCGCCGACCGCTACTTGCGCATCGTGGGCCGGGCCAAGGATCTGATCATCACCGGCGGCCTCAACGTTTATCCCAAGGAGATAGAGGAAAGGATCGACGCATTGCCGGGAGTGGCGGAGTCGGCGGTGATCGGCGTCGCCGATCCGGATTTCGGCGAGGCGGTCACCGCAGTCGTCGTCGCCAAGCCCGGGCACGTCCTGCGCGAAACGGACATCATCGCCGCGCTGAGGCAGGAAATAGCGGCGTTCAAGGTGCCCAAGCGCATACACGTCGTCGGCGAGCTGCCGCGCAACGCGATGGGCAAGGTCGAAAAGAAGGTGCTGAGAGAACGCTACGGCCGACCGCCATCCTGATCGGCGATCTACGGATGCAATGCCGCGGCGTCGGGGCCGACGTCGGCCGCTGCTGCATGGCGCCTGGGCGCGGCGCTCCGCTCGGGCGAGGCCGTCGGGGCGGCGAATGTCGCGACGATTCTCGTTCCCGATGTCGCGCCGGGTTGGACGCTCAGGACGCCATTGTGGCGATCGACCACCTCCTTGACGATCGCTAGCCCGAGCCCCGACCCGTCTCCCGGCGTTCCTTCGATCCGGTAAAAGCGCTCCAATACCTTGCTGCGCGCATCTTCGGGAATGCCGACGCCGTTATCCTCGACGCTCAGGTAGGGGCGGCCGCGGTCATCAAGACCCGAGTGAACCGTCACTGCGCCTCCGGGCGGTGTATAGCGCAGCGCGTTGTCGACCAGGTTGTTCAGCAACTCGGCCAGCAGCAGCGGATTGCCCGAAACAATCGCACTTTCCAGGACGAAGCCGAGGTCGATATTGCGCGCGATCGCGCGCGGCACCCACTCCTGCGCCGCCGCGTCGGCGATCTGGCGCAAATCGAAATACTGGGCATCGCGGCCGTTGGCGCCGCTGGCCTCGGCCCGCGCGAGAGCGAGCAATTGCGTTGCCAGATGGCTTGCCCGCATCGTTGCCACATGCATGCGCTCGATCTCGCTCCTGACTTCAGGAGTCAGGTCGCGTCGCAACAGCAGCTCCAGATGCATCTGCAAGCCGGCCAGCGGTGTGCGCAGCTGATGCGCGGCATTGGCGAGGAATCGCTGCTGCACGGCACTGGCCTCGCGCATTCGTCCAAGCAGCTTGTTGAACGCCTTGACGGCGGGAGCGATCTCCGCCGGGGCACCGGTCTCGGTCAGCGGGCGAAGATCGTTCGGACTGCGCCCGAGGAGCTCGCTGCGGATTCGCGCCAGCGGAGCGACGCCGTGCTTGACCCCTGTCCAGGCGAGCCCGACGGCGGCGAACGCAATGAGAAGGGTCGGCACCAGTCCGGCGGCGAGAATTTCCCAGATCAGGCGGTGCCGCTTGGACAGCGTTTCGCCGACCTGCACGCTGAATCCGCCGTCGGTGCGCAAAGCTGCAATGCGAACCGGCTCGCCGCGATAGACGCCGTCGAAGAACCGACGCTCGCCGTCTCGCAGCGCGGGGGCCGGCGCGAGCTCGTCGGTGCCGGCAATGACCCTGCCGTCGGCGCCGCGAATCTGAAAGACCATCGAATCGACATGATCGAACATCAGCGCTTCCTGCGCCTGCATCAGAAGGTCGAGATGCGGCCCGTCGGCGCCGATCCGGATGTTCTCGGCCATATCCAACGCGGGGTCGAGCAGCGAGCGGTCGTACGCTGAGGTGGCGACGCTCAGAGCGACCCCGTAAGTCAGCACGCCGCCGCACAGCACCAGGAACAGCAGCGACGGGATCAGGAAAAACAGCAGGCGGCGGCGAATGCTGCGGCCGCCCGGCCTGGTGTCAGGCATCGAGCTGCCCCCATAGATAGCCGAACCCGCGGACCGTGCGGATGTGCATGCCCGCTGTTTCGATCTTCGCGCGCAGACGCGAAACGTAGACCTCGATCGTATTGATCGACAGGTGCTCGTCATAGTTGAAAAGCTGCTGCCCGATGAACTCCTTGCTGAGCACGCGTCCCGGACGCGTCAGGAAAAGCTCGAGCAGCGCCCACTCGCGCACGGTGAGATCGACCGCGACACCATTGGCTGTCACGCGCTTGGCTTCGATATCTATCGACAGCGCGCCGATAACGATCGGACCCGCAGGCAGCGAAGTCCGCCGCAGCAGCGCTCTGACGCGCGCTTCGAATTCGGTCAGCGAAAAGGGCTTGGTCAGGTAATCGTCGGCGCCCAGATCGAGTCCGCGCACGCGGTCCTCGACCGCGTCGCGCGCGGTCAAGACCAGAACGTTCGTTTGCGAACGGCGCTGCCGCAGTCTGCGCAGCACTTCAAAACCGTCGATATCGGGCAGGCCGATGTCAAGGACCAGAAGCTCGTACGGCGTCGCCCGCAGCGCGCTATCCGCGCCCACCCCGTTCTTGACCCGGTCGACGCCGTGCCCCGCTTTGGTCAGCAATCGGGTCAGGCCCTCGGCGAGCAGGGCATCGTCTTCAGCGACAAGTATGCGCATCGTTTCTCCAGTCGGCTGGTTTCGGCACATGCGTGCGTGCCATGTTACCGGCAAAGCCCGGTATCCGCCCTGTCAGCCCGCAGTCAGGAACGGTTGGCTCCTGCGATCAGCTATCAGCTATCAGTCAGCACTCGTTCAGCGCTGCGACAGTTTGCACGCGTACGATCGTTTTTCCAAGATCGAAGCGACGTGGTCAAAAGCCGATCGCGGCGACGGCAAGACACCCGCCCGATCATCTCGACTTGGAAGTACCAACAGCGGCGAGGCAGACGAAGACTTGTCGTGCGAGCCCCGCATGTCGCGCAAAACGTCTGAGGAGAGACCACGTGAACCGAAAAAAAATCCTTGTGATCGCATGCTCGCTGTCGTTTTTCGGCGTTGGGGCTGCGCGCGCAGACGTCGTCAGCGACCTTCAGGCGCAAATGGAGGTGCTGCAAAAACAATTGGACCAGGTAAAGACGCAGCTCTACAACATGCAGGAAGAAAAGAAAAGGGAACAGAAGGAACCGGCCGCGGCGTCCGGCAACTCCTTCCTGCGGCTCAAGCCCAATGCCGGCGCAACCTTTCTCGTCCCGGGCGGCGGTGAAGTATCGCTGTACGGAAATCTCGACGTCTCGATCGACGAAACGACGAAGGGCCTGAAGAGCGATTACGGCGACAACGGCGGCGTCCCCGTCGGCAAGATGGGATGGCAACCCGCGATCGCGACCAACCTGTCGTACCTCGGCGTGCGCGGAACGCACCCTGTGCAACCCGATTTCAATTTTATCTGGCAACTCGAAGCGGGCATCGATATTTCCGCCACGCCCGGCATCAAGGAAACGACGTCCAATACTAGTTACACGGTCAACGGCGCCTTGTTTTCACGTAACAGCTTCGTCGGCTTCGCCGGCAAGGAATGGGGCGCCGTCATGCTCGGAAAGTCCGAAACGCCGTACAAGACGTCGACCGATCGGCTGAACCCGTTTTCCGGCATGCTCGGCGACTATCGGGTCATGATTGGGAATACCGGCGGCGACAATCGCGTCGAATTCGGTCTGCGCGCGTCGCACGCGATCTGGTACGAGTCGGCGAACTGGAACGGCGTCTCGTTCAAGGGCATGTACTCCCCGGGCATGAACCGCGACGACACCAGCAGCATCGTGCCTTCGTCCGAGCCGGATTGCGCGGGCGGCAATATCCCCGGAAGCGGTGCGCTGCCGCCGACTTGTAACGACGGCTCGTTTGGCGACCTGTTCAGCCTGAGCGCCGCCTATCAGCAGGGACCGCTGTATCTGACCGCCGCCTATGAAAGGCACAAGAACGTCAATCGCACCAGCGACCTCGCCAATCTCGACCCGAGAGATATCGCCGACGAGAGTGCATTCAAGGTCGGAGGCCAGTACACGTTCGCGACCAAGACGACGGTGAGCGCGCTCTGGGAGCGGACCTACCGGTCGCTTCCCTCGGACCTGGAAAGCCAGAACGAGCGCGCGCGGCCGAATGCCACCTGGCTGGCACTGACGCAGGTGCTGACCGACAAGGACAACGTGAGCTTTGGGTGGGGCCACGCCGGGAGGTCCGAGGGCTTCCTCGGCGTGCACAACACCCCCGACAGCCAGACGACGTTCGACAACGCGGCCAACCTGTATTCGCTCGCCTGGCGGCACATGATAGACAAGAACACCACCATCTATGCCGACTGGGCGATGACGGTCAATCACGCCGATGCGCACTACGATCTCGGCGCCGGCGGCCACGGCGTGACGACCGACTGCCACGATTCGACGCCGCTGGCGGCATTCGATCCGACAACAGGCGGCGTGACCAACACCGGTCCGCACTGCTTCTCCGGCGGCAAGCTGCAGGGCGTTTCCGTCGGCGTCGGTTACCGCTTCTAGCTTTACGCCGAGCTTCGGCTCGGCGCGGGCGCGCGTACTCCTCCGGGGCGCGCGCCCGTTCTATTTGGCAGCGCGTCAGCTGGCGACCGCGTCTCCCCAGCGGCCGAGCGTGGGAATGTGGCCATCACCCGTAGCTTGTTGCAGATGCACCGGCCGATCGGGTTGCGGTAACGCGGCATCGAACAGCGCAGGCGCGACCGCGAGCAAACCGGCACGCGTGTCGGAATCCGCCGCCGCCGGCGCCAGCATCTCGCGATCGACCCACAGCGGCTTTCCATCGATCAGGCGCACATAGATGCGCCCGGTCGCCTGGTCGGCGAAATTGATTTCCCGGAAACGGTCGACGCATTGCCGCAGAAAGCCGGTGTTGTGCTCCGGCAGAAGAAGACCGGCATCGCGGTACAGAAATTCCGGGCCGGTCGCGTTGATGTCGATTCTGCGATACCGCTCGACGTCGAGCAGACACTTGACGTCGAGCACGTTCAGCGTGTCGTTCCAGCCGAAAGCGATCGTCCGCGGCCGCTCGCCAAGCTGCACGCTATTGTCGAGGAATTCGAAGTGCACCTGCTTGTCCGTGCGCTGGATCCAGGTAAAGAACAGCTGCGGCATGCCGGAGTAAGCCTCGACCGCGTGGGCCAGCGTATCGTCGACCGCCTTGTAGCGGCCGACGTCGAGGCCGCGATTCCAGGCTCGCTCTACCAGAGACTCGGGCGAGGTGATCATGAAGAACAGATACACCACCCGACCGAAGCGGGTCAGCAGGTTGCTGCCCGCTTCGTCGGAGTCGGGAGCGAAGCTGTCGAAGCGGAACCGGTCGATCAACAGATGCGACATACCTCCCCGCTCGGCCTTGTGCGCCATGTAGCGATCGAGCTTCTGGTCGACGATCTGCAACTCTTGCGCAGTGAAAGAACCGCCGTAACGGAAGGCCGGGCCCAGCGTGCCGTAGTCGAGCAACTGCTTTCGCCATATGTCGGGGCTGATCAGCGCGAAGTCGCTCCAGTTGACGCCGATATCGCCGGCGAGCTTTTTCTGCAGCGGCCGAAGCGTGCTCTTGCCGGATGCCGACGCGCCCTTGGTATTCATGACGAACGGCCGCTGCTGGGGCGGCAGTAGCGTGTAGCCCTCGCGGACGGCACCTTCGATCAGCCATGGAGCGATCAGCCGCCCGATCTCGTCGGCGCCGAAGTCGTTGCAGGCAATGTCGACGGCAATCGCGGCGACGAGCTCGCGATTGGCCCACAGCTCGCCGTGCCGGACGAGCAGCGCGGACACGACTTTGGTCAGGGCGCGGTACGCGGCCTTGTGCAACGCATCGGAGGACTCGTGGGCGCGCCGTTCCCAGTCGAGCAGGATCCGCTCCACGGCCGTTTCAGCCGACACGGGCACTGCTGTTCGCGCCCGGCGCGACCGGAAGATCGCGCGCATGACGGAGGCGCGCCCGGACGCCGTCCGGACCGGTTCGGGACGCGGATACAAGGACGACAGTTCTGAATCGACAAGCTCGCGCAGTCGGCGGCGGACCGCGTCGTAGGCGGACTCGATCGCCGCGCTTCGCGGCTCGATATGTCCGGCCAGAAGCGCGCGCGTTATCCGGCGGAAGTTGATGCCCAGATCCTCGACCTTGGTGCCATCGGGCACCGACAGATCGGCGGTGACGCGAATCAGGACTTCGTGCAGGGCGAGGCGCCCCGGCCGGAAGGCGACCAGCTCGCTCGAGTCCAGGCCGGTGAGATCGTGCAGCTCGCCCGCGTGCTCGACAGTGGTAAAGACATTTTCGGGACGAAAGATCGTGCACAGATGCCGCAAATGGCCGGGGACCTCCGACTCGATTCCCGGATGCCAGGGGCCGAAAGTTTCCATGCCGGTGACCGGCGGTTCAGTGGGCAAAGACCTTCCAGAGGAAAAAGGCGGCGACGACGTAGAGCAGCGCGGCGAAAGCGCGGCGCAGGCGTACGACCGGCCAGCGATGCGCCATGCGGGCGCCAGCCGGAGCGGCGAACACGCTGGCGCTGGCAATGGCGAAGAGCGCCGGCAGGTTCAGATAACCGACCGTGTACGGCGGCAGATCGGTCTGGCGCAACCCCGCGACGAGATAGCCGACCGTTCCCGCCGCGGCGATCGGTAGTCCGAGCGCCGCCGAGGTCGCGACCGCGTTATGAATGCGCACATTGCACGCGGTCATGAACGGCACCGAGACGAACGCCCCTCCGGCGCCGACGATGCTCGACAGCATGCCGATCGCGCCGCCGACGGCGAACATCCCGGGGGCGCCGGGGAGCATGCGGGTCGTCTTCGGCTTGGCGTTGCGCAGCAGCCGAGTCGCGGTGAATGCCGTGAACGCGGCGAATACGCCGGATAACGCCGCCGTCGAAAGGCCGCTGACCAGCTGCGGGCCGAGCAGCGATCCGGCGAGGAGGCCCGGAGCGAGCTTCCAGAAGATCGGCCAGACGACCGCGTCGTGCGCGTGGTGCGCCCAGACGCTGGAAATCGAGGTGAACACGATCGTTGCCAGAGACGTCGCCACCGCGATGTGCAGGATGTGCTCGGGTGGAAAGTGCTGGTAGCTGAAGATCAGCGTCAGCAGCGGGATCATCGTCATCCCGCCGCCGATGCCGAGCAGACCGGCGATGAATCCGACGACGCCGCCGATCAAGAGGAAGATCGGGACCAGCGTCCAGTCCACGCTACGCTTTCATCAGCTTGTCGGTGATGATCGTCCATTCCCGGGGATCGACCGGCGTGATCGACAGGCGGTTGCCCGCCTGCAGCACGCGCATCGACGCGAGGTCGGGGCGGGTGCGGAGCTCGGCGAGCGAGACCAGCCGTGTCTTCTTGACCAGCGTGACGTCGACGTTCATCCAGCGCGGCGCGGCGCGCGTGGCCTTCGGATCGTAGTACGGACTTTTTTTGTCGAACTGCGACGCGTCCGGATACGCGGCCTTCGTCACCTGGACGATCCCGGCGATGCCGGGCTCCGGGCAGCTCGAGTGATAAAAGAAAGCGAGATCGCCGACCTGCATCTGGTCGCGCATGAAATTGCGCGCTTGGTAATTGCGGACGCCATACCAGGCGACCGTCTGCTTCGGCATCGCCGCGAGGTCGTCGATCGACACTTCGTCGGGCTCGGACTTCATCAACCAGTAGCGCATGAGCATGTTCCATCTATCCAACGACAACCAATCCGCTCTCTAATTGAATCACACTGGCGACGCCTATGGGGCATCGGAGCGGTGCCTGGAACGAGCCGATTTCAGTCGGAGCGATCCAGGCGGCGAATCGGGCGCCAGCTCAGAAGCAGGCAAGCACAGGCGAACGACAGCAACAGCGAGACCTTAGGCACAAGCTGGGACGCATCGGGTGCGCCCAGAAAGACGGTCTGCATGCTATCGAGCGCCCAGCCCATCGGCGACCACTCGGAGACGGTCTGCATGGCGGCCGGCATCAGCGGACGCGGCACCATGATGCCCGCCAGTGCCGCCAGCACGACGTTGGCGCCACCACCAAGCGCGGCGGCGTGGTCGAACGAACGTGCGCGTGCGCTGATCAGCAGCGCCAGACCGACCGCCGCCGCACTGGTGGCAAACACCGTCAGCAGAAACCAACCGAGCTGCAGATCCAGATACAGCGTGTCGCCGCCCAGGAAAGGAACAAGCCAGCGCCCCACCAGAAGCATCAGCAACAACTGCACCCAGTTGAGCGCCATGAACGCCGCCAGCTTGCCGCCGAGGATGGTGAGCGGCGACACCCCGAAGGTGCCAATCCGTGCGAGCGTACCGTCGTTGCGCTCCTGAATCAGCACGCCCGCCAGCGGAATCACGACGAAGAACATACCGAAGATCAGCCAGGCGGGCACACTTTGCTGCACGGCGGTCATTTTGCGTCCGGATTCGATCTCGTACAGATAGCGGATGCTCGGTGAGCCCGGCGGAGGAACCAAAGCGCCGTCCTTCGCACTGTTCAACAGCGTGCTGGCGAACGGGCCCGCCGCAGCGATCCGGCTTTTTATCTGCAGCTGAAGCATCGAGAACCCGATGTCGGTACGCAGACGCCCGGCCGCCGCGGGATGGATGCGGTTGCTCAGCCAAAGCTCGATGCGATCGGGCCGAAGCACGCTGTCGGAGCTCGCCCAACCGTCCAGGACGATGACACCGGCTTCGACGCGTCTTGCGCGCAAGGCATCGTGCAACTCTCCGCGCGAGTCGAAGCGTTGGCCCCCATTGTGCTCGATCCAATCGGTCGCCCATCGCATGGCGAGGGGACTCGGGTCCTCGACAAGCCAGCCTGTCGGCGGCAACGCGATGTCGGCCGAGGTCAACGTGTTCTTCAATGCAAACGACATGACCAGCAGGAAGATGGCCGGCATCAGGAAAAGGGCCGCCAGGCCATGGGGATTGCGCGAGAGCAGGCGCCACTCTTTGCCGGCGATCAAAAGCGTCTGTTGCAGCGCGCGCATCAGAGGCATTCAGTCGCGCAGCGACCGTTGGGTGTTGTGCATGAACAGTGCTTCGAGGTTGGCAAACGGGCCTGACTCGGCGGTTCCTTTCAACAGCGTGGCCAAGTCGCCTGAGGCCACGACACGGCCGTGGTCCAGAATCAGGATCTGGTTGCAGACGGCCATCGCTTCTTCCATGTAATGCGTGGCGTACACGATCGCCGCTCCCTGCCGTGCGACCTGGCCGACCTGGTCGAGCAGAAAGAGGCGCGTCTGGGGATCCACGCCGACCGTTGGCTCGTCCAGCAATAGAACGTCCGGTCGCTGGAGCAAGCCGATCGCGATGTTCAGTCGTCTGCGCACGCCGCCGGAACAGTGTCGCGCCTGTTTATTCAGAAACTCCCCGAGGACGCAGGCGGTGATGACCTGGTCGACGCGCGCGGCGCGCTCTTCACCCGAAAGCGGCAGCATGGAGACGAAAAACTCCAGGTTCTCGCGACATGTCAGCTGGGAATAGAAAGCGGTTTCTTGCGGCACCCAGGCTACCGTCGCGGGCGGAGCGCCGACGAATCGGACCGCTCCGGCCTGCGGCGCACGCAATCCGTTCAACAGGCTGATCAGCGTCGATTTGCCCGAACCATTGGGCCCGAGCAGTCCCACGATCTCGCCGCGAGACAGCGTCAGGCTGACGCCCTCCAGCGCCGGCGTGGCCTGTCGCGGATAACGATAGGAGACGGCCTCGGCCACAAGCAGAGTGGGAGTCACGTCCGGCCGCCGTATGCGCCCGCTGCGCTGCAGCCTGGTCGGCGGCACGCGCGCTTCAGCCGTACGCGCACGCTAGCCATTCAAGGTGTCGATATCGATTGGCGAAAGCACCGGGGCCGGATGCAGGCTGCGCCACAGCCCGACCGGATGGAGTCCTTTTTTCAACAAGCGCCCGGCTACCATCAGCACGATCTTGGCAATGTCCGTGACGGGACGGAAATGGCTCGGCCTGGCGTTGCTCGGGTAGCGCGCGGGAATCGCAACGGACAGCGTCAGGAAGCCGTGGTCGGCGGCCTCGATCAGGATCTCGCTTTCGAAGGTGAATCGATCGCCACGCACCTTGTCACTCGACGCAATACCCAGGAGCCCCGCCGGGTAGACACGAAACCCCGACTGGGAATCGGCAATCGGGCACCCCGCCGCCCACGAAATCCAAAAACAGGCGAATCGATTGGCGCGGTAGCGAGCGCGCGGAAATTGCGCCTTGTCGTGCAAGCGCGAGCCGACGATCAGCCGATCCGGATGATTGCGCCACGCACGCAACAACGCCGGTGCATCGTTCGGGTCATGTTGTCCGTCGCCGTCCAGGGTGATTACGCACCGTGCGCCGTGTCGCTGCGCTTCGGAGAAGGCGAGTCGAAGGCAGGCCGCCTTGCCACGGTTCAGCGAATGCCGGAGCAACGTCAAGGGCAAGCCCCGCAGCTGCAGGGCGGTCGCGTCGGTGGATCCGTCATCGACAACGATCAGCCGGGGACACAGCGC
>Ga0070714_100000784_pt1 | contig 22555 bp, 27 predicted proteins | sample LARL83metaG_FD_65450 | JGI IMG/M metagenome (GOLD analysis project Ga0070714, IMG submission 65450) | Corn, switchgrass and miscanthus rhizosphere microbial communities from Kellogg Biological Station, Michigan, USA - LAR L8-3 metaG | ecosystem: Host-associated > Plants > Roots > Rhizosphere ... | reverse complement strand
GTTCTCGCCGGCCGTCTCGTACGGCTCGACCACGACCCGCTCCGGCCGGATCACGACGTATGTCTCGCCGCGGTGCCCGACCTCGCCGCATCCTGCGCGCAGCGCGAAGTCGCCGAGCTTCGTCCTGCACGAGTCGCCGTCGGGGCCCTCGGCCGTGACGTGCATCAGGTTCGAGACGCCGAGGAAGTCGGCGACGAAGACCGTCTTCGGCTCCTCGTACATCCGCTCGGGGGTCGCGATCTGCTCGACGCGGCCGCCGGACATGACCGCGATCCGGTCGGACATGGTCAGCGCCTCCTCCTGGTCGTGCGTCACGTAGACGAACGTGATCCCGAAGCGCTCCTGGATCGACTTCAGCTCGAGCTGGAGCGCCTTGCGGAGCTTCGCGTCGAGTGCGCCGAGCGGCTCGTCGAGCAGCAGCACGGCCGGCTCGAGCACGAGCGCGCGCGCGAGCGCGACCCGCTGCTGCTGGCCGCCAGAGAGCTGCCCGGGCTTCCGCTTGTCGTAGCCGCCGAGCTGGACGGCCTCGAGCACGCGATGGACGCGTGTGCGCACGTCGGCCTTCTGGACGTGCGCGCGGCGCAGGCCGAAGGCGACGTTGTCGAAGACGTCGAGGTGCGGGAAGAGCGCGTAGCTCTGGAAGACGGTGTTGACCTTGCGGCGGTGCGGCGGCGTCGCCGCCATGTCGGAGCCGTCGAGCAGGATCTTCCCGTCGGTAGGACGCTCGAAGCCGGCGATGAGCCGCAGCGTCGTCGTCTTGCCGCAACCCGAGGGGCCGAGGAGCGAGAAGAACTCGCCCGCCTCGATCGAGACGTCGATCCCGCCGAGGGCGGTGACGTCCCCGAACTGCTTGCGGAGCTGGACGAGCTCGACTGCGCCGGTTTTCACCTCACACCTCCAGCGCCGCTATCTCGTTGAGGGCGCTCCCGGACGTGGCGGGCTGCGAGCGAGACGCCCAGCGGTAGACGAAATACGCCAGCCCGACCGACAGCAGCGTGATGATCACCATCACCGTGGCGACGGCGTTGAGGGCCGGGGTGGCGGTGCCGCGCACGCTGGAGTAGATGAGGATCGGGACGGTCTGCGTCGACTGGCCGGCTGAAAGGTAATCGGTCACGACGAAGTCGTCGATCGAGAGCGCGAAGACGACGATGAAGCTCGCGAACACTGCGGGCCAGAGCAGCGGGAGCAGCGCGAGCCGAAAGGCGCCGACCTGCGACGCGCCGAGATCGCGCGCGGCCTCCTCGTACTCGGGGCCGATCGACAGCAGCCTCCCTCGGACGATGATCACGACGTACGAGATCGAGAACGTGACCTGGCCGAGCGTCTGCGCCTCCGTGCCGAACGGGATCGAATAGAGCAGGCTGAACACCAGCAGGAGCGAGACGGCCATCACGATCTCCGGCGTCACGAGCGGGAAGAGCATGAGGTAGTTGACCGGCCGCGCTCCGTAGCCCCTCCAGCGCGTGAGGCCGATGGCCAGCCCGACGCCGAGCGGCACCGCGATCAGCATGTCGAGCCCGCCCAGCTTGAGGCTCTGCTCGATGGCGCCGCGCAGCGACGGATCGTGAAGGACCGAGTTGTTCGGGTCGCCCCACCACCAGCGCGTCGAGAACCCCTGCCACACGCTCCGGGACCGCCCGTTGTTGAACGAGAAGAGGATCGCGATGCAGACGGGCACGATCGACCACGCCATGTAGAGCCACGTCACGGCACCGAGCGCGCGGGGCTGCCCCCAGGGGTTCGCGAACCAGTCGCGCACGCGTCTCACAGCAGCGACTCCTTCGTCTCCGCCGATGCGCGCACCGTGATCCAGAGGTAGTAGGACATCAGCACGGCGAGCAGCAGCGAGAGGATGATCACGAGGCACGCGCCGACGTTCTTCTGCGGCCCGCCCTGGAAGAAGAGGTTGATCTGGTTGCCGATCATCGACGTCCGCGGCGAGCCGGAGATGACGTCGTTGGTGTAGTAGTCGCCGAACATCGGCAGCGTGATCAGCACGCTCGCGGCGAGAATCCCGTTCTTGCTCAGCGGCAGGGTCACGTGGAGGAAGGTCGAGATCGGGCTCCCGCCGAGGTCGCGCCCCGCCTCGAGCACGTTCCGGTCGATCCGGTCGAGCACCGCGTAGAGCGGCAGGATCATGTACGGCACGTAGCCGTAGACGAGCGCGAACACGACCGACGACGCCTGCCCGGCGAGCCAGGCGTGCGGCTCGGAGATGATCCCGAGGTTCATCAGGACCCTGTTCACGAGCCCGTCCGGCAGCAGCAGGCCGATCCAGGCGAGCATCCGCATCAGGTAGCTGACCCAGAAGGGGATGACGAGCAGCACGAGCAGCAGTCCCTTCGAGCGCCGTGCGTGCCGCGCGAGGTAGTACGCGACCGGATAGCCGATCAGCAGGCAGCCGGCGAGCGAGATCGCGACGTAGCCGAAGGTGCGCACGAAGACGATCCAGAACGTGTGCCCCGGCTTGAGCTGGCCGAGGACGTAGCGCATCGTGTCGAACTGCCAGTGGAACGGGTTCCAGACGGGGATGGGCTTCGCGAAGATCGGATCGACCGTGCCGAAGGCGACGGCCAGCACCGCGTAGGTCGGGACGAGGAAGAGCAGGATCAGCCACGCCGTGCCGGGAAGGGCGAACGACGGCCAGAACCAGCGTCTCGTCATCCGGCCACCCTGCCGCCGGTGTCGCTCAGCCGCCCTTGAAGGTGGACCACGCGTCGAGCCAGAGCGCCTGCCCCTTCGACGTCAGGGCGTCGATCGTCACGCCCTTGTCGAAATCCGTCTTCCGCACGATCGTCGACGCGAGGTTCGCGGGGATGTAGCCCTGGGAGACGAGCTTGTCGGGCTCGATCACCTCGAGCGGCGGGATGTAGCCGTTCCAGGAGAAGTTCTCGACTCCGACCTTGTTGTCGAGCATGAAGTTGAGGAACGCGTGCGCGAGCACGGGATGCTTCGCGCCTTTGAGGATCGCGATCATGTCGTTCTGGGTCTCGGCCTTGTCGTCGGGGCGCCAGTAGCCGAGGACCGTGGGCTTGACCCCTTTCGGCAGGTACGACGGCGCCCCCGCGATGTCGCCCGACCACGCCTGCGAGATGTACGTGGCGCCGGATGGCAGGTCGGTGTAGTCGTTCACGTTCACCTTGACGTTGGCGATCGAGGTGAGCTGCGAGAGGTCCTTCTGCGCCTGGTCGACCTGCTTGGGGTCCTCGGTGTTGATGTCGTAGAAGTGGCGGCGGAGGAGCGTCATCCCGAGCGCTTCCCGTTCGTCGTCGAGGATCGCCACCTTGCCGGCGTACTGGTGAGAGTCCCAGAAGATGTCGTACGGGTTCGCATACTCCGCCGGCGCCTTCTTCACCTTGTCGGTCCGCCACGCGATCCCCGTCGTGTAGACGGTGTAGGGAACCGTGTACCGCGAGTGCTGGTCGTAATAGGGGTTCTGGAGCGCCGGCCAGACGTTCTTCAGGTTCTGGAGATACGAGTGGTTGATCGGCTGGATCAGCTTCCCGGCCACCGCGCGCGAGACGTTGTCGACCGTCGTCCACCAGACGTCGAAGCCAGTCTGGCCCGAGGTGAGCTTCGTGACCGCTTCCTCCTCGTTCTCGAAGGTCGTGATCGAGACCTTGACGTTGAACTGCTTCTCGAAGGCCCTGACGACCGCGGGGTTGATGTAGGCCGCCCAGTTGTAGAGGTTGAGCGGGCCCGCCTCGAGATCCTTGCCCGACTCGACTGCGGGGTTGTCGTCGTAGAGCGGGAGCGTGACCGGATGGTCGCGGCGCGCGAGCGGGATCCCGCCGGGACCCATCAGCGTTCCGGTCGTGTCGGTCGTCCCGACGGCCGACTTCGCGCTGCCACCGCACGCGCTCAAGAGGGCATCGAGGCCCGAGAGCGCCCCGACGGCGACCCCGGACCGGATCAGGAACTGACGTCTCGTCGTCGGGCGTTCACGCGGATGCATGCGGTTCCCCCAGGGTCGAGATGATCGCACAATGCAAACCGACAGCGCACCATGTGTCAAGCTTCGAACGACGATACAAGGCCGCTGTGGTTGAATTCGGGCCATGACGAGCGCCGGTCGTCCGACTCTCTCGGGGCTCCACTACCACGCGCCGGAGGTCTTCGAGCTGGAGCGGGAGAAGGTCTTCTTCCGCGAGTGGTTCTACGTCGGGCGGGCCGATCACGCGCCAGAACCGGGCGATTTCCTCACCGCCGACGTCGTCGGCGAGAGCATCCTCGTCGTCCGCGGCAAGGACGGCGAGCTCCGGGGCTTCTACAACGTCTGTCGCCACCGCGGCTCCCGCATCTGCGATCCCGAGACGAAGGGCCATGCGAAGGGCGCGATCAAGTGCCCGTACCACGCCTGGAGCTACTCGTACGACGGCCGCCTGATCGGCACGCCGCTCGTGGCGCCGGACGAGCTCGACCGCGAGTCCCTCTCCCTCTGGCCGGTGCACGTCGACGTCTGGCAGGGCTTCGTCTTCGTCCACCTCGGCGAGCCGGAGGAGGGAGTGCGCGAGTCGTTCGAGCAGCAGAGCGACCTGCCGCTGCAGTACGAGCCCTGGAGGATGGACGAGCTGCGCACCGCCGAGCAGACGGTGACCGAGCTGCAGGCCAACTGGAAGATCCTCGTCGAGAACTACAACGAGTGCCTCCACTGTCCGACCGTCCACCCCGAGCTCGTCGCCGTCGCGCCGACCTTTCGCAAGGGCCTCGTCTTCGAGGAGGGCCGCGACGACTGGGGCGTCTCGATGGAGGGCGCCGGCTACACGGCGACGGGGACGACGACGCTCCCCGTCATGCCGGGGCTGACCGAGCAGCAGGCGAACGCGATGCACGGTGCGAGCATCTTCCCGAACATGTTCATCGACCTGACCGGGACGGTGGTGATCGCGACCCGGATGCAGCCGCGTGGGCCCGAGCACACCACAATCGTCACCGACTACCTCTTCCGCCCCGAGGCGATCGCCGACCCCGGCTTCGACGCGACCGAGACGATCGAATTCTCGGAGCTCGTAGCGCACCAGGACTACGTCGTCTGCGAGCGGGTGCAGCGCGGAGTCCGCTCGCGCGCCTTCACGCACGGCGTCTACGCGGAGAAGGACGAGCTGCCCTACCGCTTCAACCAGCGCTACCTCGCGGCGCTTGAGCGACCGTAGGGTCGTCGTCGTAGGAGCCGGCTTCGCCGGCCTCGCGGCGGCGGAGGCGCTCGCGGCCGGCGGCGCCGAGGTGACGGTGTTCGAGGCGCGCGACCGGCTGGGCGGACGCGTCAGCTCGCGGCGGCTCGACAACGGCGCGGTCGTCGAGCTCGGCGCGGAGTTCGTGCTGCCCGGCTACGAGGTGCTGCGAGCGACGGCTGCGCGGCTCGGGCTCGAGCTGTACGAGAAGGGAACGCTGTACGGCGACCGCGAGCCGCGCGACGGGCCGCCCGTCACGCGCGAGGAGCTCGTCGCAGCGCACGCGGCGTTGCGCGAGCCGGGCCGCGGCTCGATCGGGGACGCGCTCGAGCGGCTCGTCCCGTCGGAGGGCGCGCGGGCGGCGATCGGAGCCAGGCTCGCCGTCTCCTCGGGCTACGAGCTCGAGGACCAGGACGCCGCCACGCTGGCGGAGGGCGCCGCGGGCTTCGGCGACTTCCCGAGTCACGGCGTCGTCGGCGGCAACGACCGGATCGCCCGCGGGCTCGCGGAGCGCCTCGTCGTCCACACGTCCACGCCGGTCACGCGCATCGCCCGGTCGGACCGCGGCGTCGTCGTACGGGCCGGGGGAGACGAGGGGACCGCCGACGCCTGCGTGCTTGCGACGCCGGCACCGCACGCGCTCGAGCTCGAGTGGGACCCGCCGCTGCCGGGGTGGAAGCAGGAGGCGCTCGCGGCCGTCCGCTACGGCCAGGCCGCGAAGCTCTTCCTCCCGCTCGCGTCTCCGGCTCCGCCGAGCCAGACGCTCTCGGTTCCGCTTCGCTTCTGGACGTGGACGCAGCACGGGATCGCGGCCGCGTCGTCGTTCGCGGGCACGCCCTCGGCGCTCGACCGACTCGAGGTTGACCGTGGGCCGGAGACGTGGGCCGAGGAAGTGCGGCGCCTCCGGCCCGACCTCGACTACGCGGGCGGGACGGCGCTGCTCTCCACCTGGCACGACGACCCGTGGGCCCGTGGCGCCTACTCGGCGCGCAGCCTCTCCTCGCCCGTCGACGAGAAGGCGCTCGCCCGCCCGGTCGGGCCGGTCGCCTTCGCCGGGGAGCACACCGCCGGCGCGTGGCACGCCCTCATGGAGGGAGCCCTGCGCAGCGGCCTCCGTGCGGCGAACGAGGTCGACGCGCTGCTCGCCGTCCGGGTGTGAGACGCGGAGATCGGGGAACGCGGCTCGTATGGCGCGTGTCCTCTACAAGCCGTTCGGGCTCATCTTCAGCGTTCTCGGCGGGATCGTCGCCGGCGCGATCTTCAGGCGCGTGTGGCGCGTGGCCGCCCACGAGGAGGAGGCGCCGGAGGCGACCGACAAGCGGCGCGGCTGGGGCGAGATCCTCGCTGCGGCGGCGGCCGAGGGTGCCGTCTTCGGCGGCGTCAAGGCCCTGATCGACCGCGCCGGCGCAACGGGCTTCGAGCGCGCGACCGGCTCCTGGCCCGGCGAGACCTGAGCCGGTGAGCGAGCTCGACGGCGACTGGGACGTCCGCCGCACCGGCGGCGCCCTGCCGCCGATGCGGGGGATCGTCCGCAAGCGGATCGAGCACGGCCGCGGCTGGACGATCGCGGCCGGCGTCCGCGTTCCGTTCGAGGTGGACGGGCTGTCGCTCCGCTACCCGCTCGGCCGGCTCGTCGACGAGCTCGCGCGGGACGGCCCCGACGCCTACGCCGGCACGACGAAGCTGTTCGGCCTGACGCTCGGGACGTTCAGGCTCACGCGCGCATGAGCTTCTGTAGGACGGCGTCGACCCGCGCGAAGCCGCCCTTCGCGCCCTCCTCGACTCCGTACTGCATCGTCGTGTCGCGCTGCTCGGTCGACTCGAACCGCATCGTCTGAGTCAGCTTCGTCCGCTCGCCGAGATCCTCGAACTCCAGCGTCTGCAGGTGGTTCTGGAACGTCTGGACGAGCAGCTCCGGCGGCACGACCTCGCGGAACTCGCCTCCGATCTCGCCGAACGGCGTGCGGAAGCGATACGTGCCGCCGGGCCGGACGTCCATCTCCTCGACGACCGTGCCGTCGCCCCACCATTCCGGAATCAGCTCCGGATCGGTCCAGACGGAGAAGACGTGCGCGCGCGGAGCGTCGAAGACCCGCTCGACGCGGATCTCGAGTTCGTTCGGCGTGGTGACCCTCGTCTCGTTCATCAGCTCACCGCCTGCTTCACGAGGTCGCCGATCTTCTTCTCGTCCGCCTTCGTCAGCTTCGTCAGCGCGTATGACGTCGGCCACATCGAGCCGGCGTCGAGGTTCGCCCTGTCGTTGAAGCCGAACGTCGCGTAGCGCTCCTTGAACTTGCCGGCGTCCTTGAAGAAGCAGACGACCTTGTCGTCCTTCGAGTACGCCGGCATCCCGTACCACGTGCGCGGGACGAGCTCCGGCGCCACCTTGCGAACGGTCTCGTGGATCCGCTTCGCCATCTCCCGGTCGGACTCGTCCATCTTGGCGATCGCCGCGAGAACGGCCTTCTCTCCCTCGGAGTCCTTCAGCGCCGCCTTTGCTGCGGCCTTCTCCTCGGCGGTGAATTTGCGTGCCATCAGGCTCCTTTCGTACGTTCGACTACCTGGGCGAATCGGTCCAGCCGCTGCAGCCACGTGCTGATGCCTTCGAAGGCGTACGGCACGAGCATGCACCTGCGCACCCTGCCGATCTTCTCCGTCGTGACGAGCTCGGCCTCCTCGAGCAGCCGGACGTGCTTCCGCATCCCGGTCAGCGACATGCCGAAGGGCTCGGCGAGCTCGCTGATCGTCGCGCTGCCGGAGCCGAGACGCTCGAGGACGGCGCGGCGGGTGGGGTCGGCGAGGGCCGTGAAGGCGCGGTCGACACTCGGTGAATACTGAACCATTGAGTTCACTATAGCAGCTCGTATCGTGGCGGGATGGAGCTCGCCTCGTTGCTCGAGGTCCCGATCGTCGGCGCGCCGATGGGCGGCGGTCCCTCGACGCCTGCGCTCGCCGCCGCGGTCTCCGAGGCGGGCGGGCTCGGCTTCCTCGCCGGAGGCTACAAGTCGGCCGCCGACGTGGAGCGCGAACTCGGTGAGGTCAGGGCGGCGACGTCGCGGCCCTTCGGGGTCAACCTCTTCGTCCCCGCGCGACCCACCGTCGACGACGAGGCGATCGAGACCTACGCGGCGTCGCTCGCCGGCGAGGCGGAGCGATACGGAGTCGCGCTGGGCGAGCCGCGTTGGGACGACGACGGCTGGGAGACGAAGCTCGAGCTCCTCGCGCGCGAGCGGCCGGCGGTCGTCTCGTTCACCTTCGGCCGCCCTGACCGGGAGGTCGTCGCGTGGCTGCAGGAGGAGGACGTCTCGGTCTGGTGCACCGTGACGACGCCGGCCGAGGCGCGCCTCGCGGCAGCCGCCGGTGTGGACGCGCTCGTCGTCCAGGGAGCCGAGGCTGGGGGCCACCAGAGCTCCTTCGACGACACGGACGATCCGCCGATCGCGCTCCTCGAGCTGGTGCGGCTCGTGGCGGTGGCGACCGACCTGCCACTGGTCGCCGCAGGCGGCGTGTCGGACGGCGCAGGCGTGGCGGCCGCGCTTGCCGCCGGTGCCTCCGCCGCACAGATCGGATCGGCGCTACTGCTCACGCCGGAGGCCGCGACGAGCGCCGCTCAGCGCGCGGCTCTCGCGGCGGATGCGCCGACCGTGCTGACCCGCGCCTTCACCGGCCGGCGCGCCCGCGGGATCGCCAATCGCTTCATCCGCGAGCACGAGGCGCTCGCGCCGCGTGGGTACCCACAGGTTCATCACCTCACCGCTCCGATCCGCGCGGCGGCGCGGGCGGCGGGCGACTCCGACGGGATCAACCTCTGGGCAGGCGAGTCCTACCGGCTGGCCGAGGAGAAGCCTGCATCCGAGCTCGTGCTGCGCTGGGCGGCCGAGGCTAGCCGCTGAGCTCGAGCGCCCGCGTCCCCGACAGGGAGACACAGGTGTGCGACCGGCCCTGCACGATCGTGGCGAGGACGTTCCCGCAGTGCGGACAGCGCAGCACGACCCCGGCGCTCCGGTAGACGTGCACTGCGCCGACAGGTTCGCCTCGGCCGCAGCCGTCGCAGGTCTCGAGTGCCGTCGTCATCTCGACGGAGAACACCTCCTGCAGGAGCCCGGCGACCGCGTTCCCGTCCAGCCTCAGCGCATCCATCTCAGCCTCCCGTCGGCCCGAACCGCTCGGTCTTGATCCGCCGCGGCTCATGTCCGAGCTGCACGAGCGCCGTGGCCACGGCCTCGACGAACGGCGTCGGGCCGCACACGTAGACGAGCGGCTGCTCGCCGGGAGGCGGCGCGACCTCCTCCAGCATCGCCCGGTCGACGCGGCGCGCGTAGCCGGTCCAGCCCGGCGGCTGTGCGCGGGTCAGCGTGTGGACGACCGTGAGTCCGCCGCCCGCCACGCGGTCGAGCTCCTCGCGGTAGATGACGTCGTCCCAGGTCCGCCACGAGAGGAGGAGCTTCATCTCGGCGTCGCTGCTCGACGCGACGCGCTCGCGCAGCATCGCCATCAGCGGCACCACGCCGGAGCCGCCGCCGACGAGCAGCACCGGGCCGCCCTGCTCCGGCGTCCAGACGAAATAGCCGCCGACCGGCCCCCGCAATTCGATCTTGTCGCCGGGCCGCAGCTCGTCGGTGAGGTAGGGAGAGACCTCGCCGTCGTCGAGCCGCTCGACCGTCAGCTCGATGCGGGTGCCGTTCGGAGCGGAGGCGATCGAGTAGCTCCGCTCGGCCTGGTAGCCGTCCTCGGCGGTCAACCGGACGTCGACGTGCTGGCCGGCGCGGTGGCCGGACCAGCCCGCCACGTCGAAGGCGATGGTCTTCGTACGCGCCGTCTCCGGCGCGAGCTCGACGACCTCCGCCTGCAGCCAGCTCAGTCGCCCCAGTAGCGCTGTTCCCGCCATGGGTCGCCGTAGTTGTTGTAGCCGTTCTGCTCCCAGAACCCGGGTTGGTCCTCGGCGGTGAGCTTGATCCCGCGCACCCACTTCGCGCTCTTCCAGAAGTAGAGGTGGGGGACGAGCATGCGTGCTGGGCCGCCGTGCTCGGCCGGGAGCGGCTCGCCGTCGTACTCGTACACGATCCACGCCTTGCCGTCCGTCACGTCGGCCAGCGGCAGGTTGGTCGTGTAGCCGCCGTCGGCGAACTCGACCACGTACTCGGCCGACGTGTCGACCCCGTCGAGGAGCGTGTCGACGGAGACGCCGCGCCAGCTCGTGTCGAGCTTCGACCACTTCGTCACGCAGTGGATGTCGCGCGTGATCTCCTCGCTGGGGAGCGCCTGGAACTCGTCCCAGCTCCACGTGCGAGGCGCGTCCACCTCGCCGGTGATCTGGAAGTCCCACTGGTCGAGCGCCGTGTGGGGCGTCGGGCCTGCCGAGAGCACCGGGTAGTCCGTCGTGACGTACTGCCCCGGCGGGATGCGCGCCGAGTCGACGTCCTCTCGACGTCGGCCGTGGAAGCCGCGCGAGACGAACGACATCACGCACCTCCGGACGGCAGCGAGACCCGCAGCATCCATTGCTGCTTCTCGAGCTCGCGCAGGGCCTCGATCAGCACGTCCTGGGACACGAGGTCGATCTCGCCGAGCCGATCCATGCGCGAGCGGATCCGCTCGGTGGTGTCGGCGAGGCGCTCCACGAGCTGGCGCGTGGCGGTGTCGGTGTCGATCGAGCCCGCGTCGACGGGATCGATGCCCGAGGCGGCGACGGCGGCGGCCTGCCCGTCGGGCGCCACGCCCAGCGCGACGGCGCGCTCCGCCACGGTGTCTGAGAGGTCGCGCCACGAGTCGACGAGCTCGTCCAGATGCTCGTGGAGCGGCTGGAAGGGACGACCGAAGATGTTCCAGTGCAGCTGCTTGCCGAGCAGCGAGAGGTCGACGAGCTCGACGAGCGTCGCCTGCAACTCGTGCCCGACCTCCCCGCGCCGGTGCTCGTCGAGCGCGGGCAGGTGAGCTTGGGTGGCCGTGGCCATGACTACCTCCTTCTCCTATTGCAGGAGCGGCGACGGAGGGATGCGCGTCTCGCCGCGGATTCCCTCGATCCGTAGGAACACGTTGTCGACGTAGCACCAGCTCCAGCCCTCGCCCGGCTCGAGCGAGCGGATGATCGGGTGCGACGTCTCGTGAAAGTGGGCGGTCGCGTGGCGCTCCGGGGAATCGTCGCAGCAGCCCACGTGGCCGCACGTGAGGCAGATTCGCAGGTGCAGCCATTTGGTCCCGATCTCGAGGCACTCCTCGCAGCCCGCCACCTCGGCCGGGAGCTCGAGCACCTTGACGTCGTCGAGGTGGGTGCAGACCGGGGTGTTCACGCGACTTCGGCCGCCTGGGTCGCGAGATGCTCGTGCACGAACTGAACGGCCATCGAGCCCTCACCGACCGCCGCCGCGCAGCGCTTCGTCGAGCCCGAGCGCACGTCGCCGGCGGCGAAGATCCCGGGGACGCTGGTCTGGAGCAGATGCTCGGCGCCGGCGGCCTCCCCGGTGAGGATGAACCCGTCGGCATGGCGCGCGACCGTGTCGCCGAGCCAGTGCGTGCACGGCTTCGCCCCGATGAAGAGGAACAGGAACGAGAACGGCAACTGGGTGCCGTCGGTGAGCGTCACCGCCTCGAGCCGTCCGTCCCGGCCGTGGAGCTCGGCGATCTCGCTGCGGTCGCGGATCGCGACGCCGGCCCTCTCGACCTCGTGGATGAGGTAGTCGGACATCGTTTCGCGGAGGTCGGCGCGCCGGTGCAGGAGTGTGACGAGGGCTCCGCCGTGCGCGAGCCAGACCGCGGCCTGGCCGGCGGAGTTGCCCCCGCCCACGACCGCGACGCGCGACGCGCCGCAGAGCTGCGCCTCGGGAGGCCCGGCCGCGTAGAAGACGCTGACCCCTTCGTAGTCGCGCTGGTCGTCGACCGGCAGGCGCCGGTAGTCGGCGCCGGTCGCCAGTACGACTGCGCGCGCGGCGATCTCCTGGCCTTCCTCGAGCTGGACGACGTGACGGCCGTTCCCTGGCTCGAGCCCGGTCGCGCGGAAGGGCGTCGCCGGACGTGCCCCGAACTTGCGTGCCTGCGAGACGGCGCGGCTCGTCAGTTCGTTGCCGCTGATTCCCGCGGGGAAGCCGAGGTAGTTCTCGATCCTGCGGGACGACCCGGCCTGGCCGCCGAGCGCGGTGCTCTCGAGGACGAGGGTGTCGAGCCCCTCGGAGGCTCCATAGACGGCCGCCGCCAGCCCCGCCGGACCCGCGCCGACGACGACCAGGTCGACCTCCTCGCGGCCCTCGAGCTCGCGACCGATCCCGAGCGCGCGGTAGACGTCCCCGCTCGACGGGTGCTGCAGCTCCGCTCCGCCGGGCAGACGCAGGAGCGGCGGCTCCGCGCCGTTCGGCGGCGACTCGTCCGACCAGGTGAACGGGAGCCGGTTGGCCCGCAGGAAGTCGAGCATCCGCATCGTCGCCTCGGAGCCGCGCGGGCCGACGACCTCCACGCCGATCCCCTGCACCGTCTGCAGCGCCTCCCGCCTCGCGATGAACGTCGACAGCACGACATCGCTCAGCAGGGCGTCGTCGAACAGCAGCGCTCGAAAGACGTTCCGGTCGACCTCGACGTAGCGCAGCGGCTCCGTCACGACCGCCGTCACGAACACGGTCTGGCCGGAGAGGAGGTTCAGCTCGCCGAGGAATCCCGAGGCGCCGTGGCGGACGATCTCGTTGCCGGCGGCGTCGATGATCGCCACCTCGCCCTCCTCGATCGCGATGAACGGATAGGTCGCGTCGCCGACGCGGTAGAGGACGTCGCCCACGCGCGCGGTGCGTTCCTCGCCGAGCCTGCGAAGGGTCTCGAGCTGGGAGGCCGAGAGCGCGGGGCTCGCGGGAGCTTCCATCAGACGACCCTACTCCCTGCATGCCCGGTTCCGCCATCCTGCTAGCTGGTCGAAGACAGCCGCCGAAAAGCCCCTAGCATCTGGGCATGGCCGATCCGATTGCAGAGCTACGGGCCGTCGCTGCCGGGAGCGCACCCGCGCCTGCCGGGATGAGCGACTACCTCGAGAAGGTGCGCGATCGTGCGTATGCGGTCGTCGACCGGGACGTCGACGCGTTGAAGGAGGCGGGCTTCTCGGAGGACGAGATCTTCGAGCAGACCGTTGCGGTCGCCATTGCCGAGGGGCTGCGGCGGCTGGATGTCGCGGACGAGGTGATCGGATGAGGCTCGCTGTCGTCGACGACGGTCATGCGCCCTCTGAGGCGGCCATGCTCGAGACGATCCGTCAGCACACGGGAGCCGAGCCGCTCGGCGTCATCAAGACGCTGCTCTACCGGCCGGATCTCTTCGGGGAGCCGTTCTCGGAGGCACTCGACGTCGCAATGCGCGGGCCGTCGGATTGGAGCGCCGGCGAACGGGAGCTGTTCGCGGCCTTCACGTCACTGCTTCGGCAGTGCCCCTTCTGAACGGGCTCCCACGGCGCGGTCGCGTCGTACGCTCTCGGTGAGGAGGTCTGGAACGCGGTCGTCGCCGACTGGCGGACGGCCCCGCTCCGGCCCGAGCTGCGCGCCGCCCTCGCGTTCATCGAGGTGTTGACGCTGCGCCCCGAAGCGCTGACGAAAGCCGACGCCGAGGCCGCGTACTCCGCCGGAGTCTCACGCGAGGCGTTGCGGGACGCGGCCGCCGTCTGCGCGTTCTTCAACATGATCACGCGGCTCGCGGACTCGCTCGGCTGGGATCTCCCGAGCCCCGACCGGCTGGCGCAGCGCGCGCCCGCGATGCTCGAGGGCGGCTACTCGTTCGCCGCGATGCGCCGGCGCTAGCCCCAGGAGTCCTCGCTCACCGGCCGCAGCGCCGTCTCGAGGATGCGCAGGTGCCGTGGCCGCTCGAGCGCGAACACGACGACCTCGGCGACGTCGTCGGCGCTCATCATCCCGGCCAGGACGTCGTGCGTCCGGCCACGTCCCTCCTCGAGCGCGAAGTCGGTCGCGACGCCGCCGGGGCAGATGTTCGTGCACCGGATCCCCTGCTCGCGGAGCTCGTGGTCGAGCGCACGTGTGAGCCCGACCTGGCCGAACTTCGACGCGCAGTAGACCGCTTCGTACGGAAGCCCTCGCCGGCCGGCCTCCGAAGCCAGCGTGATCACGTCGCCTTCGCGTCCCAGCATGTGGGGCAAGGCGGCTCGGATCGCGTAGACGGTGCCCTTGAGGTTGACGTCGAGCATCTCGTCGAGGTACTCGCGCGACAGGTCGAGGAACGGCCCGTAGGCGCCGACTCCCGCGTTCGGCACCACGATGTCAATGGCGCCGAACCGTTCGGCTGTCGCGGCGCAGAGTTCGGTCAGCGCGTCGAGGTCGCGGACGTCGCAGGGCCGCGCGACGACCCGCTCGAGTCCCAGGTCGCTGCCGCTGCGGGACGCCAGGCCGAGGTTGCAGCCACGGTCGTGGAGCATGCGCGCGACCGCGGCGCCGATGCCGCGGCTCGCGCCGGTGATGACGGCGGTCTTGCCTTCCAGGCTCATCGGAGCTCCTTCATGGTCGGGTAGAGGGATCGGAACCGAGCGTACGCATCCTCGTAGTCCCACTCCGGTTCGACGGTCTCGCGGACACGGACGCAACGGCTCACGGCGTCGGCCGCGTCGGCGAAGGCTCCCGCTCGGATGCCGGCGAGCAGCGCGGCGCCGTAGGCAGCGCCTTCCTCGAGCTGCATCCGCTCGATCGGCAGGCGCAGCGCCGATGCGACGACGCGTACCCAGAGGTCGCTGCGGGCGCCTCCGCCGGAGATGCGACCTGTGGAGGCCTCGACGCCGAGGTGGCGGAGCAGCTCGAGCGAGTCGCGGAGCCCGAAGGCGACGCCCTCCATCACCGCGCGCGCGAGTGCGCCGCGGCTGTGGCGGACGGAGAGGCCGACGAAGGCGCCGCGCGCGTCGGGATCGGCGTACGGCGTCCGCTCGCCTGCGAGGTAGGGGGCGAACAGGAGCCCTTCGACTCCCGGTTCCCAGCGCGCCGCCTCGGCTTCGAGCGCGCCGTACTCGGCGCCCACGACCTCCCGAAGCCAGGCGAGCGAGCCGGCAGCGCTCAGCATCACGCCCATCGCGTGCCAGGTGCCGGGGACGGCGTGGCAGAAGACGTGCAGCCGCGGATCCACCTCGTAGCGCGGGAGCACCGCGAACACCACGCCGGAGGTCCCGAGCACGATCGAGAGCGCCCCGGGAGCGGTGACTCCCACCCCGAGCGCGCCCGCCGCCTGGTCGCCCGCCGTCGCCACCTCTGTCGACTCGTACGCGGAGGGAAGCCATTCGAGCGGCACCTCCAGCGCGTCGCAGACCTCCTCCGACCAGCGTCGGCGCGCGACGTCGAAGAGCAGCGTGCCCGAGGCGTCGGCGGCGTCGATGGTCCGCTCCCCGGTCAGCCTGAAACGGACGTAGTCCTTCGGCAGCAGGACGTGCCGGATCCGCACGTACACGTCCGGCTCGTGCCGCTGGAGCCAGAGCAGCTTCGGCGCCGTGAAGCCGGGGAGTGCGCGGTTGCCGGTCAGCTCGAGCAGCCGCTCGAGCCCGATGCGCCGCTCGATCTCCGCGCACTCGGCGCCGGTGCGCTGGTCGTTCCAGAGGATCGCGGGCCGCAGGACCTCGTCGTGCTCTCCGAGAACGACGAGCCCGTGCATCTGTCCAGCCAGCCCGATCGGCCCCTCGGGGAGCCGCTCGAGGACACGCTGCGACGCGCGCACCCAGTCCTCCGGGTCCTGCTCGGCCCATCCCGGCTGCGGCGTCGAGAACGGATAGCCCTCCTCGGCGACTGCCGCAACCGAGCCGTCCTCGTCGATCGCGACCCCCTTGACGCCGGAGGTGCCGACGTCGAGGCCGATCAGCACATGAGCTCCTCGAGATGCTCGAGCGAGGAGGTTCCGGGGATCGGGACGATCACGGGCGAGCGGTCGAGCAGCCAGCGCACCTCGTTGTTCGGCGTCCCGAGCCCCTCCCCGAGCGGCGCCCACGGCATGAACCAGATGCCGGCGCGCTCGCACTCCTCGAGCACGGGCTCGCTCACGAGGAAGCCGCGGTTGAACTCGTTCTGCACAGCGGTGATCTCGCAGACCGACCGCGCCCGCGCGAGCTGGTCGAGCGAGACGTTCGAGACGCCGACCGCGAGGCATTTCCCTTCCCGCCGCAGCCCGTCGATCGCCCCGACGGACTCCTCGATCGGCACCTCCGGATCGTGGCGGTGGAGCGTGTACAGCTCGACGTGGTCGCGGCGGAGCCGCTGTAGCGACGCCTCGAGCGCCCGCCGCAGATACTCCGGCCGGCCGTCGCGGAAGCGCTCGGTGGACTGCCGGTTCAGCCCGCCCTTCGTCCCGAGTGAGACGCCTTCCGGCCACGTGTCGAATGCCTCGCCGACGAGCCGTTCGCTGTCACCGTCGCCGTAGATGTCGGCGGTGTCCAGGAAGCCGGCGCCGAGCTCGACCGCGCGCCGCACGATCGCGGAATCGCGGATGCGCATGCAGCCGAAGCCGCGTCTGTTCACTCGCCGCCGAGCGCGCCGTACACGAGCTCGTAGGCGCGAATCGCGTCCTTGGCCTGCTGCGCCTGCCGCAGCTCCGCCTCGTCGATCCGCGAGGCGACCCCGTCGATGAAGCGCCACTGGAGCACCGATCGCCGAACGGCGCCGACCGCGTCCTCGGTGTAGGGATAGAGATCGAAGCCGAGCCGCTCGCCGTTCTCGCCGTAGCCGGCCCGACGCAGCTCCACCGCGAGCTCGAGGGTCTCCATGAAGGCCGTCGCGCCGACCATGTTGTCGTCGTCGAACGTGCCCCAGCCGGAGTTCGCGTGCTGATGGCCGAGCAGTCCCTCGGAGGCGAGGAGCGCCGCGTACTCGGCGAGGTTCTCCCCGTTCATGATCAGGTGCTGCCAGTCCATGTTGACCTTGACGTTCGAGATCCCACGGGCGCGCAGCGTGTGGATCACGTGCAGTGTCATGCCGACGTTGCGCATGAAGATCTTCATCGCCGGCTCCGAGTTCTTGTGCTCGAGGAACACGGTGACGCCGCGCTCGCTCGCGTGGGTGGCGGCCTCGGCGATGCCGTCGACGAAGCGGGCCCACGACTCTGCATACGGAGTCTGGAACGGGTAGTTGTAGCCCTCGATCCCGGGCCAGATGATCATCTGCGCGCCGACCTCCGCTGCCAGATCGATCGCCTCCAGGGTGAGCCGCAGCGCCTCGGCGCGGACGGCGTCGTCGGGCGAGGAGAGTCCACCCTTGCCGAAGCGCGGATCGAGATGGATGCCGCTCGCGATGCAGTAGATCCCGTGGCCGTCGAGCGCGTCCCGGACCTCCTCGAGGTTCTCGTGCGCGAGCTCCTGCGGGTAGTGGAACTCGTAGTCGTCGACGAGGTCGCCGAGGCCGTCGACCGCGGTACGGACCTTGTCGGCCGTCGAGACGCCGGTGAGCTCCGGCTTGTACCCGCCCGGGTTGAACCGCGTCGCCATCGCTCCGAACGCCCAGATCCCGAGGCTGGTCTTCACGATCCGACCCTATCGTCTGGCATCGAGCTGCGGGCGTTGCCGACAAAGTGGGGGACGGAGGCTGGTCAGCTTTCCTCGCTGAGAGTAGTATCGGGGCCGCCGATCGACCGGAGCTAGCCACGAGCGGAGAAGGAGTGGGGACTCGTGCATGTGACGGGAGCGGCGGTCCAGGAGGCGCCGAGGGCGCTCTCGAAAGCACTCTCGTAATGCACGGCAAACAGCACGAAGGAGGGCAAGAGGGTGAAGAGGTTCGGTAGAAAAAGTTTGGTCCTCGTGCTCGTCGCCGGGGTAGCCGCCCTGGCGGTCTCCGCGGTCGCGGGGGCGGGCACCAAGAGCAAGAAGGCGAGTGTCCAGGTCTGCGTCCTGCTGCCGGACACGGTGTCGTCCGTCCGCTGGGTGCAGTTCGACGCACCGCTGCTCAAGAAGGCGTTCGACAACGCCGGCGTCTCGGCCTCGATCAACAACGCGCTCAACCAGCCGGCGAAGCAGACTGCGCAGGCTCAGGCGTGCCTGGCGGCGGGAGCGAAGGTCGTGATCGAGACGTCGCTCGACAACGGTTCGGCTTCGTCGATCGAGAAGCTGTTCACCGACAAGGGCGGGAAGGCGATCGACTACGACCGCCAGGTGATCGGCGGCACGGCCTCCGTCTACGACACGTTCGACGGCAAGCTCGTCGGTGAGGCACAGGCCAACGGCATCGTCAGTGCGATGAAGGCGAAGCACAAGTACAAGCCGAGCAGTACCGTCGCCGAGCTCTGGGGCGGTCAGACCGACCAGAACGCGTTCTGGTTCAAGAGCGGCAACGACGCCGTGCTCAATCCGCTCTTCAAGAAGCACAAGCTGAAGAAGGGCCCGACGAAGTTCGTGCCGGGCTGGCTCGCGAACAACGCCGCCACGATCTACGACCAGATGCTCCTCAAGACGCACAACAAGATCACGGCCGCCATCGCGGCGAACGACAACATCGCCGGCGCCGTGATCGCCCGCGAGAAGGCGCATCACCTGAAGCCGATCCCGCTCTCCGGCCAGGATGCAACGGCGGCCGGCGTGCAGTACATCCTCGCCGGCTGGCAGACGGGCACCGTCTACAAGCAGGTGTCGCTCGAGGCGAACGCGGCCGCGGCTGCAGCGATCGCGCTGCTCCACGGGAAGACGCCGAAGACGAACGGTTTCCGGAAGAACGGCTCGGCGAAGGAGCCGACGCTCACGCTTCCGGTGACGTGGATCACGAAGAAGAACTACAAGACGCTCTTCACGCAGCACTGGCTGAAGAAGAGCGACGTATGCATCGGTCAGTACGCCAAGTTCTGCAAGTAGCTCGTTGACAGAGATGGTGGAGGCGTCCAGACTGGGCGCCTCTACCATGCTCTCCTCGGCCGGGACGCCACTCGATTGAGCGACACACCGCTTCTCCAGCTGCAGAACATCACGAAAGCGTTCGGTTCCGTGCAGGCGCTGGACGATGTGGACTTCGAGGTCCGGGCCGGCGAGGTGATGGCGCTCGTCGGCGACAACGGCGCCGGCAAGTCGACCCTCGTCAAGTGCGTAGCCGGCACCCACGCCGCCGACAGCGGTCGGATCCTGTTCGAAGGCAACGAAGTGCACATCCACGGACCGAAGGATGCGGCCAAGCTGGGGATCGAGGTCGTCTACCAGGACCTCGCACTCTGCGACAACCTGGACGTGGTCCAGAACATGTATCTGGGCCGCGAGATCAACCGCGCGCAGATCCTGTCGGAGGCACCGATGGAGCAGCACACCTCCGAGACGCTCAAGTCTCTGGCCGTCACGACCATCAAGTCGGTCCGCCAGACGGTCGCGACGCTCTCAGGTGGACAGCGGCAGTCGGTAGCCGTCGCGCGCGCGGTCATGTGGAACTCGAAGCTCGTCATCCTCGACGAGCCGACCGCAGCTCTCGGCGTCGCTCAGACCGAGCAGGTGCTCGAGCTCGTGCGCCGCCTTGGCAGCCAGGGTCTCGGCGTGATGCTCATCTCCCACAACCTCCACGACGTGTTCGAGACTGCCGACCGGATCACCGTGCTTCGACTCGGACGGAACGTGGGCGTGTTCGAGCGGCGGGAGACGACCCAGCAGGCGGTCGTCGAGGCCATCACCGCCGGCCAGCCCACGAAAGTCTCCGGAATCCCCTCCACCGCGGCCGCAGGTGCCGACGCGTGACCTCGGCAGAAGTCGTCGGCCCCGATCGCGCACCGCCCCTCGAGGAGGAGCAGCTCCCGACCGGAATCAGAGGCGCGTGGGAACGCACGAAGCTGAATGTGCGCACCGGCAACCTCGGTGCGGTGCCGCTCATCGTCGGCGAGGTCGCCGTCGTCATCGTGTTCGGCCTCACCGCGACGAACTTCTTCACCTCCACGAACTTCGTCAACCTGATCACGCAGACCGCGGGTACCTGCATGCTCGCGTACGGCGTCGTCTTCGTGCTCCTGCTCGGCGAGATCGACCTCTCGATCGGCTTCCTCGCCGGCATCGGAGCCTTGGTCGTGGCCGAGCTTCAGCTCCCCGGCAGCAGTTGGCAGATGAACGGCCTCCTCGCGATGCTGGTGGCTGTCGCCGTCTGTGCAGCGATCGGCGGCGTCCAGGGGTCGATCGTCGCGTTCGTCGGCGTTCCCTCGTTCGTCGTCACGCTCGCGGGGTTCCTGATCTGGCAGGGCGTGCTCCTGAACAAGCTCCAGCAGCGCGGGACGATCATCATCGAGGACCGCTGGATCAACTACACCGACCTCTACATCTTCTCACCGGGCGCCGGCTGGTTGATCGCCGCGATCTTCACCGCGCTCTATCCAATCAGCGTGCTGTACAAGAAGGTCGTCGCCCGCGGCACCCAGATCGCCCAGCAGAGCTGGACGTCGTCCATCCTGAAGACGATCGGCATCGGGATCGCGGCGTTCGGCACGGTTGCGATCTGCAACAACGGCAAGATCATCTCGACGCCCCTGGGCCTCCCCCTCGCCGGCGTGATCATGGTCGTCTTCTTCGTGCTGCTGACGTTCCTCGCCAAGTGGACGACGTTCGGCCGCCATGTTTACGCGGTCGGCGGCAACGCCGAGGCGGCGCGCCGCGCGGGAATCAACGTGTCGCGCGTCCGGGTGATCGTGTTCATGATCTCGGGCGCCATGGCGGCGATCGGCGGAATCATCTTCGCTGCGCAGGTCAACTCCGTTGCGCTCACCTTCCCGCCGGATAACTTGCTCCTGAACGCGATCGCCGCCGCAGTCATCGGCGGCGTCAGCCTCTTCGGCGGTCGAGGCGAGGTGCGCGGCGCACTCCTCGGCGCGGTCCTGATCGGAACCCTCCAGAACGGCCTCAACACGTTGAACATCTCGAACGGCTGGATCTACATCGTCACCGGACTCGTGCTCCTCGGCGCAGTGACGCTCGACACGGTCGCGGTCAGGCTGCAGGCGCGCTCAGGCCGCTAGGGGGCTCAGCCGCCGTGGCCGCGGAGCCTGTGCAGAACGAGCGCCGCGACGCGCTCGCCCACCTTCCGGCCGGCCGTCACGTCTGACGGGACGTCGATTCCTTCGGCGAGCGGAGCGGCGCTCGCCCGCTGAATCTGGCTCGCGAACGATCGTCCGGTGAGCGCTGTCATGACCCTGCCCGCCGCGTAGGCGAATGCGCTCCCCTCGGCGACGCCACCTGGCGACGGTGGAGTCGCGAGCGGCGGGGACCACGCGGCGCCTTCGACCCAACGTCCGCCCGAGAGCACCTCGAGCTTGCCGCCCCGAAGCTCGACGAGACCCGGCACGAGCGGCAGCCCGTCCGCGCTGTAGTGCGCCTGCTTGGGCTCGCTCGACTGCCCCTGGAACGCGAGATAGCGGATCATCGAGATCGGCCGCGGAGCCTGTTGCGCACGCTTCGCTCCCCAGGTCGCCACGGCGGTGTCGTTGAGCGCCGCGCCGACTCCGAGGTAGAGACGCACATCCCCCGCGAGATTCCCGGTCGCCTCGTGTGCGGCGAGCGAGCTCCAGTCGAGCGGCGACCAGGGCGATGCCGTCGCTCCCTGCGTCGAGGTGGCTCGCAGGACGGCCACCGCGGCCCGCTTGTACGCGGGGCCGGAGGGGTCTCCGAGCGGGGAAGGGCCTCTCGGGATCAGGCGGGAGCGTGGAAGCGCGAAGCTGTGGACGTGCCCCCACTGCCCGCCGACGAACGGCTGGATGTCCGTGGGCACCGAGGTGAGGCTCTCCGACTTCGTCCCGAGGGCCAGCGGCTGCCAGAACGTCGCGTCCTCGACGGTGGACACTGCGGTCCGGACGATCAGCGGCTGGTTGCGCGACGTGTAGGTCGGATCCGCGAAGTGCAGCGACTCGTTCGAGCCGTCGTGACGGCCGGCGGCGATCGCGGCGGCGGCGATCCGGTTCCCGAGTGCCGCCGGAGAACTGCCGGTCCGCGCGATGAAGTCGGGCGAGTAGCAGAGCGAGCGCAGCTCTCTCGTCAGCAGGACGAATGTCCGGGCCAGGTCCGAGTCGAACGAGGCCTGCCAGAGTAGAACGCGGTAGGCCGCGTAGCTGATCGCCGCGTCGCGGGCGGACGCGTTCCTCGGTGCAGCCGCCAGGGCCCTCGACATCGCGGCGGAGAGGTCGAAGAGGTCGCGTGCCTGAACCGGCTCGCTCGCCGAACCGGAACGGAGCGTGCGGAGCGCGGTGCTCTCCCAGACGGTCGCGATCGAGCGGCCGCCGGTCGCCGCCGTGCAGTTCGCGATGCGGTACGACGCGGGTAGCTGGGGCTTCGGGATTCGCGCCGGCGGGACGGTGAGGTCGACGATCCGGTCGGCGCGAACGTTGTGCAGGACGATTTCGTGTCCTCCCGGGTAACGCACCGTCAGGCGTGCGACCCTCGCCGCGGGGCCGAGGCCGAAGTGGAGGCGCTGGTCCTCGGAGGAGAGATAGCTGCTACCCGC
>Ga0070714_100000782_pt1 | contig 22567 bp, 16 predicted proteins | sample LARL83metaG_FD_65450 | JGI IMG/M metagenome (GOLD analysis project Ga0070714, IMG submission 65450) | Corn, switchgrass and miscanthus rhizosphere microbial communities from Kellogg Biological Station, Michigan, USA - LAR L8-3 metaG | ecosystem: Host-associated > Plants > Roots > Rhizosphere ... | reverse complement strand
AACGACGTGGTGCAAGGCAAGGGCAACCTGGCGCCGCTGCGCACCTGGCTGGACAAGAACCTGGCCAAGCCGGGTTGTGATCCTGCCGCGCTGCTCGCCTCGCTGGATAAGGCGCAGGCCGCCGGCCTCTCCGAACCGGTGGTACGCGCGATCCGCACCCACATCGAGTCGATCGCCCCTGCTCCCGCCAAGGCCGGTGCCGGTGCCGACTTCCCCTTCGAGCTGGAGGAGGCGCCGGCGAAGTCGGCGGAGAAGACCCAGATCCAGGCGAGCGCTGCCGAGAAGACCGTCATCACCGGCAACGACAAGACCCGTCCGGCCACCGACCGTACCATGACCGCGCCCGGTGACCGCACCACCATCCAGCAACCGGCCGGCGATCCCAATGCCACGATGCGCGTGGACCAGGCGCAGGGCCGCACCGTGATCACCCGCAGCGGCGGACCCAGCGAGGACGCGACCACGCGCAGCGGGGCCAAGACCGAGATCACCGGCGGCAACGAGACCGATCCCTTCGCCATGGACTCGCAACCCACCGGCAGCCGCACCGGCGGCAGCGGCCCCACCACCGGCACCAGTTGGCGCACCAGCACCGGCCTCAAGGCCAGCGGCGGCGGCGACAACCTGGGACCCGGCTCGGTGCTCAAGGAACGCTTCGAGCTGATGGACGTGCTCGGCGAAGGCGGCATGGGCAAGGTGTACAAGGCGCGCGACCTGCTGAAGGTCGAGGCCAAGGACAAGAACCCGTACATCGCGGTCAAGACCCTGACCGGCGACTTCAAGCAGCACCCGGAATCCTTCATCGCGCTGCAGCGCGAATCGAGCAAGGCGCAGCGCCTCGCGCATCCCAACATCGCCACGGTGTACGACTTCGACCGCGACGGCGGCACCGTGTACATGACCATGGAGCTGATGGAAGGCGACGAGCTCGCCAAGTACATCAAGCACCTCCCCGCCGGCGGCCTGCCGGTGCCGGAGGCCATGACCATCATCAAGCAACTGTGCGACGGCCTCGCCTACGCACATTCGAAGCAGCTGGTGCATTCCGACTTCAAGCCCGGCAACGCCTTCCTCACCAAGGACGGCGCGGTGAAGCTCTTGGACTTCGGCATCGCACGCGCATCCAAGACCCGCAAGGACACCGTCGGCGAGACCACGGTGTTCGACCCGGGCCAGCTCGGCGCGCTGACGCCTGCTTACGCGACGGTGGAGATGTTCGAGGGCATGGACCCGGACCCGCGCGACGACATCTACGCGCTGGCCGCGGTCGCCTACGAGCTGCTCACCGGCAAGCACCCGTTCAACAAGCTGTCCGCGCCCAAGGTGCTGGAGAAGGGCCTCAAGCCCGCGCCCATCGCCAAGCTCACCGGCCGCCAGAACAAGGCACTGTTCCGGGCCTTGGCCTTGCGCCGTGAGGAGCGCACGCCGACGGTGGAGGACTTCTGGGACGGCATCCGTCCACGCAAGAGCCGCACCAAGCAGATCGCGGCCGGCGTGGTCGCCGGCATCATCATCCTCACCGCGGCGCTGTACTCGCCGGTGGTCTCCTACGTGCACGCGCGGCGCAACAGCGCGGTGGTGGCGCAGATCGAGGCCAACCCCGCCAACATCCCGGCGGCGCTCAAGCAGATCGCCGCGTTCGACAAGGATTCGCAACGCTCGATCCTGGACAACGCCAAGGACAACATCATCAAGTACTTCAAGGACCAGGCCGACGCCGACGTGGACGAGTCCAAGGGGCACTTCAACTACGCGGCCGCCACCCAGGTGATCGCCGACGCCAACGGCTATTACCCCGACTCGGCGGACCTCGCCAAATACACCCAGAGCCTGAACGACCGCAAGAGCCAATTGCTGCTCTCCCTCAGCAAGGGCTTCGACACCTACATGGCGGCCAACAAGCTGATGCCGACGGCCAACCACCAGGACATCACCGACGTGGTTGGCAAGCTGCGCGTCGCCGATCCCTCCAGCACCATGCTGAAGGACGCGCGCCTCGCCCACAGCTATGCGCAGATGGTGCAGCAGCATGTGGGCGACAAGGACTATGTGGCGGCGAACGACGCCCTGAAGGTGGGCCTCGACTACGCGCCCAACGACGCGGCCTTGCTCAACCTGCAGGACACCGTGAAACGCGAGCTGAAGCGCGAGCAGGATGCGCAACTGGTCGCCCAGCTGGAGACCAAGCTGCGTGATGCCTCGCCGGGCTTGAGGAGCCTTGCCGATTTCGACAAGGTGCGCGAGGACATGAAGAAGCTGCATGTGCTGAACGCGGGCGATGCCGTCATCCAGAAGCTGAACGACCCGCTCAAGTCGGCGCTCTCGTCCGCGCTCGCCGCTGCCGCGCAGCAGAAGCGCTGGGATGACGCCGAGAAGACGCTCCTCACCTACTCGCACCTGCTGGCGGTGCCGGACCTCCTGGCGCAGCGCCAGAGCCTGAACCAGGCCGAGGTGGCCGGCGGCTACGTGCCGGCTGACATGCAGGCGCGGCTCAACCAGGTCAAGCAGCACCGCGACTCCGTCGAGGCGCTGCTGAACGCAGCCAAGTACGACAGCGACTGGGATAACCAGTTGATGGGCGGCTTCCAGGAGACCACCGCGCTCCTGCAGCCCAACGACATGGAGTGGTACCAGGAGCTGCGCGACAAGGTCGCCAAGACCTACATCAAGCTGTCGCAGCAGATGATCCAGCAGAACCGCTTCGACGCAGCCGAGAACCTGTTGGCCAGCGGCAAGCTCTACTCGCCGCAGCTGCCGGACTTCGGCTCCGCCGACCAGGCCCTGGCGACGGCGGTGCAGGCGGCGCAGAAGGTCCAGGCCGAGAAGCTGCGCGTCGCTGCCATCGACGCCGCGAAGAACAACTTCCAGACGCAGTTGAACGCGGGACAGCTGGACACGGCGAAGCAGACCTACGCTTCCCTGCAGCAGCAGTTGCCCGCCAACGACGCGTTCTTCACGGACACGGCACCCAAGGCCTACGCCGAGGAATACCTGAACCTGGCGCGCACCAAGGCCCAGAGCAACGACTACCGCGGCGCCCTGGCCTTGATCAAGACCGGCTTGCAGTATGCCCCGCTGGACGACCTGAAGAAGGCGCAGGCGGACTACACCAGCAATGCCTCGAAGGGCGACTTGTTCACGATGGTGGACAACCTGCAGGCCTCCGGCATGGGAGACCTGAAGACCAAGCTGGCGGAGGTGCAGAGGCAGTTCCCCAACGACCGCACCCTCTCCGATACGCTCACCAAGCGCCTGGCACAGCACATCGACAGCCTGAAAGATACGGACGCCGGCCTGGCCTACGACCTGTCCAACGCCGCCAAGTCCGCGTTCCCGGACAGCGCTGCGATCCAGGGCCTGCGGATCTCACCGCCGGCGCGTCCGTCCAAGTTCGCGGCGCTGGGCCGCGAAGCCATGAAGTCGAACCTCCTGAGCAAGGCCCAGGGTTACCTCGACCAGGGCAACCAGCAGGAAGCCGGCAACCAGGACCTGGCGCAGTTCGGCGAGAGCCTGAAGAAAGCCCAGGCCGCAGCCAACCAGTACTGGGCGGCATACCAGCAATACCAGCAGGCGGGCCAGACGACGCAGGCCCAGCAGTACCTGCAGGAAGCCATGCGCGAGTGGGCGGATAACACCAACTACAGCAAGGAGTACCAGAGCCGGTTCGCCGCCACCCAGCAGCCGACGCGCAGCGCCAACGGCAGCAAGCCCTGCACCGCCGACCTCGCCGGCTACGGCCGCTCGGGCCGCGCCGAATGCTACGACATGCTGGACGGCGTGCACGGCCCGACCCTGGTGGTGGTGCCGGCGGGCGGCGCCGTGAGCACGCCCTTCGCCATCGGCAAGTACGAGGTCTCGGTGGGCGACGTCAACGCCTACTGCAAGAGCAGCGGCGGCTGCAGCCCACTCGGCGGCGGTGATGACATGCCGGCCACCGGCGTGTCCTTCGCCACCGCCAAGGCCTACGTGGCCTGGCTGTCGCAGAAGAGCGGCATGCACTACTTCATCCCCAGCCAGGACCAGTGGACCTACGCGGCCAGTGCCGGCGGCAGCGACACCAACCGCGACTTCAACTGCAACGTGAAGCTGGGCGACTCCGTCATCAAGGGCCTGTCGATGCTGGCCATCGCCACCGGAAAGTCCAATGCCTGGGGCCTCGTGAACTACGTGGGTAACGCCCAGGAGTTCGTCACCAGCGGCGGCGGCGTGGTGGCCATGGGCGGCGACTGGCAGGATCCGCTGGCGGACTGCAGCACCTCCCTGGTCCGTCCCAGCAGCGGCGCCGGCGATGCCCTCACCGGCTTCCGCGTCGCGCGGGACGTCAATCCATGAAGTACTCCCAGGTCCGCGACCTGGCCCGACGCTACGCGACGGGCAAGCTGAGCCAGGAGAGCTACCGCAGCCAGCGGCGGGCGCTCATCGACTCCATCACCGGCGGTGGCGTGCAGCTCAGTTACCGCAACGACGAACGTGCGGCGGCGCGGGGCCGGTCCAACACCAGGCTGTGGGGGATCACCGCGCTGGTGCTGGTGGCAGCCGGGGTCGGCACGCTATTGCTGCTCCGGCACGCCAAGCATGCCCCCGCTCCGGGCGCGCAGGCCGCCACCGTGGCGGTGGCGGTAGCCGCCGCGGCGCCGGGGCCGGACCTGGTGCGCAGCTTCGTGGAGGCCGACGACTGGACCGACGGCAGCCTGGAGAACTTCGAACGCCACTGGCAGAGCCTGGGAGCGGATGAGCAGAGCAAGGCCAAGGACAGCCCCATCTACGGGCGCCTCGTAAGCGAAGTGCGCCAGCAGGTGGATTCCGAGAAGGCGGTGGCCGGCGGCGGCGCGGCCGGCGACGCGCACCTGCTCGAACTGCAGAAGCTGGCCAAGATGCTGGGCAGCACCTCTCCCTGACCGCGCCCCAGCGCGCGAATTAGGTTCAGCTATTCCCAACTGAAAATAGATCGTCCGGATTCGCGGTGCCGCTGCGAGCGGGCGCACGGCGACGTGCGCCCTGGACCGCGAGGGGACGGGCGGGATTCCTGCGAGCGCCCGAGCCGGACGCGCGGGCCTGGCTAGTTGCGGTGCAGGATGCGGAGCAAATAGGTATGCGTAGCGAGGCGGTGACGGAGACCCCTACCCGACTGCGTCAGATCAGTTACTCAGAACTCTGGAAAGAAATGGCATCCGTGTTCGCGGCCTCTCGGCTGCGCTATCCCTGCTCCGCCGAGAGCCCAGGGATGCATCCTGCATCCCGTTCGCCGCTATGCGGCTCACCCGCGAACGGGCGCACAAGGACGCGCCCTGGACCGCTAGCGGAGCCGGTTGCGTAGTGACGCGGCGAGGGCCGCGTCAAGCCGATTATTCAGAGCTTTGGAAGGAAATAGCGTCCGGAGATTCCGGCGCCAGCCTCTGCCCCAAGCCGATGATGCCGCTGCCCTTGATGGGGTAGTTGTCGCGGCGTACGAACAGCTCCTCGCCGGAACTGGTGCGCACGTAGGTGCCGTTGATGCTCTGATCCACCAGCACGAAGTTGCCCTTGCGGTACTCGATGCGGGCGTGCATGCGCGAGATCAGCGTGTTCTTGACGACCAGGTCGTTCTCGTCGGCACGACCCATGACCACTGAGGAATGCAGCTCGTTGACCTCGACCGACTGGTCGCGGTAGCGGAGCATGAGCTTGGCCTTCTTGGTGGCGTCGGTGCTGGGCTTGAACGAAGTGGACATGCGCGTCACGTCCTCGCGCTGCCACAGGAGCTCGATCATGTCGATCTCGTCCTTCTTGCCCTTCACTGCGGCGCGGTCGATCTGCCGGGTGGAGGCCTTCCACACATCCGAGAGCTTGTCCATGGTGGCGGCGGTGGTGAGGGTCTGGCCTGGCTTGGCCTGCCCCGCCATGCGCGCCGCGGTGTTGACCGCGTCGCCGTAGACGTCGCCGTCGGTCTCGACGATGACCGGGCCGAAATGGAAACCGACCCGGATGGAGATGTTCTTGCCCTGCACCACCAGGCCCGCTGAGATACGCTCCTGCATGCCACTGGCGGCATCGGCAGCGGCGGTGGGGTCCTCGAACACGGACATCACTTCGTCGCCGATGGTCTTGACCACGCGTCCGGACTGGCGCTTGGTCTCCTCGTCCATGATGGAGACGCACTTCGCCACGGTCTCGCGCGCGATGGTATCGCCCATAGTCTCGTACAGCTTGGTGCTGCCGCAGACGTCGGCGAACAGGATGGTAAGTTTGGTTTCCTTCATCGGATGTCGAGAAGCCCCATAGGGCCTGGTATCCGCCCCCCTCTGTGGGCTCAATTTACCAATATATGAGGTCCCGGGCCAGCCCAGGGACCGGTCATTTCTCCGCCACTATATAGGCTACCCAGGAGGGGTCCGGGTCGCCGTGGTCCACGGGCGCGAACTCGTCGCTGCCCTCCCCGGTCTTGGGATCGGTGCCCTGCCACCAGACCCGGATGTTCCGGAATCCGGCTTCGGCGAGGATTTCCTGAAGTTCAGGCAGGGTCCACAGCCGCCAGTGGTAGCTGAAAGCCTTGTTGAGCCGGGAGCCGTCCGGGAAGCTGTAGTGGATGTGGCAGGTGAGGTTGCCGGTAACGGGATCGTACTCGGCCTGGTCCCATATATAGGTGAAGCGGCCCATGTCCTCCCGTTCCTTCATGACCTTGCCGGCCTCGTAGCCGCCGAAGGCGTCCAACATGAAGATGCCGTCGGCCTTGAGGCCGGCCCGCACGTTCTCGAAGTAGCGCCTCAGGGTAGCCCGCTCCTTGAAGATCCAGTAGCTGAAATTGAAGGCGCAGACGATGTCCACCGCTGCTGCCTTCACGCTCATCACGTCCGCCTGTACCAGCTCCAGGCGCTGCAAGGCGGCGGGCTTGAGCTTGGGCAGGTTGTGGGCGCGGCTCCAGGCCAAGACCTCCGGATCCAGATCGACCCCGACTGCCTCTCTGTCAGCCGCGCTCTTGACCCAGGCGCAACTGAAGAGCCCGGTGCCGCAGAAATCCTCCCGCAGGCGCTTAGGCGCATGGCCACGCAGGCCCTTGTAGAGCCCGGTCATGAAGTCGATCTCCCAGTCCGCATCCTGCACCGACTGCTGGTACAGCACGTGCCGATCGGCACGTTCGGCGGAAGTGGGCTTGCGGGGCTTGTGCTGCGAACGTCGGGCGGCGGACTTGGGCGACATCGGGCTCTTTTTGAATTTATGGTTAAACCGGTATCGGCATCGAGCGCCTATCGTATCAGGCAGCGGCCCGAAGTGACGCCACCGCCTGCTGCAATACCGCGAGGTCGGCACCCGCACGATTGCCCTCCTCGCTCAAGCGGCGGCGCCACTGGCGTGCACCGGGACAGCCGTGGAAGAGGCCGAGAGCATGGCGGGTCATGCGCGCCAGGGGCACGCCTTCATGGAGCTGTGTGGCGATGTAGGGGCGCCAAGCCTCCAGGACTTCATCGCGCGAGAGCACCGGTGCCGCCGGATCGAAGAAGCGCCGGTCCACGTCGGCGAAGAGATAGGGATTGCTCACCGCTTCGCGGCCCACCATGACGCCGTCGAAGGCACCCAGGTGCTGCTCCATGGCCTCCAGGGTCTGGACCCCGCCGTTCACCACGATGGTGAGCGCAGGGAAGTCACGCTTGAGGGCCGCCGCTACGTCGTAGCGCAGCGGCGGGATCTCGCGGTTCTCTTTCGGAGAGAGTCCCTTCAACCAGGCCTTGCGGGCATGGATGATGAAGGTGTCACAGCCGCCTTCCGCGACGGTACCGACGAAGTCGACGAGTTCCGGATAGCTGTCCCGGTGGTCCACGCCGATGCGGGTCTTCACCGTCACCGGCAGCGGCGACGCGGCGCGCATGGCGGCCACGCACTCGTCCACCAGCTTCGGCTCGTTCATGAGGCAGGCGCCGAAGCGGCCCTGCTGTACCCGGTCACTGGGGCAGCCCGCGTTCAGATTGACCTCATCGTAACCATACTCAGCCGCGATGCGCGCACAGGCAGCGAGCTCGGCAGGCTCGCTGCCGCCCAGCTGCAGCGCCAGGGGATGCTCGGCCTGATGGAACTCGAGGAAGCGGCGCGGATCGCCGTGCAGCAGCGCACCGGTGGTGAGCATCTCGGTATAGAGCCGGGTGTGACGGCTCATGAGGCGGATGAAATAACGGAAGTGACGGTCCGTGTAGTCCATCATGGGGGCCACGGACACCCGATGCGACAGGGCGGTCACGGGTACATCCAGGTGTGGCGCCAGCCGTGGTCACCCAGGAGATAACGCTCCCGCTCGTGCAGGCGCCCCTCCTTGGCAGACCAGAATTCCATGAGGTTGGGCGTGAGGCGGAAGCCGGACCAGTGGGGAGGGCGCGGCACCGGCTTGCCTTCGAACTGCTTCTCGAATTCGGCGAACTTGCGATGCAAGGTATCCCGGTCGGGCATCTCCTCGGACTGCTGGGAGGCCCAGGCGCCGATCTGGCTGACGCGCTTGCGGCTGGCCCAGTAGGCGTCCGCCTCTGCATCGCTCACGTCCTCGGTGACCCCCTCCACCCGCACCTGCTCCAGCAGCGGTTGCCAGTGGAAACACAGGGCGGCGCGGGGCTCCTGCGCCAAGTCGCGGCCCTTGTGGCTCTGCTTGTTGGTGTAGAACACGAAGCCCTGGGCGTCGAAATGCTTGAGCAGCACGATACGCAGGGTGGGACGGCCGTCCGGCGCCACGGTGGCCAACGCCATGGCGGTGGGCTCGAGGATGGTCTTCTCGGCCTTGGCCTTCTCGAGAAAGACGCCGAAGCGCTGCAGCGCCTCGGCGTAGAGTCTGTCGGTCACTTGCTGCATGGCCCTATTTTAACCCCGCAGCCGGCGCCGTTCTTATGCTGCGGCTTCCGAGGCCCGCCCGGCCTTACGGCGATCCGATTCCTTGAGATGCCTTTTGCGCAGCCGGATGTTGAGCGGCGTGATCTCCACCAGTTCGTCGTCCTCGATGAACTCCAGGGCCTGCTCCAGCGTGAACCGTACCGGCGGGGTCAGGATGATGTTCTCGTCGCGGCCGGCGGCGCGGATGTTGGTGAGCTGCTTGGTCTTGAGCGGGTTCACCGTGAGGTCGTTGTCGCGGGCGTGGATGCCCACGATCTGGCCCTCGTACACGTCCTCGCCCGGGCCCACGCAGAGGCGGCCGCGCTCCTGCAGGTTGAACAGGCCGTAGGACACGGCCTTGCCGGTGCCGTTGGAGATCAAGGCGCCATTGGCCCGCTGGTTCACACCCACGGCCTTGGCCGGGGCGTACTTGTCGAACACATGGTGCAGGAGACCGGAGCCCGAGGTCATGGTGCGGAACTCGGTCTGGAAGCCGATGAGGCCGCGGGCCGGGATCACGTAGTCCAGACGCACGCGCCCTTGGCCGTCCGGTCGCATGTCCTGCAGCGCGCCGCCGCGGGAGCCCAGGGCCTCCATGATGGCGCCCTGGTGGCGGTCTTCCACGTCCACCGTGAGGGTCTCGTAGGGCTCATGCCGCTCGCCGTTCACCTCGTGGTAGATGACCTGGGGACGCGCCACCGCGATCTCGTAGCCTTCGCGGCGCATGGTCTCCAGCAGCACCGACAGGTGCAGCTCGCCGCGGCCGGAGACGCGGAACTTCTCCGCGTCCTCGGTATCCTCGACCCGCAGCGCCACGTTGTGCAGGGTCTCCCGGTACAGGCGCTCGCGCACCTGGCGGCTGGTGAGGAACTTGCCGTCCTGGCCGGCGAAGGGCGAGCTGTTGGTCTCGAAAACCATGCTGATGGTGGGCTCGTCCACGGTGAGGGACGGCAGCGCCTCCACGTGCTCCGGATCGCAGAGGGTCTCGGAGATGCGCGGCGCCGGGATGCCGGTGAAGGCGATGATGTCGCCGGCCTGGGCCTCCTCCACTTCCACGCGATTGAGACCCAAGAAGCCGAACACCTGCAGCACGCGCTCGCGGCGGGTGTTGCCCTCGGAGTCGGTGACGATCACCGGACTGTTGCGCTTGATGCGGCCGCGGGCGATGCGGCCGATGCCGATGGCGCCCACGTAGCTCGAATAGTCCATCTGGCTGACCTGCAGCTGGAACGGGCCGTCCAGGTTCACCGGCGGCGGCGGGCAGTGCTTGATGATGGTCTCGAACAGCGGCTTCATGTCCGTGCCAGGCACGTCGGTGTCGAGCGTGGCAAAGCCGTTCAGGGCCGAAGCGTACACCACCGGGAAATCCAGCTGCTCGTCGGAAGCGCCGAGCTTGTCGAACAGGTCGAAGGTCTGGTCCAGCACCCAGTGCGGGCGGGCGCCGTTGCGGTCGATCTTGTTGATGACCACGATGGGCTTGAGGCCGTGGGAGAAGGCCTTCTGGGTCACGAAGCGGGTCTGCGGCATGGGCCCGTCCACCGCGTCCACCACCAGCAGCACGCAGTCCACCATGGACAGCACCCGCTCCACCTCGCCACCGAAGTCCGCATGGCCGGGGGTGTCCACGATGTTGATGCGGTACTCGGTATTGCCCTGCTTGAGGCGGATGGCTGTGTTCTTGGCCAGGATGGTGATGCCCCGCTCCTTCTCCAGGTCGTTGGAGTCCATGATCCGCTCGGTCTGCGGGGCACGGGAATCGAGGGTGCCGGATTGGCGAAGCAGGCAGTCCACCAGGGTGGTCTTGCCATGGTCGACATGGGCGATGATGGCTATATTGCGCAGATTTTCGATCACGGGCTGAATCCGAAGGTAAGGGGGCGGCAAAAACGCCGAATTATACCGGCAAACCCAGGAAAATGCGGGGCCCGGAAGGGCGATTTTTTCAATCCAGACAAGGGCTTCCGGCCATTGGACAGGGTGATTTGACTCGCGTAAGCTCTTCGGCCGTTCGGGTCCTGTCAAAGTCTTTGCCGACGTCTACGGGGATGACCTGCTGATGCGCCGGGGGATGTGACTAAAGCTTCGAACAAATAAGCGTCCACCCCCACGCTTCCACCGGAAACCAAGGGTCGGACGCAGGTAAACCACGGCCGGCGGCTATCAAATCCTCCTCACCGTGGCGTGTTCTTAAGACCTTGCAAGAGAGTGTTAATCGTATGACGTCCATTTATGTCGGCAATCTGCCTTTCTCCGCCAGTGAAGATGAAATCCGCCAGAAGTTCGAGCAGTACGGCGCCGTGCATTCGGTGAAGCTGATCTCGGATCGCGAGACCGGCCGCCCCCGCGGCTTCGGCTTCGTCGAGATGGATCAGTCCGCTGCCCAGGCCGCGATCCGCGAGCTGAATGGCAAGGACATGGGCGGTCGCCCGCTGCGCGTGAACGAAGCGCAGCCCCGTCAGCCGGGTGGCGGCGGCGGTGGTGGCGGCGGCGGCGGTGGCCGCGGTCGCTGGTAAGCGAAACGCTTACAGCCCCTAGCTGAATCCAGCTAAAACGAACCCATGTCTCCGGTCCCCCAAGGGCCGGAGCATGGGTTTTTTTGTCACCTGTGGCGGTGACAATCATCACTTTCCGGGGGCCACCCCCTTGCCTATGATGGCCGGCATCCGTGGGGTGCACCTCGAACCTCCCGGCGCCGGTGCGGTCTCAACCTTTGGGGGCCAGCGGCAGGGGAATCCGGGGTTTGTCGAACCGCAGCTCGCGACCAGGGGAGAACGCTATGAACGAAACCAACCCTTCCATGTTCGGCACCTTCATCAACATGTTCCTGGAGCCCAAGAAGGGGCTAGCCGACATCCGCAGTCACGCGGCCTGGGCCTGGTTGCCGTTTCTGCTGCTCCTGGTGGGGCTGATCGGCTTCCAGCTCTGGTACCTCAACGTCGTGGACCTGGGCTGGTTCGCCGACCAGATTCTCGCCCCCAAGGCGGCATCCATGACCGCCGATCAGTTGCGTGATGCCCATGCCCGCCTGACGCCGAACAGTCTCCGCATCTTCACGGCGGTCGGCGGGACAGTCTTCTTCTTGGTCTGGTACATGGTGCAGACCTTGTATTTCTTCCTTGTGGCCAAGGTCGGCGGTTACAACGAACAGCGATTTGGTGCCTGGTTCAGCTTCGTCACCTGGACTTCTTTGCCAGCGTTGATCGGCTTGTTGGCCAGCGCGATTTTCCTGGCGACCTCGAGCAGCAAGCAGATCAGCCCGGTGGACATCGATGTGACGTCGCTGAACACGCTGGTATTGCACATTCCGTTCGGCAGCACCTGGCAGAACCTCGCGTCCAACTTCCGTTTGACCACGCTCTGGTCGATCGTGCTCATGGTCATCGGCTTCGGCATGTGGACAGGGAAAGGTCTTCGTCAGTCGATCACCGTAGTCGCCTCCCTTTATGCCGCGGTCACGGTACTCTGGATCGTCTGGGACGTGATCTTTCCATGAATAGACGCAAGCTCCTCATCGTAGCGGGCCTCATTGGCGGATTGGTGCTGCTGGTGGTGATCGCGCGCCTGGGCAGCCACCGCAGCGGGCTGCAGGTGGAGACCTCGCAGGTCGACGCCCGCACCATCCGCAGCTCGATCCTGGCGTCCGGCGAACTTCAGTACAAGGACCCGGTGGAGCTCAAGCCCGAGGTGATCGGCAAGATCAGCTCCATCCCAGTGGTCGAAGGCCAGCGCGTGCACAAGGGGCAGGTAGTTCTGCGACTCGATCCCGAGCTGTTCCAGGCCCAGGTGGCGCAGCAGCAGGCCGCGGTGCAGCAGGCGCAGATCGCCATCCAGAGCCAGAAGCTCACGGTAGCGAACCTGCAACTGCAGTACGACCGCCAGCAGCAGCTCTACAAGCAGCACCTGGTGGACGCCAATAGCTTCGACAACCTGAAGAACCAACTGGACCTGGCGGACACGGAACTGCAGGCGCGCCAGCAGGCCCTGGAGATCGCCCAGGCCCAGCTCACCCAATCCCAGCAGAGCCTCAACAAGACGGTCATCACCTCCCCTCTCGACGGCATGGTGACCAGCCTGCCGGTGAAGGTGGGTGAGACGGTGATCACCGGCACCAACATCGCCGGCGACACCCTCATGGACATCGCCGACCCCTCCGAGGTGCTGGCGGACGTGCAGGTCGACGAGGCCGACATCGCCAACGTGAAGCTGGGGGAGGACGCCAACATCGATGCGGTGTCGTTCCCGGACCGCACCCTGCACGGCAAGGTGCAGTTCGTGGCCTCCTCGGTCACCGATACCAGCAATAGCCTGACCGCCGCCAGCAGCGCCTCCCAGGGCCGCACCTTCGAGGTGAAGATCGCCATCAGCGACAAGGACATCGGCGTGCTCAAGCCCGGCATGAGCGCCCGCGCCGAGATCTTCACCCAGAGCACTCCGGACACCCTGGCGGTGCCGGTGCAGGCGATCCTCTACGATACCGACCCGGGCTCCAAGAGCCTGGAACCCACCAGCGGCGCCTACGTGTACGTGATCGAAGACGGCAAGGCCAGGAAGACCCCCGTGACCACGGGCGTGTCCAGCGACACCTACCAGGCGGTGACCTCCGGCCTCAAGAAAGGCGACACGGTGGTGAGCGGCTCTTACCAGACCCTGCATCACCTGGCGGATGGTGCCGCGGTGACCGCGGTGCCCGCCGCGGCCAGCAAGAGCGGCGCCCAGAAGAAATCATGAGCGGCGACACGGTCCTGGAGCTGCGCGCCGTCACCAAGCGTTACGTGATGGGCGACGCGGTGCTGAACGCGCTGGACGGCGTGGACCTGGCCGTCGCCCGCAACGAATACGCCGCCTTCATCGGCCCTTCCGGCTCCGGCAAGTCCACACTCATGAACATCGTGGGCTGCCTGGACAAGCCGAGCTCGGGCGAATACGTCCTGAACGGCACCCCGGTCTCACAGTTGGATGACAATGCCCTGGCCGCCATCCGCAACCGCGAGATCGGTTTCATCTTCCAGAACTTCAACCTGCTGGGCCGCTCCGATGCCCTGCACAACGTGATGCAGCCGCTGATCTACCGCGGCATCCCCCTGGCGGAGCGGCGACGCATGGCCACCGCCGCCCTGGAGAAAGTGGGGCTGGGCGAACGCCTGCATCATCTCCCCAACCAGCTCTCCGGCGGCCAGCGCCAGCGCGTGGCCATCGCCCGGGCCCTGGTGGGGACGCCCTCGATCCTGCTGGCCGATGAGCCCACCGGCAACCTGGACTCCAGCACGGCCCGCGACGTGATGGCCATGTTCGACGAGCTGCACAGAAGCGGCAACACCATCGTAGTGGTGACCCATGACCAGGACATCGCCAACCATTGCCGCCGCGTGATCCGCCTCAAGGACGGCAGGATCACCAGCGATACCCGGAACGAGCCCAAACCGGCCAAGCCGGTGCAGAGCGACGCGACCCGTGTCTAACCTGCTCGAAAGTTTCCGAGCCGCTTTCACGGCGATCTTCGCCCACAAGCTGCGCAGCGTGCTCACCACCCTCGGCATCATCATCGGCGTGATGTCGGTGATCGCGGTGGTCTCGCTGCTGCAGGGCTTCAGCGTGGCGCTCTCCTCCAACTTCAAGGGCATGGGCTCCAACACGGTGTTCGTGACCTCCTACCTGTCGCGCAACGACCAGTTGGCCGGCAAGACCGCCAAGATCACCACCGACGACCTCCTGGCCATCCAGCACGAGGTGCCGGGCATCAGCCGCATCACGCCGGTGCTGATCATGGCCTTCCTCAACGGCCAGGTGCAGTACCAGGGCCAGACCACGTATTCGCTGATTGCCGGCACCAACTACACCCACGCCCAGAACACCGAGTTCTATCCCGACGAGGGCCGCTACATCACGCCCAGCGACGACCTGGCGCACCGCCGGGTGGCCGTGGTGGGCGCCAGCGTGGTGAAGGACCTGAACCTCGGCGAGCACCCCGAAGGCCGCTTCATCCGCATGTACAACCAGTGGTTCAAGGTCATCGGCGTGCTGCATTCGTTGGGCTCCTTCCTGGGCTTCGACCAGGACTCGCGCATCTACATACCCTACGGCACGGCCCATAGCCTGATGGGCGGCGCCACCCGGCCCGACATCCAGATCGACATGGACGTGAACGATATCACCCAGCTTGACCAGACCAAGGCGCGCATCAGCCAGGTGCTGCGCCGCGAGCACCACCTCAAGCAGGGACAGGACGACGACTTCAAGATCCAGACCGCGGCCCAGCTCGCCGACAGCATCGCGCAGATCTTCAACGTGGCCAGCACCATCCTCGGCGGTATCGTCAGCATCGCCCTGTTGGTGGGCGGCATCGGCATCATGAACATCATGCTGGTGTCGGTGACCGAGCGCACCCGCGAGATCGGCATCCTGAAGAGCCTCGGCGCGCGCCGCTCCGACATCCTCCTGCAGTTCCTGATCGAGGCTGTGACGCTGTCGCTGCTGGGCGGGCTAATAGGCCTGGCCCTGGGTTACGGCATCGGGCTGATGGTGGTGAAGCTGGTGCCGGCCTTCGAGGGCGCTTACGTGCCGTTCTGGACGGTGGCGCTGGCCATGGGCTTCTCCATGGGCGTAGGCATCATCTTCGGCATCGCGCCCGCCGCCAAAGCCGCCGCGCTCGACCCGATCGACGCATTGCGTTACGAGTAGCCCATGTACGCTTTCGCCGAAGCTGCGCGCTCAGCTCTCTACGCGATCCGCGCCCACAAGCTGCGCAGCTTCCTCACCACGCTCGGCATCATCATCGGCGTGATGGCGGTGGTCACGGTGGTGTCCCTGATCCAGGGTTTCAGCCAGTCCATCAGCAGCCAGTTCTCCGGCTTCGGCACCGACAGCCTCACCATCCAGTCCTACCTGCCCTTCAAGCAGCAGCTGCAGGGCAAGACCGCCTACGTGACGCCTGGGGACATGCTGGCCATCCAGCACGAGATCCCGGGCATCAACGGCGTGACGCCGCTCCTGCAGCTCGGCCGCTTCGGCAGCGCCATCCAGTACAAGGGCCTGGCGAGCTCCTCGCAGATCTCTGGTGTGACCCAGGGCTACGCCCAGGTGTTCAGCCAATATCCCGACGTGGGGCGTTTCATCACACCGGCGGACGACCTCTCGCACCGGCGCATCGCGGTCGTCGGCCAGACCGTGGTGGACAACCTGCACCTGCCGGCCAGTCCCCTGGGTGAGTATTTCCAGATCGGCGGACAGTGGTTCAAGATCGTGGGCCTGCTGCACAAGCAGGGGTCGATACTGGGGCAGGACCAGGACAACGAGGTGCTGATCCCCTACGGCACGGCCCATAGCCTGATGGGCGGCGCCACCAAGGAAGACATCTTCATCGACCTCAAGGTGACGGACCCCAAGGAGATGGACAGCACCGCCGACCGCATCCGGCAACTACTGCGCCGGGAGCACGACCTCAAGCCCGGCCAGGACGATGATTTCAAGGTGCAGACCGCCTCGCAGTTCACCGACTCGTTCAACAGCATCCTAAACATGCTGACCCTGGTGCTGGGCGGCATCGTCGGGGTGTCGCTGCTGGTGGGCGGCATCGGCATCATGAACATCATGCTGGTGTCGGTCACGGAGCGTACCCGCGAGATCGGCATCCTGAAGAGCCTCGGCGCGCGCCGCTCCGACATCCTGGTGCAGTTCCTGCTGGAGGCGGTGGCCCTGTCCATGCTGGGAGGCATCATCGGCTTGCTGCTGGGTTATGGGATAGGCGAGCTCATCGTCCAAGCCGTCCCTTCGTTCCGCGGCGCGCACGTGCCGATATGGGCGGCACTAGTGGCCATCGGCTTCTCCACCAGCATCGGCGTCATCTTCGGCATCGCCCCCGCCGCAAAAGCCGCCGCCTTGGACCCGATAGACGCGTTAAGATACGAGTAACCTAGGAAAAGGTTGCTCATCATGACGGCCAAGACCGTGCCCACGCTGGTGGCACACCGCGGCTATCCCTCCAAGTATCCCGAGAACACCCTCATCGGCGTGCAAGCCGCTGTACAAGCGGGCGCGCGCTGGTTCGAGTTCGACGTGCAATGCTCGAACGACCTGGTGCCCTTCCTCTGCCACGATGCCAGTCTCAAACGGACCGCCGGGCTCGATCGCGACATCATGGGCTTGAGCGCTGCCGAGCTGTCCCGGGTGGATGTCGGCTATGCCGCCCGCTTCGGGGGCAAATACGCCGGAACCCGTCCCACGCCCCTCATCGAACTCATCGCCTGGCTGAAGCGTCAGACGGGCGTGCAGGCCTTCGTGGAGATCAAGGCCGAGAGTCTGGAACACTTTGGGCATGAGCTCGTGGTGGACAAGGTTATGCAGGCCATCCAGCCGGCTCTGGGTCAATGCATCGTCATCTCCTTCGACGCACTTTGTCTCAAGCTCGCGCGCCAGCGCGGCGCCGGTCCCGTCGGTTGGGCCCTGGAGGACGCGAGCCCCGCCACCGTCAAGCTCGCGGCGGAGTTCAAGCCTGAATACCTGTTCGTGGGCACGCGGCTGTTCGACGAAGCCCGCGCCGCCGTCAGCAGCCCGCATCAGTGGGCGATCTATCAGACCCAGGATCCCGCCCTGGCGGAGACCCTCACGGAGCTCGGCGCAGACCTGGTGGAGACCGACGCCATCGGCGAGATGCTCGCCGCCTTCCCGTGAGCCGGGTATACGACCTGGGTATCGTCGGCGCCGGCATCCACGGCGCTGGCGTGGCGCAGGCGGCCTCTGCCGCAGGCTACGACGTGCTGCTGCTTGAGAAGCAAGGCGCCGCCGCCGGCACGTCCAGCCGCTCCAGCAAGTTGATCCACGGCGGCTTGCGCTACCTGGAACAGTTCCAGCTCGGGCTGGTGCGGGAGTGCTTGCAGGAACGGGAGCTGCTGCTCAAGCTCGCGCCGGAGCTGGTCAAGATCCGGCCGTTCTACATCCCCGTCTATCGCGATACCCGCCGTCGTCCTTGGCAACTCTATGCGGGCTTGAGCCTGTACGCGCTGCTGGTGGGCCCCGGCCACCACGCGCGCTTCCGCAGCATGCAGGCCGGAGACAGCCCGGCTCTCGCCGGCCTGAGGACCGACGGCCTGCGACAGGTATTCCAGTACTGGGATGCCCAGACCGATGATGCGGCCCTCACCCGCGCGGTGCTGCATTCCGCGGTGACCCTGGGCACGGAAGTGCACACGCCGGCGGAGTTCCTGGGGGCCGAGCTGGACGCCGACGGCGCGACACTGCGGTACCGCGAGGCGGGCCGGGAACAACAATGCCGAGCCAAGGTGCTGGTGAACGCCGCCGGTCCCTGGGTGACGGAGGTGGCGGCGCGGGTCTCGCCCTTCACCAGCCATGTGCAGAGCGACCTGGTGCAGGGTGCCCATATCCTCATCGACCTGCCGGCCCGTGACGGCATCCTCTATATGGAAGTCCCGGCGGATGGCCGCGCCGTGTTCCTGATGCCCTGGAAGGGCATGAGCCTGGTCGGCACCACCGAGACGCACTTCGCCGGCCGCGACCCCTCCGCCACCCGACCCAGCCCCCAGGAACGGGAATATCTGCGCCGCGTGGTGGAGCATTACCTGCCGGGCATGGCGTTCCGGGAGCTCGATGCATTCGCCGGCCTGCGGGTCCTGCCGCGGGACGCGGAGCGGCCCTTCGCGCGCGACCGTGAGCTCATCCTGGAGACGGACCGCGTGCACAAGCCGCGCCTCATCAGCCTCTACGGCGGCAAGCTGACGTCCTACCGCGCCGATGCCCTGAAGGTCTTGCGCAAGCTGCGGGGCTCCCTGCCACGGCGCGAAGCCCGGGGCGATACCGCGCGACTGCTGCTCACACCGGTGGATTGAATGGTGCAGGCGGTCCTGGCACTGGATCAGGGCGGCCACGCGAGCCGCGCCCTGGTGGTGGACCGCCGGGGCCGCATCCTTGCCCAGGCGGAGCGGCGCATCGCCACCCGACGCACCGGTTCCGACAAGGTCGAACACTCCGCGGTCGCGCTGCTCCGGTCCCTGCGGCAGGCGGCGGAGGCCGCGGTAGGCGCCCTGCCGGCGACAGTCGACATCGAGGCCGCGGGTCTCGCTACCCAGCGTTCCAGCATCGCCTGTTGGGAGCGCAGCAGCGGCCGGCCGTTGTCGCCGGTGATCTCCTGGCAGGACCGGCGGGCGGCGCGCCGCGTCGCCGCCCTTGCAGGTGAGGCGCCATGGGTCGAGAAGCTCACAGGCCTGAAGCTCTCGCCCCACTACGGCGCCACCAAACTGGATTGGTGCCTTAGGCACCTGCCCGAGGCACGGCGTGCCGCGAAGGGAAAGCGCCTCGCCGCCGGCCCCCTGGCCAGCTTCGCCGTGGCGGGCCTGCTGGAAGGGCATCCCTGCTTCGCCGACCCGGTGAACGGCGCGCGGACCCAGCTCATGGACATCCGGCGCGGCGAGTGGTCGCCGCGACTCTGCGAACTGTTCCGCGTACCCCAGGAGATACTCCCATCCTGCGTGCCCAACAGCCATTCGTTCGGCGATCTCCAGGTGGGTGGGCGCTTGATACCGTTCCACGTCCTGATCGGCGACCAGCCTGCGGCCTTGTTTGCATCGGGCGCGCCGGAGCCGGCGGTGGCCTACCTGAACCTGGGCACCGGCGCCTTCGTGCAGTGCCTCTCCTCACGGCGCGTACCGGGTCTGCTGCAGAGCATCCTGTGGCGCGACCAGCGGGACACGCTCTATGCACTGGAAGGTACCGTGAACGGCGCCGGCAGCGCCCTTGATGCCCTGGCGCGACGGCTCAGGGTCGAGCCCGCCGAACTCACCGATGCCCTGCCGCGATGGTTGCAGGCTGATGGCGAGCCGCCGCTGTTCCTCAACGGCATCGGCGGACTGGGTTCTCCCTATTGGCAGCCGGCCTTTCGCTCACGCTTCGTTGGCCGGGGTGACGCCGCGCGGCAAGCGGTGGCCGTCGCGGAGAGCATCGTGTTCCTGCTCCTGGAGAACCTGGAGCGCATGCGTGACGCGGTGTCGGAGCTGCGCCGGCTGCGCATCAGCGGCGGCCTGGCGCAACTGGATGGGCTGTGTCAGCGGCTCGCGGACCTGAGCGGGCTATCGGTGGAGCGACCCACACTCCATGAAGCCACCGCCCTCGGGCTAGCCCGGCTCCTGGGTGCGGATGCGATGCCGGTCGCGGACGTCGACCTTTTCACACCCCGTGGCGATAACACCCTTGCTGCGCGCCGCACCCGCTGGCGTAAGGCCATGTACGAGGCCTTGCGGGAATACCCAAAGAAAAGGCCCGGCTGAGCCGGGCCTTCTCATCATACTTCGCGGGATCGTTACTTGTTGTCGCTCTTGACTGCCCAGGTAGGCGGCAGTGACGGCGTCCAGGAATCGAAGCCGTGGGAGTCCCACACGGTGCCTGAGATGCCCTCGCCTTCCGAGACCAGCGACACGTCATAGTTGCCGCCGGCGCTCAGCTGGGCGGTGATGTGCGGGTTGAATACCAGGCGGAAGTTGCCCTTCTCGTCCGCGGTCACGATGGCGAACATGTGCAGCGGCTTGTAGGCAGCCTTGAAAGTCACGTCCAGCACCGCATCACCGCCGTTGATGTCGAGGGCGTCGGAGGCCAAGAGATAACCGGGATTCTGACCGGCGAGATGCATGTTGCCCGGATTGGGCGCCACCGCCCACTGCGAGGGGAAATCCTCGCCGGTGCCGGTAGCCGCGGGCGCAGCCGTCGAAGCGGCGGGGGCCGGGGTCGCAGCAGCGGCGGGCTTGCCCGTGGCAGCGATCGCCGCCTTGCCGGTGCCGGCGGCGGGCGCCGCCGTGACGTTCGGGGCCGGCAGCTTCGGCGGCGTGGTCAGCAGCTTGAAGCCGTTCTCCACGGCGCCGAAGTCGAGCTGGGTGCCATTGATCTTGAAGCTCTTGAAGCCGGACTGGTCCTTGAGGACATCACAGGTCGGCTTGTAGAAGTCGGCCCAATCCAGGGAGGCGAACGCGGCCGTGCAATGACCATCGTTGACGGTGATGGCCCCGATCACCAAGTGGTCGTTCGCCGGCAGCTGGGCCACCAGCGCATAAGGCTTGCTGGACGAGCATCCGAACAGCAGCAGCAGAGCGCCCACGGCGCCCGCGCGTAAGATCCAATGGGTCACGGCACGGCTGGTCATGGCATCGGTCCCCGTTGTTGATGGCTTGGGATAGCGGCCCCGCGGCCTCGCAGAATCATAGACTGTTGCCCGCGGGGAATCCACGGGCCAAAAACTCCTCACCTAGAGGCTGAGGGCGAGCCGCATGCCTTCTTCGATGGCCCGCTTTGCATCCAGTTCCCCCGCCAGCCGAGCGCCGCCGATGAGATGGGTCTCCAGCCCGGCCAAGCCCGCCTGCAGCTCCCGCCGGCTGGTCTGGCCGGCACAGATCACCACGTGGTCCACATCCAGGAGCCGCGGCTCCCCTTGCACGGTGATGTGCAGGCCGGCATCGTCGATGCGCTCGTAGCTCACGCCACCCAACATCTCCACCCGATGAGCTTTCAGGGAAGCCCGGTGCGCCCAGCCGGTGGTCTTGCCCAGGCTGCGGCCCGGACGCGAGGGTGTGCGCTGCAGCAGCCATACCTGCCGGGCCGGGGATCCCGGCTCGGGCCGCATCAACCCACCCCGCTCCCGATAAGCCTCATCCACGCCCCATTCCCGCATGTAACGCTGCGGATCCAGGCTGGGCGACGGTGACCCCTGTACCAGGAACTCCGCCACGTCGAAGCCGATGCCGCCGGCGCCCACGATTGCCACCCGCTGGCCCACGGGCCTGATGTTCAGCAGCACGTCTATATAGGAGAGAGTCTTGGGATGGTCCATGCCGGGGATACCGGGGTCCCGGGGCAATACGCCGGTGGCCAGCACCACCGCATCGAAACCGCCGGTCTGGAGGCTGGCTGCGTCCACGGCCTGCCCAAGGGCCAGGGTCACCTTGGCCAGCGCCAGACGCCGGCTGAAGTAGCGCAAGGTCTCGTGGAACTCCTCCTTGCCGGGGATGCGCTTGGCCATGTTGAACTGGCCGCCGATCTCGCCCGCTGCATCGAACAGCGTCACGCTGTGGCCCCGTTCCGCCGCGGTGGCCGCGGCCGAGAGGCCCGCGGGACCTGCGCCCACCACCGCGATGCGGCGCTTGCGCACGGCGGGCATGATCCGCAGCTCGGTCTCGCGGCAGGCGCGCGGGTTCACCAGGCAGGTGGCGAGCTTCTGCTCGAACACGTGGTCGAGGCAGGCCTGGTTGCAGGCGATGCAGGTGTTGATCTCGTCGCTGCGTCCCGAGCCCGCTTTCGCCACCCACTCCGGGTCCGCCAGCAGGGGCCGAGCCATGGAGACCATGTCCGCCTGGCCTGTCGCCAGCACTCGCTCCGCCACCTCCGGCGTGTTGATGCGGTTCACGGTCACCAGGGGGATGCCCACCTCTTTCTTGAGGCGCCCCGTGACCCAGGTGAAGGCCGCACGGGGTACGCGGGTGGCGATGGTGGGGATGCGCGCCTCATGCCAGCCGATGCCGGTATTGATCAGTGTGGCGCCGGCGGCCTCGATGGCCTTGGCGAGCGTCACCACCTCGCTCCATTCGCTGCCCTGCTCCACCAGGTCCAGCATGGAGAGCCGGTAGATGAGGATGAAGTCCTTGCCCACGGCGGCGCGGGTGCGGCGGACGATCTCCACCGGCAGGCGCATGCGCCGGGTGAAGTCGCCGCCCCAGGCGTCGTCACGCTTGTTGGTGCGGGGCACGATGAA
>Ga0070714_100000781_pt1 | contig 22569 bp, 15 predicted proteins | sample LARL83metaG_FD_65450 | JGI IMG/M metagenome (GOLD analysis project Ga0070714, IMG submission 65450) | Corn, switchgrass and miscanthus rhizosphere microbial communities from Kellogg Biological Station, Michigan, USA - LAR L8-3 metaG | ecosystem: Host-associated > Plants > Roots > Rhizosphere ... | reverse complement strand
ACGGCCGTTGGCTTCACTCAAAACGCCGACGGAGTGGTGCTGACGCTTCCCGAAAATAAAGAGCGCAAGGTCGATGACGTCATCGTTCTTACGGTAGCTAAGTAGGTGGCGCTTCCGACCACGGTTGGGCACAACGACCGTGAAATCGGTACAGAGTTGGGGTGCCTGGACGGTGCTTCATGAGACGGAAGCGGCTTCTGACTTGGCTCTTTTGTGTCTGCGCGCCGGTGTGCGCGAGCGGGCAGTCCCGGCAAATTGCCCTTACCGTGGACGAATCGCGCTCCCAGATTCACTTTACCGACGACGCGATCACCCCTCTTCTTTCAATCAACAACCCAGGCAGTGAAACGACAGCCAAGGTGCGGGCGGAATTGCTCGATCCTGCGGACACCGTTCATGCCAGCGGCGAAATCGAAGCCCGCCTGCATGAGGGAGTGAACGAGATTTCCGTTCGCTTGAACGGCTGGACGCAGAAGTCTGACGAGTGGAATGACTCGATCTGGTATCGCGTGCGATACCGCGTGACTCCTTCGCAGGCTGGTGTGACCGGGACAGAAAGCGTTCTCGCACTGACCGCGAAAGCTGACGGTCTCTTCGACTTGCGCGTTGTAACCTCGAAGCGAACGGTGCCCGGCATGCCGCTGCGGGTGCGCGTGTACACACAATCGCTGTCGACACTTCTGCCGATGTCCGGGGTGAAAGTCTCTTGCGTGTGCACTACGATCACACGCAGGTCATGCCGGACGAAGAAGTTCATTGCCAGGTTCACGCGGAGAGGATCGGATTTCGCGGATACGGCATGTTGCTGGCAGAAGTTGGTTTGCCTCCGGGAGTGGTGGTCGATCGGGCTTCGCTCGAGAAGGCTATGACGGGTGCTGGCTGGGAAATCAGTCAGTACGAGATCCAGCCCGATCGGCTTGTGGTGTATCTCTGGCCAAAAGCGGGAGGCACGGATTTCGAGTTCAGCTTCCGTCCACGCTATGGAATGGATGCGCTGACCGCACCGTCGGTTCTGTACGATTATTACGATCCGGAGGCACAGGTAGTGGTGCAACCGTCGCGTATCGAAGTGCAGTAGAAGACAACAAGAGTGATTAATAAGACATCTTGGCGCCTTGCTGCGGATTGCTGGCGTTTTCAGCACATGATTGTTATCACGACGATCTGTGATTCACGTCACTGAGTGCAAATCGGGAATAGACGATAAAGACTGCATTCGACTCGTGTGGACTGACTAGTGGACCTTTATGTCAGCCCAGGAGGGAGGGTCGGCAGGCTCACCGGGATAACGAAAGCGCACTGGTAATAAATTCATTTCGTCTGTTTTTCCATTCATTCCCCTACCAGATATCCCCACAGTCTCACCGACACTCCGCGCCGGCAGTCGAATAAGGACCCTGAGAGCAGCAAGTGCAAGTTGGGCGGCGCACTCGCCTTCCGCGCCGCGACGACGCCGAGCCTTGTTCTTGGGAGCGGCGAGGCTCCGTTTGTCGAGAGCTACATTGCCGGGGAGACTGCCATGAAGACAGGCGAGAGAGACACAATTGCGGCGCATCTGAAAAAAACTGGTGTATCGCGGCGGAGCTTTTTGCAACTCTGTTCCACTCTGATTGTCGCCGCGCCGGTGGGCCTGAGTCTGACCAGTAAGGCGACCGCCGCACAAGTAGCTCGTATCGTAGGCAAGGCGCGTCGGCCGTCTGTGATCTGGCTGCATTTCCAGGATTGCACGGGCTGCACAGAAACGCTGCTGCGAACGTCCGCTCCCGACGTTGCCCATCTGATTCTGGATGTGATCTCCCTCGATTATCACGAGACGCTGATGGCTGCTTCGGGCGCGCAGGCGGAAGCGGCGCTGCGGTCTGCCATAGCAGACAACGCTGGCAAGTATGTGTTGGTGGTCGAAGGCGCGATTCCGGCCAAAGACGACGGAGTCTATATGCAACTGGGCGGAAAGCCCGCCATTCAAGTTATTCAAGAAGTCGCGGGACAAGCGGCGGCGGTAATCGCCATCGGTTCATGCGCATCGTGGGGAGGAGTTCCATCGGCGGATCCGAATCCGACAGGTGCCGTGGGCGTTGACTCAGTCATTTCGGGGAAGCCGATCATCAATCTCCCCGGTTGTCCCCCGAATCCCTACAACCTGCTAGCCGTTGTACTCGAATACGTCACGATGGGGCGGTTGCCAGAGATGGATGAGTTCCACCGGCCGAAGTTCGCGTATGACCGCGTGATTCACGAAAACTGTCCGCGGCGCGCGCACTTTGATGCGGGCCGGTTCGCAGCGTCATTCGGCGACGAAGGGCACCGCAAAGGATGGTGTTTGTACAAGCTTGGCTGCAAAGGCCCGGTGACACACGCGGCGTGTTCGACACGGCACTTCAACGAGATGCCGGGTGTGTGGCCGATCGGGATCGGCGTGCCTTGCATAGGCTGCACCGAGAAGGGTGTGGTGTGGCAGATGGGAACGTTTGAAACGGTCCCAATCCATCTCGCGACCCCGCCGGAAACTTACCCCCCCATCTACAGCACAGCGGGCCAGTTGAGAGTGGGCGCGGCTGCACTGGTGGGGGCGATTGCCGGAGCAGTGGGAGGCGCGGCATGGGTGGCATCGCAACGTTTCCAGAGCAGCACCGAAGCAGGAGTGGCGCGGGTAGCCGCCGACATTTCGCACGCAGAAAAGGCGAAAGCGAAGCCGGCGGAAAAGCCAGCCGAAAAGAGAGAGGTCTAACGTGGCCATCACTCGGCGACAACTGATCACTGGAATCGCCAAGGTGGGGGCGCCTGCCGCTGTGGCCGTCGCGGTCGGAACCGATGTGCTGCATGCGGGCGAGCCGATTCCGGTTCCCAGCGCTGCGGTTGGGTTGCTCTACGACGCCAGTATTTGCATCGGCTGCAAGGCGTGTGTGGCAGCTTGCGCTGAGGCGAACGATACGCCTCCCGACACGCGCGGCGATGCGCTGCACCAGGCACCGTCCGATCTGAACGATCTCACGCGCAATGTCATCAAGCTGTACAAACCGGAAGACGGCAGTTCTGGGTTTTCGTTCGCGAAGCGCCAATGCATGCACTGTCTGGATCCAGCATGCGCCGCGGGATGTCCGTTTCAGGCGCTGCATAAGGATCCCGAGACTGGCGTTGTGAACTGGCAGGCCGACAAGTGCATCGGCTGCCGCTACTGCACGATCACGTGTCCATATCACATCCCGCGCTTCCAGTGGGTGGGATTCAATCCGCGTGTGACCAAGTGCGAGCTATGTAGCCATCGCCTGGCGAAAGGATTGAAGCCGGGATGCACCAGCGTATGCCCAACGGGAGCGGTGATTTTTGGTCCGCGTCCGGTGCTGTTGCTGGATGCAAAAAAGCGCATTAAGGAGAATCCGAGTCGCTACTACCAGAGTCGGGTTTATGGCGAAACCGATAACGGCGGGACACAGGCGTTGTATCTTTCGCGGGTTCCGTTCGAGAAACTGGGCCTGCCGGAGTTGGGTCCGGAGTCGGTTCCAGCGAGAACGCTGCGCTGGCAGAGACGGTTCTATCAATACTTCGCTCTGCCTGCGGTACTGTACGCAGGCTTGGTGCAAGTGATTCGAAAGAGTCTCAAGGGGCATGAAGAAGAAGCTCACGAGCGTGAGAAAGAGACCGGATTGAGGGCGCAACTATGAGCAGCGTACCGGCAAGTGCAGGTGCAAATAACAGTCGCTGGGAACGGAATGTGCCCGTCTACGGATTTCCTGTGGTGAACGGATTCTTCCTCGGGCTGTCGGCGCTGGTGCTGATCGCGTTTGTGTTAAGTGGCTACCGCGAGTTGGCGGGGCTTGGCCCAGTCAGCGGCATGAATGACGCTTACGGATGGGGTATCTGGAAGACCTTCAACCTGATGGTGCTGACGGCGCTTGGATCAGGCGCATTTGCAGTGGGTATTGCAGCATGGGTATTCCGGCGCAAGCGACTGCACTCGCTGATGAGGATGGCGTTGCTGACCAGCTTTCTCGCGTACGCGTGTGGCCTGCTTCTGCTCGGCATTGATGCGGGGCGTCCTTGGAATTTTTACTGGATCGTTTTCCCGTGGAGATGGAATATGCACTCGCCGCTGGCGGAGGTGGCGATCTGCATGTCGATCTACGCCATGATTCCGCTGGCGGTGGAGAACATCCCGCCGATCCTCGAGCGGCTGTGGTATTTCGATTCACGCTTACGACCTGGAGTCGAGCGAATTGAAAAAAGGCTTCACTACTTTTTCCCGTGGATCATTGCGGCAGCCTATCTGCTGCCGGGAATGCACCAGTCGTCGCTGGGTGCCCTGATGTTGCTGGCCGGAGAACGAGTTCACCCACTATGGCAGACACCGTGGCTGCCGGTGCTGTATCTGGGTGCGGCGACCTTCATGTCATTCGGCTGTGTCGCGGGAACCACGATGCTGTGTTGCCTGATCTGGAAACGGGCGATGGACATGGACGTCCTCGACGAGGCGGCACGAATTACGGCTTGGCTGATATTCGGCTGGCTCGGGTTAAGGGTGCTCGACATTATCTTCCGCGGAGCATTAGGAACCGCATTTCACTTCGACCGCTTCGCGGGAGTTTTCTGGCTTGAAGTTGCGCTGATTTCGATTGGCGGGTGGATGCTGCGAAGATCTCTGAAACATCACGATACGCGGTTGATGTTTATTGGCTACATCATCAGTTCAGCGGGCGGCATGATTTATCGGTTTAGTCCCACGACGCTCGCGTTCCGGCCGAATCCTCAGGCGCTTTATTTTCCCGCGACCGCCGAAGTGCTGGTGTCGTTGGGTTTCATTTCGCTCGGTATCGTCGGCTTCCTGATCGCGGTGAAACGGCTGGCAATTTTGCCCGCTCCGTTGGCGGAGTGGCACAGCATGGCCAGTTATTTCCGGTTCCGCCGGCCGTACATCCGATGGACTGGGTATTTCAAGTACGGACATTTTGGCGAGAACGAAACAGAACAGGAATCGGCGAGCGCTGATTAACATTTCTTAGTCACAGCAGGCACCTATGGCAAAGCGAATCACAATTGATCCCATCACCCGAATCGAGGGCCACCTCCGCATTGACGTGGAGGTTGACAACAACGCGGTCAGCAACGCATGGGCATCGTGCACCATGTGGCGGGGCATCGAAAAGATTCTTCGTGGCCGCGATCCGCGGGACGCCTGGCTTTTCACGCAGCGCTTTTGCGGAGTCTGTACGACCGTGCATGCAATGGCGAGCGTGCGGTCGGTTGAGGATGCGCTGAAGCTGGAAGTGCCGCTGAACGCGCAGTACATTCGCAACCTGATTCTGATTGCGCATGCGCTGCATGATCACATTGTGCACTTCTATCAGCTGTCGGCACTCGATTGGGTCGACGTGCTGCAGATCCCCAAGGCTGATCCGGCAGCAACGTCGAAGCTGGCAGAGAGCCTCTCGCCGTGGACACGGAACTCGCGCAATGAGCTCAAGGCGGCCCAGGATCGGGTGAACGCCGTCGCGGCCAGCGGACAGTTGGGTATCTTCGCCAACGGGTACTGGGGACATCCCGCGATGCGGCTGTCGCCGGATGTGAATCTGCTGGCGTTCTCGCACTATGTGCAGGCACTCGAGTATCAGCGGAAGGCGTTGCAGGTCGTTGGACTTCTGGGAGGAAAGACCCCGCACATCCAGAACCTAACGGTGGGCGGAGTGGCGAACGCGATTGACCTCGACAGTCCCTCGGCGCTCGGCATGACCCAGTTGGCGACGATCCGCACGTTGCTTGAAGAGGTAGTCCAGTTCGTACAGCAGGTGTATTTCGTGGATGTGTGCGCGGTGGCTGCGATGTATCCGGAGTGGTTCAAGATCGGCAGCGGAGTTCGCAACTACCTTGCCGTACCCGATCTACCGTTGGATAGCCGCGGCTCTTCGTATGATTTGCCAGGCGGTTACATCCGGGGCGGCGACATTGCCGGAGCGAAGACGTTCCAAACCGCGGCAGACCCCGCCTTCCGGCAGGGAGTGACTGAAGATGTGATGCATGCCTACTATCAGGGTGAGAAGCCGCTGCACCCGTGGCAAGGAGAGACCGAGCCGGCCTTCACTGGATGGGATGCAGAGCAGAAATATTCGTGGGTGAAAGCCCCGCGCTTCAACGGCGAACCGATGCAGGTCGGGCCACTGGCGCAGGTGTTGGTTGGATACGCTCAGGGGCACGCTTTGACGAAAAAGTACGCCGGCCTCGCGATTGAGAAGGTTGCCGCCATCGGAGGAATTCGCGTCACGCCGGACATGCTGCACTCGACGCTGGGACGCCATGCGGCGCGCGCCATTCGCGCCTGCATGCTAGCCGAGTTGGCCCAGAAGCATCTGCAACTTCTGACTGATAATATCGCGAAGGGCGACTACACGGTCTACAACGCTCCGGTGCTGCCCACGCACGAAGTCGAAGGTGTGGGTACACACGAAGCGCCGCGTGGGACACTATCGCACTGGGTCGTGATCAAAGATCAGAAGATCAAGAATTACCAGGCGGTGGTTCCATCGACGTGGAATGCCAGCCCGCGCGACAAGGCGGGAGCGCATGGCCCGTACGAGGCTTCGCTGCTGCATACGCCCCTGACGCGGCCAGAGGAGCCGCTGGAAGTGCTGCGGACGGTGCACTCGTTCGATCCGTGTATGGCGTGCGCGTGTCATGCGTTTGAACCCTCGGGCCGGAAGATCGGCGTGGCTAAAATCCTGTGAAGACTGCGCTCATTGGCGGCATTGGGAACGTCCTGCTCGGCGACGACGGCGTTGGGCCGTACGTGCTGCGTCTGCTGGACTCGCAGTACGCCTTTGGGGATAACGTCAAGCTCGTGGACCTGGGCACTCCGGCGCTCGACCTGACTCATCAGATTGTGGGATTGGAGGCGGTGATTCTGGTGGATTCGGTTGCGAGCGATGATCCGGCAGGAACGATTGCGCTCTACCGTAAGGACGACATTGTCCGCGATGTGCCGGCGGAGAGACTTGATCCGCACTCACCAGCATTGTCTGAGTGCTTGCTCACCGCCGAAATGTTGGGAGCCAGCCCGAAGAGCCTGCTGCTGGTGGGAATTGCTGGCGAGACCTTTGAGCCGGGAAGCCCGCTCAGTGCGCCCGTTCAGCAGTCGGTTGCACAGGCAATAGACTCGGTGCTTGCGGAACTGGACCGTCTGGGCTTTAGCTATCAGAAGCGGCTACTTCCGAATGAGCCGGGCATCTGGTGGCGCGAAATTTCAGCTTCCGACCCCCATCCGTTGATTTAATCATCCTTGTTTGGCTGTCCCGAAAGCTTTCTGCACAAGCGTGTAGCGGGCGGCGCCGATTAGTCCGCAATCATCGTTCAGAATAATTTTCACTGGCATATCCTTGAGCAGAGCCTCCATACGGCCTTTGTCGAGGAATGACTGCATAAAGACCGGATCCTGCATCCTGGCAATGTTCTTCGCCGCGATGCTGCCGCCGACGAAGATTCCTCCGGTGGACATGTAGTGCAAAGCGCAGTTTCCCGTCTCGGCCCCAAAGACACTGACGAAAAGGGACATCGTCTGCTCGCAAATGGGAGCTTTGCCTTCCTGGGCAAGCTGAGAGATCAGGGCTGGCGCGTCGTGGGTGGTCTTGAGCTGATCGCGGAGCCACTCGGGTTCATCCGCTTTGTGCGTATCGCGGAGAAAATCGTAGATATTCTTGATGCCGGGGCCCGAGAGAACGCGCTCACAACTGACGCGGCCATATTTATTTTGCAGATAGGTCAGCAGTTCCGTTTGGAGTCCGTTCCGTGGCGCGAAGTCGGCGTGACCGCCTTCGCAAGCGAACGGATGATGGCGAAAGCCGTCCCAATAGAGTCCCGCCATGCCCAGGCCGGTGCGCGCCGAGATCACAGCGCGGTTGCCGTCCGCATCCTCGGAGCCTGCGCTCAGCGTAATGAAATCCTTGGAGTCCAGCGCGTCAATGCCATAGGCATAAGCTTCGAGATCATTCAGCAGGCCAACAGAATTCAGCTTAAGTTGTTTGGCAAGTTCGCGAGAATCGATGATCCAGGGAAGATTAGAAATCTTGCTTCGGCCTGAGCGTACCGGCCCGGCCACGCCGAGGCATGCGCTGTGAACTCCAATGCCCTCGCCGCGAATGAACTGAGCAAGAATTTCCGACAGTCCGCCATGCTCCTGGCTCATGTAAATCTTCTCGACCACACTCTGCAGCCGATTGCCTTCCGTTTCGAAGGCGGCCAGCCTGGTGCGAGTAGCACCGATATCACCCGCGAGAATCATGGCTCAATTGTCCTCCATTGCCGATCATCGAGTTCCAGTAATTGATCCGACTCAGCCGGGCCCCAGGTACCCGACGCGTAGTTGGGAAACTTGCGCGGAGGCAGGGCCCGCCAGACGTCCAAGACCGGATCGACGACTCTCCATCCGGCCTCAACCATGTCAGCACGCTGGAACAGGGTCGCGTCGCCCATCATGCAGTCGTAGAGCAGAACCTCGTAGCCGGTGTAGGCGTCGGCTCCAAAATACTTGGAGTATTCGAAGCTCATATCCACCGAGCCGACTCGCAAAACTGGGCCTGGAATTTTTGCGCCAAAGCTCAACGAGATTCCTTCAACAGGTTGGATCTGTATGACCAACGTGTTCGTGTGCAACTTGTGGAAGGGCGCGTTGCGGAACAACTCAAACGGCATGCGCTTGAAATGTATGGCAATCTCGGTGTGGCGTTTGGCCAGACGCTTTCCGGTGCGCAGGTAGAAGGGAACGCCCGCCCATCGCCAGTTATCAATGTTGAGCTTCAAGGCGACGAAGGTGTCGGTGCGCGACTCCGGAGCGACTCCTGGCTCCGATCGGTAGCGGGGAACTTTTTCTTCACCGATCATGCCATCGCCGTACTGGCCGCGCACGCTGCGCTGCAAGACATCTTCAGAATCGAGAGGCTGCAGCGAATGCAGAACCTTGGCCTGCTCATTTCTTACGGCGTCGGCGTGAAATGAAACTGGGGTCTCCATCGCCGTTAAGCTGAGCAGTTGCATGACGTGGTTGGGTACCATGTCGCGCAGCGTTCCTGCGTTGTCAAAGTATGCGCCGCGACGCTCCACGCCAACAGTTTCGGCGTTCGTGATCTGCACGTGGTCGATGTATCGACGATTCCAGATGGGCTCGAAAATGGCGTTGTCGAAGCGGAAGACCATGATGTTTTGCACGGTCTCTTTGCCAAGGTAGTGATCGATGCGGTAGATCTGATTTTCCTGCAGCACGGCTTTGATGTCACGATTGAGAGCCTTGGCGGAATCGAGGTCGTGGCCGAAGGGCTTCTCAATCACCACACGTCGCCAGCGTCCATCTTCTTGTTTGGCGAGCCCGGAGGTTCCCAGTTGCTGAACGATCGATGCAAAGAACTTGGGCGCGGTCGCGAGATAAAAAAGGTAGTTGCCTTGTGTCTGATTCTGCTTGTCGATCTCGGCTAGCCGGCTACTGAGTTGCAAGAATGTTTGCGGATCGCCAAAGTCGCCGCGCTGGTAGAGCAGTCGCTGCCGTAGCCAGTCTCGGGCACTGGCGTCGCCTTCGGCGTTTGGCAGGAATTCGCTGACCTGATCGCGGAATGCGTCGGGAGTCAGATCGTCCACCGACACGCCCATTACCACGAAATTGTCAGGAAGCAACTTCGCCTTCACCAGATTGAATAGCGCGGGCACGAGTTTGCGTTTGGTCAGATCGCCGGCTGCTCCGAAGAGCACGAACACGCACGGGCCAGCTGCCTTGCCGGCATACTCAAGATTGAAATCCGGGTTTGACGGGGTATCTGACGCCATGCGAGTGGCTCACTGCTGATTCCCGACGGAATCAAAGAGTCTGCATTGTAGGACAAGCGGGATAGATTTCCAAAACTTGGGGTCCGGTTTTCACCTGAGTGCGGTTTACAACCACTTTTGCTCATATATGTAAGATCTATTTATAAGTGAAGAGTTTTAAGAGATCATTGTCTCTATAGCCAGCCAACGGAGTTCCTCGATGAAGTGTCCCTTCCGGCCTTTTGGGTTCATTCTACTGCTCGCTGTTTGCGGAGTGTGGCAAGCCGCAACCGCGCAGCCAAGGGACGATTCTGCGACGCTGCCTCACGCGACGCTTACTGCTGATGAAGTGGTCACCCGAATGGTTCAAAAGAATCTTGAACGTGCCCGCGCGTTGGGTGCATATCAGGGAACCCGAGTTTACCGCTTGGAGTATCACGGCTTCCCCGGCTCGAGAAGCGCCGAGATGATCGTTGATGTAAAGTTTCGATCTCCCGGGACAAAGGAATTCAGCGTCCGGTCTGAGAAGGGTTCCAAGCTGATCATTGATCGGGTATTCAAACGAATGTTGCAGACTGAAAAAGATGCGGTCACCGAGGAGAATCAAAAGCGGGTGGCCCTGAACCCGGACAACTACCGCTTCACTCTGGCGGGGTACGAAACGACGCAGGCGAGTCCATGCTATGTGCTTTCCGTCGAACCTCGAACCGACAACAAGTTGCTGTACCGGGGGAGAATCTGGGTAGATGCGCAGGATTTTGCGGTGGCGCGAATCGAAGCCGCTCCCGCGAAGAATCCGTCTTTCTGGACGAAGGAGACCCAGGTCGAACAGGTATACGCCAAGGTGGGAGACTTCTGGCTTCCTCTTTCCAATCGAAGCAGCAGCGAAATCCGGCTTGGGGGCCATGCCAGTTTCACCATTGAATATCAGGACTACCAGATTACGGCGGCCCGTCCGTTGAATACGCCGCACGAGGTCGAGGCCAATCCATCGCAGTAATGGATCGAGGCGCCGACCCATTGAATCGCGCGGCACGAAGTTGAACAGGGAACTGAGAACCTGCACACGAGGGCCTCGGCTAAGCCCCTCGTGATCCGGCGAATATCTCAGGCCGTTATTAGTACTTGAGGCTCCAATGCAGCATGTTCCAGGTAAACACAAACCAGATCACGCCTAGACAGGCCAACGCGATCAGAGTGTCGCCAATGCGGCTCCAGAGCCAACGCGCGGGTTCCTGCCAGGAGCGCGCTGCGTTGTACAACGCGATCAGTGTGCCTAGTACGCCGAGCCATCCCACAAGTTGAATCAGGCGCAACCAGGGATTTCCCTTCGGACTTAGCATCCCAATGTCCTTGAGAGCGGCTGTGAAAAAGCCCAGGTAGGCGGCAAAGAAGACGATAAACGCCACGCAGACCAATCGCACCAGCAGCCGAAGCCGCCGCTGCTGGGGGGTGAGAGTCAGCGGCTTGGCGTAATGCCAGCGAAGCAGTGCCATTACCGGCCATAGAAGCACGGTAAGGACGATGACAATGAGCGAGCCGATGATCAACGGCAGTTGCAGCGCGCTGTTTGCATACCACGGCGCTCTTTGAACTACCATGAACGGAAAATCAATCACACCAACCAAATTCCCGGAACCGTCGCGTTTGAAGGCAAGGCGGTCCTGGTCGTTGACATCGCGAAACATCATAGGACCAATCTCGCGGAATTTTATTGGGTCGCCGCTCATGTCCTTCAGATCGGCCGCGCTGATCGTGCCATCCTCATTTCGAAACACTTTTACTTCTCCGGCTGCGTTCAAGACGGAGAGGATGGTGGTCTCGGACCGGCGGCTCGAGAGATACCGGCCGGAGACTGCGTCAGCGTCCTGGGTGGCTGTGGCGACCGGCGGCTCCTGCGGAAGCTGAATGGGATAGTAGCGGTCGAGAAATGCATGCCACACGGCTTCGCGTGCCCGCACTTCTCCTTTTCCTGCGCTGTTGTAGGAGACAAAGAATCCCACTTGCGTATCGGGGATCAGGTGCAGGTCACTATGGAAGTACTGCGTGTCTCCGCCGTGGCCGATGATGCGATGGCCATTCCGAGTCTCCTCATAGAAACCGAGACACATCGCGTTCATCTCGGGCACGTTCTCAAACTGGCGCGAGTGCATCAGGCGGGCAGTCTCAGGCTTAAGGATTTGCACATTCTCAAACCGACCATCTTGAAGGTGAGCCAACATGAAGTGCGTCATGTCCATCGCGGAGACGGAAGAACTGCCGGCCGGCGACGCCTCCACAAATTCAAATTTCTTGGCTGGCTGAGAGCCGAGTTCATAACCCTTGGACATGAGCGGTGCTAACGAATCGGGGAGGGGCTGTCGAAACGTCGAATGTGTCATGCCCAAGGGCTTAATAATGTGTTCGTCGACGTAGTCGTAATAGTCTTGCCCCGAGACTCGCTGCACAATGTAGCCGGCAACAGCAGTAGCGTAGTTCGAATAAGCGGGAGTTGTGCCTGGTGCATAAATGCGCTCGGGCAAGTGCTCCTTCACGTAAGTGCCGATGGGCTTCATATCTTTGGCATCGGCAACGAACAACTCCTGGGCCGTTTCTTCAAATCCCGGCGTGTGGGTCATTACATTTCGCAGCGTGATCGGCTTCGGATACGTCGCCGGAATTTTGAAATCGAGATAATCGTTAATGTCGCGATCGAGGTCCAGCTTGCCCTGTTCGACAAGCTGCATAACCGAAGTCCATGTAAATAACTTGGATATGGAGCCCGGGCGAAACAGCGTGTTGTCAGGCGATACGGGCGTTTTCTTCTCGACGTCGGAGTATCCGTAGCCCTTCGCGAAGAGAACTTTGCCATCTTTCACGACGGAAATTACGGCGCCGGCAATATTTTCTCGCGCCAACTGCTGTGGCATGATGCCGTCGAGAAAGGCGCCTACATCGTCGGCGGTCATCTCGTGAGTCGTGGCAGGGTTGGCGGGAACACTCTCTGGCTTGGCCTCCGCCTTCCGAGTCACCGGCTTTGGAGCCTGACCGTTCAGACCGAGTGTGCAGAAAACGAGGAACAACAAAACAGCGCAGCTGGCTACAACAGCGTTCTTAGTGTTCATCTATCTCTCCGGCGTGCAAGGTAGTCGATGTGCATGCTGCTCATGATTCAGAAGTGCAGCTTCAAAGCGAACTGAATCAGCCTGGGATTCACCTTTGTGGCGGTGATCTGCCCGAATGTGGGATCGGGTACAAAGACTCCGGATGCAGAAATCCCAGCGCTCAGGTTATTTGGATTTGCGAATTGTGGCGTGTTGAAGATGTTGAAGAACTCCGCGCGAAAGTCCACTCCTAAGCGTTCGGTGAGTTGCGTGGTCTTGAGCACAACGAAATCGAAGTTGCTCTGGTCGGGACCGCGCACTGCGCCCACTCCAATGTTGCCGAAGTCAGTGCCGCCGTCAGAAGTGATTACGGGAGGGCTGGTGATGCAAGCGGCATTCAGGAAATTGTCAATCCGGCTTTTCACGGAACCCGATGTCGCCAGTTGGGAAGGAGAGCATCCTGCAGCAAGTTCGGGCCTGTCCTGGGAGGGAGCATTCATTCCAAAGGCGCTCGATGAATTCGTGTGGGTAATTGTCATGAACAGACCGGCTTGAATTGTGGTCACTCCGGCTACGGACCAGCCGGCCAGAGCCCGTCCTTTAAGGGAAGTCTTATTGGCCGGGCCTGGCAGATCATATTGATAACTGACAATGAAGCGCTGAGGACGAACGAAGCCGTCCGGTCCATAGCGGGATTTCGGATCGTTCTGGTTGCCGATCAGGACGCCTCCGTTGGCTCCAGTGCTGTAGGCGGTGTCGGCGGTAAGCGATCGATCCCATGTGTACGAGGCTAGAAACTGCAGCCCGTGGCTAACCCGCTTTTTCAAGCTGACGTTCATGGCGTTATACCAGGACGTACCCTCGGATTCGATGATGTATGCACTGGAAGGCAAGAATCCCTGAATCGGCACACGGTTCGGGATGTTAACCACGGTGTTGTCGGTTTCTCCGCGTATCGGATTGGACGTACTCGCAGAAAGCGCCTGATTGAACGCTCTCATCTGCAGCAGGTGAGTGCCCCGCGAGCCCTCATAGCCAACCTCGAGGACCAAGCCGCGCATCAGTTCGCTTTGCAGATTCAAACTGTACTCCTGCACGATTGGTGGACGGAAGTTAGACGCGAAGGTTGTTGGTGTGAGCGCCTGCCCCATCGAGGCCAAGGCGGCGGAATAAGGCGGAAAAAATGGAATCTCCGCGGGAGCAGCAGGGAACGGATCGCTCAACGGCACAAAGATCTGAGTTCGAATTAGGCCGTAAGGCGGAGCGGCGAGGAGTTGAAGGAATGGCTGTCCCGTGGTCCGTGTGTAGAACATCCCATATCCTCCACGCAGGACAAACCGGTCCGACCTCGGCAGCATCCATGAGAATCCGACCCGCGGCGCCAAGGCATTCTGCCCTTCACCACTGAGAGCGGCGTTGTTGCTGCCTCGCGTGACTCCTGCGGGAATCGTGCCATGAAAGTTTGAAGCCACCACGTAGCCGGCAACCGACCCAGCATCGGGGGGAGTTGGGTCAGCGCGGTTAATATCGAAGATGGATGCGCGTCCGAGCCGGTCGCCGATCAGCCCTTGACGTTCGTAGCGGAGTCCGAGATTCACAGTCAAGCGAGGAGTCGCTTTGATGTCGTCTTGAGCGAACACGTGTCCGTTCCAAGCGAGCCACGCTCGATCCGGCTCGCCCACCAGATCCTCCGACTCGATCACATTTCCCAATAGAAGGTCGGGAACATCCAGAAAAGCAGACAACCCCAGGAAGTGGAAGTTTTCGAAATTAATTTCCTGACGCGATAGCCCACCACCGAACTGAAACGATTGACGCCCTCGCGTATAGGAAACGGTGTCGTCGAGGTTGTAATTGTTCTGGATCACGCTTGTCCCCTGGCCGTTCCCGCCCAACGAGAATTGGCCGAGCACGCCGATCCCGGGATATTGATTGTCCAGGCCGGGGGCGGTCGATCCGATCGCAGCGTACGAAAAGGGAACAAGTCCCGACTGTCCCGGCGCCTGCACGTCGGGTTCGGTCTGCACGAGCAGATTGTTCAGGCGATTGTAGGCAATCACCACCTCATTGACGAGCCGTGGAGTGAAAGTATAGGTGTGAGTGAGCGATAAGTTGCGGAACGAGGTACTGATCGGCTGATCGAAGTGTTGTAACGTGGGCGCGAAGCCGGACGGAAACGTCGCATTCTGTTTTCCGTTCTCAAAGAAGAACCTACCAGTTAACTTGCTCCTGTCACTCTGTGCATAGTCGATGTCGGTTATGAACTGGTCAGCGTTGTAGGTGCAGTTCGATGTCACCGACGACTGTCCCGTCGTTACATTCTGTGGCGAGGGAATCAGAAAACTTCCGTCCGCAACCTTCAGGTTAAGCAGATTGATCGCCTGCGGAGAGAGATTGGATCCATCGGCGGCAATCGTTTGTCCCGTCAGCGGACTGGTTTCTCCTGCAAATGCTGCGCCGAGCGAGGCTTGAGATCGATCGGGAAGGCCAGCGAGTTCCGTGGGCGTGAAAAAGGTGCTCAGGCATGCAGCGGTTTGATCGAGCCCATTAATTTGACGTGTCCCTTGATAGGATCCAAAAAAGAACAGCTTGTTCTTCACGATGGGCCCACCCAGCGCGAATCCAAATTGATTCTGTTTCAGGGATGCGCGCGGCGTGCCTGCCCGGTTGAGGAAATAATCGTTGGCGTTGAAAATATCGTTGCGCAGAAATTCAAAGACCGTGCCGTGCAAGTCATTGGTTCCGCTCTTGGTAATGAGGTTTACGTTCGCGCCGGCATTGCGGCCATAAGAGGCGTCATACTGCCCGGTCTGCACTTTAAATTCCTGGATCGCATCCGGATTCGGAATCGGCACGCCCCCGCTGAACGACCCCGCGGCCATCAGATCGTTCACCTGCGCTCCATTCATCTGATAGTTGTTGTCGTTGGTAGCGCCGCCGTGCGCACTGAAGCCACCATCCACCGCATTCAATCCAGAATTGCCACGACCTAGATCCGAAGCATTATTGACGTTGGTTACCACACCCGGCGAAAGGCCGATGATCTGTGTGTAATTTCGGTTTACCAACGGCAAATCCTGAACCGCTTGCGCATCCGTTACATTTCCCAGGGCGGAGTCTTCCGTCTTCAGGACACTCCCTTCCGCTGTGACTTCGACGATTTGGGTAGCGACCCCCACGTCAAGCACCAAGTGCAAGTCCTGTTTCTCGGTAACGAATACTGAAACGCCGGTCCGCACCAAGGTTTTGAAGCCTTTCGCTCCCACTTCAATTCGGTATGTTCCGGGGAGCAAGAGCGGAGCGAGGAAGGTTCCGTCCCGGTGAGTGGTCAGTGTTCGAGACTCGCCGGTCATCTCATTCGTGACCTTCAACGAGGCCTCGGCGACGACGGCTCCGCTCGAATCCGCAATCGTGCCAGCTATCGCGCCAGTCGACGATGTCTGGGCGAAAAGTCCGCTCGTCAAAATCAGAATTACCATCAGAAGTGACGCTCGGTACCAACAGTTTGGGCTGAAGAGTCTCATCCCAATCGGAGTCGCGAGTTCATTGCGTGACATTGTGCGTCTCATGACTTCCTCCATTGACGGCTTCTGTTCGTTGCCTTCACAAATCTCTGTCAAATCTGTCACCGGTAGAGCGCCTTCACGCCTCGGTTGTGGCGACAAGGTCGGAAGAAGGATCGTTCTCCTGGGGATTCCGGCGATCGGATTTTCTGGCCGCAGCTTGTGAATACCAACGCGAACGCGAATCAAGATCTTTACGGCGCAACAGTGCGAGCGCACGTTTGGGCTGAAGATGAGCGCAAGCCACGAACAGTGAGTCCATCGCGGCCAACGGGGCGACATAGGATCCATGAAAGGAAGGGTTCGCGATCGAGGCGATCCAGAAGAAATCGCTGAATCGTGCAATCGGTGTCTTGTCGCTGTCGGTGATTCCAAACGTCGGCACCGAGTTCTGGCGCGCGTGCAGAACCGCATCTACCGTAGCCTGCAGGCAGCGTCCAAAACTGATCGCAATGAGCAAGTCTTTGGTGCCCAACATGCTGATCTTCTGGTGCAGACTGCCGGCTGATCCCACGGGCGCCTCAGCGTTGTAGCCCAGCGATACCAGGCCATAGGCCAGCAGGTAGGCCAGACCGGCAGCGAAGTCGACACCCACCACAACGATGCGGCGCGCGCGATTCAGACGCTTCGCCATCTCCACTACATTTGCTGAGTCCAAACCGGAGCGCAGTGCTTGCAGGTTGTGGACTTCCATCTCGAGGCTATGTGCCACGTGGTCGGCGATGCTGCGCTTCTCCCGGGACGCCGCCTTCATCAGGGTGTATGGAGTGATTCGGCTGACAAAATGGGCGCGAAGATCCGCCGCGAACTCCGCATAGCGCTTGTACCCCAGCACCTGGATACTGCGAACGATGGTTGCTTTGTCAACTTCATAACGCCGAGCGAGCGCACGTGACGAGAGGAAATGGTTCTCTTCTGCGTTGTCGAGAATTTCCTGGAGTAAGCGGCTGCGACTGGAACTCAGGTTCGATTGCGCCTGCGAGAGGCGGTGCTCGAGTGCTGTCGTCCAGGGCTTGCGCTCGGCGGCATTCCCGTTGGACCGGACTGCAGCCGATTCGTGTTTTGGTCGCGAAGGCATGTCGTCCCAACTGCGTTGTATCGGGCGGAAAACACATTGACACCGACTGGTGCAAATTGTCAACAATAATCACCAAATGGTGCATTTTAGCTTGACAGGCTTTTCTCAGGGTTCTACAAGTGGTGATTCGCCTTCTGGTCGGCGCGGTGCCCGCCTCGAAGGTGGTTGGAGGGTTATGAAAATCGAGAGAGTCACCCTGCGCGAGATCCGCATGCGGCTGAAGGCGCCCTTCGAAACAAGCTTCGGTGTGACACAGGAGCGCCGCATCTTGCTGGTTGAGATGATTGCCGATGGGGTCAGCGGCTGGGGAGAGATCACCGCGCTCGAGAGTCCCTCTTACAATCCCGAGACTACGGATACGGCGTGGCACGTCGTTTCCGATTTCATTGCGCCGGTCATAGTAGGCCGCGATCTTCCGAGCTCTGCGGATCTGCCGAATTTGCTCACGGGAATTCGCGGCCACTCGATGGCGAAGGCCGGAGTGGAGAACGCTCTTTGGGATATCGAGGCCCAGCAGAAAGGGATTCCCCTCTGGCGCCTTCTGGGCGGTACGCGGGATGAAATTACCTGCGGAGTTTCTTTGGGCATTCGTCCGACTGCAGCATCGCTGGTGGAAAAGGTGCAGCAGGAAATCAGTTGCGGATACCAGCGCATCAAGCTCAAGATCAAGCCGGGCAAAGATGTTGAGTTCGTTGCCGCGGTGCGGGAGCGGTATCCGAAGATTATGCTTTCTGTCGATGCCAATTCCGCATACTCGCTGGGAGATGCCGACCATCTCCGTAAACTGGACAAGTTCGAACTGATCATGATCGAGCAACCTTTGGGATGGGACGACATTTATTCGCACGCGCGCCTGCAGAGCCAAATTCGCACCGCGCTTTGTCTGGATGAGTGCATTAACAATCGCCAGGATGCGGATGCGGCCGTCGCAATCGGCGCCTGCAAAATTATCAATATCAAGTTGGGCCGCGTCGGCGGACACACGGGTGCGCGCAGAGTGCACGATGTGTGCGTTGAGCGCGCCGTGCCCGTATGGTGCGGCGGCATGCTGGAGTCTGGAATCGGCCGAGCACACAACATCGCCATGTCCACGCTGCCGGGATTTACTCTGCCGGGAGATGTTTCGGCGAGCAGTCGCTACTGGACCGAAGACATCATCGAACCCGAAGTTGAGGTCAGCCCTCGCGGCACGATTGCCTCGCCCGGCGCCTCCGGACTTGGTTACACCGTGAAACGGAACTTGGTGGAACAGTTCTGTGTGCAAAGCAGAAACTGGACCCACGGCGTTCAGGTCGCTGTGTGAATTCTTGATATAACTCGCTACGAACCGCAGTCATTTTGAAGGTAAGAGGTCTCCTCGAATGAAGATCATGCTCCGCTGGTTGATGATCGGGTTGTGCAGCTTCTGTTTCTCGCCGGTCTCGCGCTGTCAGACTACGTCCACGCTCCCCGAACGTCTTGACGCAATTATGAAGCGGCCGGAGTTCGTGCATTCTTCGTTCGGAATCGAGTTCTACTCTCTCGACAGCGGGAAGGTTATTTATCAGCACAATCCTGACAAGCTCATGGTGCCGGGTTCGACCACGAAGCTGCTCACCGAAGGTACGTTGCTGGAACTGCTGGGAGGCGACTACCGCTTCCACACGCGCGTCTACCGCACAGGGCCCATTAAGAAGGATGGAACACTCGACGGCGACATCGTCCTGGTCGCGAGCGGTGATCCAGATCTTTCGGGCCGCATTCAGTCCGACGACACGCTTGTCTACGAGAACATGGATCATTCTTACGGAGGCCCCGATAGCAAGGGACTGGGTGATCCGCTAAAGGTGGTCCGGGAATTGGTGCAGCAGATCGGAAGTAAGGGAATCAAGCGTGTGCGCGGAAGAGTGCTGGTGGATGTAAGCCTGTTTCCGGAGGGCGACCGGGAACTTGGAACCAACGTCGTGATCTCGCCGATCGTTGTGAATGACAACGTCATCGACGTCATTGCCACCGCCGGCGATAAAGAAGGTGCACCGGTCGATTTACGAATTTCTCCCAAGACCGCGTACGTACAGATCATCAATCAGGCAAAGACAGCGAAGGCGGACTCGACGCCGAATCTGACCTACATCGCCGAAAAGCTCAACCCGGATGGATCGCGCAGCGTAATACTGACCGGAACGCTACCGGCCGGGAAAGGCCCGGGCATGGAGTCTTACGCTGTGCCGGAACCCAGTCGGTTCGCAGCGACCGTTCTGGCCGAGGCGTTGAATGAGGCCGGCGTCAAAGTTGCGATACTCTCATCGCAAACTGCACCAGATTTCAAAGCACTCGCGGTGAACTACAAACCCGAGAATCAGCTCGCCGAGCACGTTTCCCCACCACTAAAAGAAGAAGTAAAGATCACGCTCAAAGTGAGCCAGAACCTTCATGCCACCATGGGCCCATTCTTGCTTGGTTCACTGTTGGCGCACAAAGATAAAGAGATCGACCAAACCGGATTTGATCTCGAACATGAGTTTCTGAAAAAAGCCAATCTCGATTTGAGTGGCGCAGCGCAGAGCGATGGGGCTGGCGGTAATGCGTTTTTCACACCGGATTTTGTGGTCCGCTACCTCACGTTCATGTCCGGGCAGAAGGATTTTGCCGACTTCCATCGTGGATTGCCGATCCTGGGTCGCGATGGCACGCTCTACAAAATCCAGGTGAACTCTCCTGCCGCCGGACACGTCGAAGCTAAGACCGGAACCTACGACGTTTACGATGCGCTGAATAAAGATCTGATGGTAACCGGCAAAGGCCTCGCCGGTTACATGCAAACCGCGAAAGGCGAGCATCTAGCATTTGCCGTGTACGTCAACATGGTTGCTGCTCCCATGAACGATCCGGAGGCAGTCCAGAAAATTGCTGGAGAGGCTTTGGGAGAAATCGCGTCGGCAGGCTATGGCGCTTCGCTCGCGTCCGCTTCCGTGCCCGATGCGACGGCACAGTATGACGTACTCATCCGAAACGGGCGCATCATCGACGGCTCTGGCAATCCCTGGGTCTCCGGCGACATCGCGGTGCGCGGTGATCGAATTGTCGCCATTGGCAAGCTTGAAGGGGCTCAGGCCAAACGCGTGATAGATGCTTCTGGACTGGTCGTTTCTCCCGGATTCATTGACATGCTCGGTCAATCGGAACTAGCCCTCCTGATTGACAATCGCTCGCTCAGCAAGCTCTCGCAGGGAATCACATCGGAGATCACGGGAGAAGGTGCTTCCGCTGCTCCACAAAATGCTCTTACCCTTGCTCAACTCCAACCTGGCCTGGATCTGTATCACTTGAAGGTAGACTGGTCGAGCCTGGCTGAATACTTTGCCCGCCTGGAGAAGACCGGCACTCCCATCAATCTTGGAACCTATGTGGGTGCGGCACAAATTCGCGAAGCGATATTGGGAGACGTGGACCGCGTGCCGAACCCCGAAGAACTGGAAAAGATGAAAGCGCTGGTTGCGCAAGCCATGCAGGATGGAGCGCTTGGTATTTCCACGGCTCTCATCTATCCACCGGGACATTACGCGAAGACGGAGGAATTGATCGAACTGGCCAAAGTTGCCGGTCAGTACGGAGGCATCTACGCCAGCCACATGCGCAGCGAAGGTCAAAGCGAAGCTGCGGCGATCGAAGAGGCGCTTCGTATCGGGCGCGAGGCTCACCTACCGGTAGAGATTTTTCATCTCAAAGTCATCGGTAAACCACGATGGGGTTCGATGCCGAAAATTGTCGGAATGATTCAGGCAGCACGCGACGCTGGGCAAGACGTGTCTGCCGACATGTATCCGTATGTTGCCGGTGGAACCGCTTTGGCATCGAGCCTGCCTCCTTGGGTGGCCGATGGTGGTGCCGCGAAACTGCTCGAGCGACTGAAAGATCCCGCAATCCGCGCGAAGATAAAACAGGAAATGGCCACCGAACATCCCAATTGGGAGAATCTCTACCTGGGCAGCGGTGGCGCGTCTGGCATTCTCGTATCTGGCATTGTGAATCCAGATCTCAAAAAGTACGATGGCAAGACTCTTGCGCAGATCGCCACGGCGGAGAAGAAAGCGCCACTCGACGCACTCTTCGATCTGGTCCTCGCCGACAAAGCTCAGACCGGTGCGATTTATTTCATCGCGAATGAAGACGATCTGCGTTACGGCTTGAAACAATCTTGGACGAGCATTGGCCTCGATGCCAGCGAACTCTCGCTCGACGGGCCTTTATTCGAAGCGCATTCGCACCCGCGCGCCTTCGGCAGCATGCCACGACTACTCGGACACTACGTCCGCGATGAGCATCTGCTTCCTCTGGAGCAAGCGATTCGGAAGATCACATCTCTCCCCGCGCAGCGCGAACGACTGCGCGACCGCGGGTTATTAAAAGAAGGGTATTTTGCGGACATTACGATTTTCGATCCCGCGACGATTCAAGACAAAGCTACCTACGAACACTCGACCGAGCTCTCGCAAGGAGTGAAATATGTCTTGGTGAATGGTCAACTCGAGTACGACGATGGCCATCTCACGGGAGCCAAAGCGGGTAATGTCTTGCGTGGCGCCGTATGGACGCACGAGACAAAACCGTAATGCACGAGCGCAGTCGAGTGCGGCTCATCTAGGAGCTGTTTTTAGTGGTTCAATCGGAACGACCTAGCCGGGGTTCAAGTCAAGGTAGTGACTGAAACTTGCAAGCGAAACTTGATCGCCACCGGGAAGATAAAATCCGAACTTGCCCGATGAGAAATTGGTTCCGGGCAAGGTCCAACGATCAAGTACGACGCAAGCGTCACCTTGCTTGATCTGGTGGACGATCTCCGTTGGCGTATCGTTCGAAAGCTTTTCTTCTCGCCCTTGTGCGGAACTTGTGATTCGTTCAGCTTGTGACCGTTGCGAACGTCGACCACGGTAGAAGTTATTGTCGTCGATCGGGGCGTCGGCATTCTAAATCATTTTTCGGGCTCTTTCCTGGCATAAAGATAGCGGTCAGGCCGTGGGGTTTGGCTCCTGATGGGCTTTCTTGGGACCGCGCGGCAAGGATATTTTGTCCTGATTCTGTATCTTGACCT
>Ga0070714_100000779_pt1 | contig 22609 bp, 25 predicted proteins | sample LARL83metaG_FD_65450 | JGI IMG/M metagenome (GOLD analysis project Ga0070714, IMG submission 65450) | Corn, switchgrass and miscanthus rhizosphere microbial communities from Kellogg Biological Station, Michigan, USA - LAR L8-3 metaG | ecosystem: Host-associated > Plants > Roots > Rhizosphere ... | reverse complement strand
CTCAGACGAGGTCCCACCGAGAAGCAGTGACCCGCAATCGCGCCAACGCCCGATGCTGCGCCACCCGCACCGCCCCAGGCGTAGACCCGACCGCGTCCGCAGTCTCCTCAGCCGACAGCCCCACGACGACCCGCAACACCAGGATCTCCCGCTGCTTGGCCGGCAACACCTGAAGCAACTCAGCCATCCGCGACGTCATCTCGTCCCGCATCGCCCGCTGCTCCGGCCCGGCCTCGACCTCCGGCTCGTCCGGAACCTCAGCCACCGGTTCGGCGCGGTTGCGAGCCGCCGCCCGATGCGCGTCGGCGACCTTGTGCGCCGCGATGCCGTAGACGAACGCGAGGAACGGCCGGCCCTGGTCGCGGTAGCTGGCCAGCGCGGTCAGCACCGCCAGGCACACCTCCTGCGCCACGTCGTCCGCCGACGCGAACGAGCGCTCCTGCCGCCCGACCCGAGCCCGGCAGTACCGCACGACCAGCGGCCGCACGTAGCCGAGCAGGCGTTCCACCGCGGTCCGGTCACCCGCCACCGCGGCGCCGACGATCACGGCCAGATCATCAACATCCACAGTGGACGTAATGACAGAGTCAAGAGGTACATCAGTCTGAGCGACGCGCTGAAAAGCCGCCGTCAGTGGCTCAACCAATTCGGTCATCCCGGCCCCCAACCTCACCGAACGGTACCCCCGAACCAACCAGCCGGTCATGCAGGGTGACCCAGCACGCCACGGACCTGTCCCTCCGAATAGGACATCCGCGAGCGGACTGAAGTACCGACACTGGACACCACCTCTGCTGCCGGCGACCGACGATGTCGCCTGTCGGGCGTCACAGAGAGTACCAACCCCAGGCATGGCAGGCCAGCGCTACCGGCAGGGAAGGTCTAAAGTCCCTGTCGATTTGGCCAGGTTGTCCGGGCTAATCCCGCTTATTGCGACCGACTATCCACACGAACGGCTTCTTGGTCGAAATTCGACATCGACATTTGCCATGACAACGACAAGGTCCCGGGCATTGTCGATCTTCGTCCACCATGTCCTACCTGTGACGGAGTCGCGCGATCCGGTGATGGTCCGTAGTCTGATCACCACGCGCCGACACAACGCAATCCGGGCTGCTTCTCGACCCATTGCCGCCTTTTCAGAAAGCGGAGCGAGTTGTCAACACTGTTCACCGGCAAGGGTGAGTACGGACGCTGACCAATTACCGCCGGTGAGTCGCTGACCACTCGAACGAGTGACGTGCGTCAGCCGAAAGGTGTTCACGTGGGCACCCCTCCCCGGTTAACCGGGTTCACCTCCCGTTCGCCCAGGCTGCCTAGGCTGCTCCCGATTCGACAATGCTTCCGAAGCAGCCGACCTGAAGGAGGTGGCCCGTGCACGTGCCGCTCATCGTGTACGTCGTCGTCATCACCGCGCTGGGCTTCGACTTCACCAACGGTTTCCACGACACGGCCAACGCGATGGCCACGTCCATCGCGACCGGGGCACTCAAACCGCGGGTGGCCGTCACCATCTCCGGCATCCTGAACGTGGTTGGCGCTTTCCTATCGGTCAAGGTGGCCAGCACCATCTCCAGCGGCATCGTCGACGAGTCCAAGTTCCACGCGAGTACCGGCCCGTACATCGTGTTCGGCGCGCTGGTCGGCGCGATCGTCTGGAACCTGCTGACGTGGTTCGTCGGCCTGCCGTCGAGTTCGTCGCACGCGCTGTTCGGCGGCCTGATCGGCGCGACCTGGATCGCGGTCGGCGGCGGCGCGGTGCACTTCGGCACCCTGGTCGAGAAGGTCATCATCCCGGCCGTGTTCTCGCCGCTGGTCGCCGGCCTGGCCGCGGTCGCCGCGACCTACCTGGCCTACACCATCAACCGCCGGACCAAGGCCGAGACCGTGACCAAGGGGTTCCGGGCCGGCCAGACCGTGTCGGCATCCCTGGTCTCGCTGGCACACGGCACGAACGACGCCCAGAAGACCATGGGCGTGATCACGCTGACGTTCATCGTCGCCGGCATCCAGCCGAAGGGCTCGAACCCGTACTGGTGGGTCATCCTCTGCTGCGGCCTGGCCATCGGCCTCGGCACCTACATCGGCGGCTGGCGCATCATCCGCACGCTGGGCAAGGGCATCACCGACGTGGAGAGCCCGCAGGGCTTCGCGGCCGAGACGAGTGCCGCGGCCGCGATCCTGGCCTCGTCCCACCTCGGTTTCGCACTGTCGACGACGCACGTCTGCTCCGGCGCCGTGATCGGCTCCGGCGTCGGCAAGCGACTGGCGAAGGTGCGCTGGGGCACGGCCGGACGGATGGCGCTGGCGTGGCTGTTCACGCTGCCGGCGGCGGCCATCGTCGGTGCCGCGGCCGGAAAGCTGGCCTCGACCGGCGCCGCCGGTACGGTCGTGGTGGCGATCGTCGCGCTCGCGGTCGCGGGCGGCGTCTACCTCGCGGCCCGGCGCAACCCGGTGACCGCCAACAACGTCAACGACACAGCCGCGGTCGGCGGCGAGCCGCTGCCCGCGCCGGCCGGCGTCTGAACGGGGAGCCGACATGATCAACTGGGCCGATTTCGGCAAGGTGTTCGCGGCGACCGTGGTCGCGGCGGTGCTGATCGTCACCCTGTTCTCGGTTGCCGTGATCGGGCTGGCCCAGCAGGCCACGGCCCGGGAGAAGGGCCAGTCGGGCACGGCGCCGTTCGCGGGCGCAGTCATCTGTTTCGCGCTGTGCGTGGCGATGGTGGGCTACGGGATTTATCTGATCGTGGCCAGATAGCACCGAACAGCCGGCTCACAGCGAATTCACAGTCCACGCCAAGCGGGCTGGAAGTTTCGGCGGCGACGCTGCCGATGTGGGTGCAGACGCGGTGACCGTGCTGGTCGTGGACGACGAGCCGAACGTGCGCGCGCTGCTCGCGGTCGCACTGCGCGCCAGCGGGTTCGACGTGCACACAGCGCGCGACGACGTGGCCGCGATGGCCGTGGCCGGCACGCACCCGCCGGACATCATGGTGCTCGGCGCGGTGCTGCCGGACGGCTTCGCGCTGGCACGAAAGCTGCGCGAGCAGCTGCGCCTGGACCACACGGCCGTGCCGGCGCTGTTCCTGACCGCGCGGGACTCGATGGCCGAGCGGATCGCCGGCCTGACCGCGGGCGGTGACGACTACGTCACGAAGCCGTTCAGCGTCGAGGAGGTCGAGCTGCGGCTGCGCTCGATCCTGCGCCGGACGTCCCCAAACGGCGACGCCGGTGGTCCGGACCATGCGCGCCTCACCTACGCCGACCTGGAACTGGACGAGGAGGCGCACGAGGTACGGCGGGCCGGACGGGTGATCGACCTGTCACCGACCGAGTTCAGCCTGCTCCGCTTCCTGATCCGCAACGCGGGCCAAGTTCTCACCAAGGCGCAGATCCTGGACCGGGTGTGGAGCTACGACTACACCGGCGACAGCCGGATCGTCGAGTCGTACATCAGCTACCTCCGCCGGAAGGTCGACCTGACCGGCGCGCCCCTCATCCACACCATCCGCGGTGTCGGCTACACACTGCGTTGATCCGGGTACGCACTGGGCTGAACGCGTGACGGGACGCCGTCCGCGGACGTGTCCGCACCCGACACACTTGCGCTGAGGCACGGTCAACCATCAGGCTCGGCAGGTTGACCGCGCGCCCCGACGCGGCCGAACGGGAGGGAGATCCCATCGGCATGACCAAGAGCAGCCTCCTGGACGCGGGTGACCGCGTCGCGGTGCCGGCTCGGATCCGGGACTTCCTCGAGCGCACCGCCCCACCGACCCCCTGTCTCGTGATCGACCTCGACATCGTGCGGGAGCGATATCGGCGCATCGGCGCGGCGCTCCCGGCGGCGCGGATCTGTTACGCCGTCAAGGCGAACCCCGCACCCGAGGTGATCGAACTACTGGCCGGCCTTGGATCCGGCTTCGACGTCGCCAGTACCGCCGAGATCACGCTGTGCCTCGCGGCCGGCGCTCCGCCAGGTGCGCTCTCCTACGGGAACACCATCAAGAAGGCCGCCGACATCGCGTTCGCACGCGAGCACGGCGTCACGTTGTTCACCACCGACAGCATCGGTGATCTCGAACACATCGCCCGGTACGCACCCGGCGCTCGCGTGTTCTGCCGCGTGCTGGTCGAATCCGCGACGGCCGGCACGCCCTTCGGCCGCAAATTCGGCTGTGACCCGGCGATGGCGACGGACCTGTTGCGCCGCACGGCCGATCTCGGCCTCGTCCCGTACGGCGTCTCGTTCCACGTCGGTTCGCAGCAGACCGATCCGGACGCGTGGCGCACCGGGATCGAGCACGCCGCGCGGATCCAGGCGGCGCTCGGCACCGAACTGCCGATGATCAACCTGGGCGGCGGTTTCCCGGCGCGCTACCGCGCCGACGTGCCGTCCGTGGACGACTGCGCCGACGCGATCGGACGCGCGCTCGCCGACTGCTTCGGCGACCGGCCACCCCGCCCGCTGATCGAGCCCGGCCGGGCCGTCGTCGCGGACGCCGGGGTGATCCGGTGCGAAGTCGTGTTGGTGGCACGGAAATCGGCCGACGACGAACATCGCTGGGTGTACCTGGACATCGGACGCTACAGCGGTCTCGCCGAGACCGAGGGCGAGATGATCACGTACGCCCTGGCCAGCGGAGTCAACGGCGGTCCGGACGGCCCCGTCGTGCTGGCCGGACCGACCTGCGACGGCGACGACGTGATCTATCAGCGCACCCCGTACCGGCTACCCTTGGCCCTGGCGCCGGGCGATCACATTGACATACTTTGCTCCGGGGCATACACGGCAAGCTATTCCTCGGTATCGTTCAACGGTTTCGCCCCGCTGCCCACGTACTGCGTTCGTACCACGCGCGACTGAGTCACCCCGCCACAGCGCGCAAAGCACACCCACATCGGCTGGAGTCCGCTCCTGCCCACAACCACCACAGAGAGGTTGGGAGGTTGAGAGATGTCTACTCGTGACCGGCTGTCGACCAAGACGAACGACACCCACACCGTCGGAGTCTTTGCCGGACAACACGTTCTCGCCGAGTTCTCCGGGGTCGACCCGACCCTGCTGAACGATGTCGCCTTCCTGCGCGTCACCCTGGAGCGGTCTCTCGACCGAGCCGGCGCGACCGTGTGCGACGTGGTGAGCAAACGCTTTGCACCACAAGGGGTTACGGTGCTCGCGCTGCTGTCGGAGTCGCACGCGTCGCTGCACACCTACCCCGAAGTTGGCTCGATGTTCCTTGACGTTTTCACCTGTGGCAACCGGGCGGACCCGGAACTCGCGACACAGTTGTTGGCCGAGGCCCTGTCCGCGACGTCGACCAACGTGACCGTCATCCGCCGCGGTCACCGGGTGACCACGCGGATCGGAGGGTCTCGATGAGCGCTACCCACCGGATCCACGAACCGCTCGCACCCGGCATGACCCGGGTGTGGGACATCGACGAGGTGTTGTTCGAAGGCGACACCAAGTACCAGCACGTGGTGATAGGCCGTACGGCGCAAGGCATTTCGTTGTTCTGTGACAACGATCGGCAGAGCACCGAGTTCAGCCAGCTCGTCTACCACGAGGCCCTCCTCGTCCCGGCGCTGCTGCTGGCCGACCGGGTCGAGCGGGTGCTCGTGGTCGGGTCGAGCGAGGGCGTCGTGTGCCGGATCGCGGTCGAGTTCGGTGCGACGCACGTGGACCACGTGGACATCGACGAGGAGGCCGTGCGCCTGTGCGCGCGGCACCTCCCCTACGGCTACACCGAGTCCGAACTGGACAGTGCGGAACGTGGCGACGGCCCGGTCACCGTGCACTACGAGGACGGTTGGGAGTTCGTCCGGCGAGTGGCCCAGTCCGGCGAGAAGTACGACGTCGTCCTGGTGGACCTGCCCGACGAGCGCGAGGCCGACCCGACGGCGCAGCACAACCGGCTCTACGGCGCGGATTTCATGGCGATGTGCCGGGACGCGACCGGTCCCGGCGGTGTCGTGGTGAATCAGGCCGGATGTCCGACGTTGTGGCGCAACGAAACCCTGATCCGTTCGGTGCGCCGGTTCGGCGAAACCTTCGGCACCGTCTCGTGTTTCGCATCCGACGAACACGAGTGGGCGTACCTGTTCGGCCGGGCCGACCACGTGGCCGACCCGACGGCGCTGATGGTGCAGCGCCTGGCCACCAGCCGGTACACGCCACGAACGCTGGACGCGGACGCGCTACGCAGCCGGACGGTGTTGCCCTACCACGTCCGGAAAGCCGTTTCCGGCGTCGGCAACGCGGCCGTCAACGGAGCCGGCTGAACTCCACCACCATGCGCTCCGGCCCACGCAGGTTGACGTGCGGCCGGTAGCGCAGGGAGTCGGTGTCCAGCGCGGGATCGACGACCCGGTCGGCGAACACGGACAGCGCGACCGACGCCTCCAACCTGGCCAGTCCGGCGCCCAGACAGAAGTGCGCGCCGGCGGCGAACGACAGGTGCTGGTGCGCGTCCCGCGTGATGTCGAAGCGATCCGGGTCGTCGAACACGGCCGGGTCACGGTTGGCCGCGGCCAGCAACAGCAGCAGCACGCCGTCGGTCGGCGCGGTCACGTCGTCGAACACCGTCGGCCGCCGCACAACCCGCGTCGTGAGCTGGACGGGCGGGTCGTAGCGCAGGACCTCCTCGACGGTGCCGGCGATCAGCGCGGGGTTGGCCCGCAGCGCGGCGAGCTGGTCGGGATGCCGTAGCAGCGCGAGGATTCCGTTCGCGATCAGGTTCGCGGTCGTCTCGTGCCCGGCGACGAGCAGCAGCACGCACGTGGACACGAGTTCTGGCTCGGTGAGCTGGTCGCCCTGTTCCTCGATCGCGATCAGCGTGGACAGCAGGTCGTCGCCCGGTGTCGCGCGGCGGGTCGCGATCAGCCGGTAGAAGTACTCGGTGAGTTCGTGCTGCGCGGCCATGATCGACGCTGCCTCGTCCGCGTCGGTGATCGCCATCGCCGGGTCGAGGCCGCGCACCAGCAGCTTCGACCAGACCTCGAACCGCTCGTGATCGGCCGTCGGCACGCCGAGCAGCTCGCTGATGATGCGGACCGGCAACGGATACGCAAGCCCGCCGACCACGTCGAACCGGCCGTTCGCGGCGAATGCGGCGAACAGTTCGGCCACCAGCGCGCGAATCTTCGGTTCCAGGGCGACGATCACGCGTGGCGTGAACGCCTTGGCGACCAGGCGGCGCAGGCGCGTGTGGTCCGGCGGGTCCAGCGACAGGAACGACTGTCGGGCGCGCTCGTCGTTGGGGAGTGGTGAGCGGCGCGGCAACAGCGTGCGGGACCGGTCGCTGCTGTACGTGGGGTCGCGCAGGATCGTGGTGCAGCGTTCGTGGGTGCCGAGCACCGTGATCGCGCCGTCCAGCAGCGGAAACGGGCCGTACGCGCGGAGTTCGCCGAACAGCGGGTACGGGTTCGGGCGGTTCGCCGGGTCGAACAGCGCGCCGATGTTCGGCATGCTGCGCTCGCGTGTGCTGGTCATGTACATCACACTGGCTGTTGAACCATGGTTCAAGTCAAGGGGTGTGCGCGGTGCTCACGATCGGTCAGTTGTCCGAGGCCACCGGCGTTCCGACGTCGACGATCCGGTTCTGGGAGCGGCGTGGCCTGCTGCGCCCGGCCGGCCGGTCCGGCGGCCAGCGCCGCTACACGGCGGACGCGCTGTCCGACGTCGGCATGCTGCGGCTGTGCCAGGACGCCGGGTTCACGCTGGCCGAGATCCAGGAACTCGTGACGAAGCAGACGGTCGACCAGGGCCGGTGGCGGGAGCTGGTCGAGGCGAAGATGTCCGCCGTCGACGACATGCTGGGCAAGCTCAACAAGGCGCACCACTTGCTGGCGCACGCGCTGGAGTGCGAGCACGACGACATCACCCGCTGCCCGTTGTTCCTGGCCGCGGTGGAACACCGGTCCGGGCCGGTTACAGCGAACGGCCGGCCCGTATCCGTGACGTGACCTGACGTTCGGCCACGAAGGACAGGAACGGGATGGTGCCGGAGATCAGCACCAGCAGCGTGCCGACGACCGACCAGCGTGCCTTGAGCGCCAGGTCGATGCCCAGCGCCAGGTAGATCATGTAGAGGAATCCGTGCATCGGGCCGACGATCTCGGCCATCGTCGGCTGGTGGAAACCCCAGTCCAGCACGGTCGCCACGCAGAGCAACAGCAGGCCGACACCGACGGTGTAGGCGATCACCCGATAGCGGATCAGTGACGCTTGGATGCGCTGCGCGCGCTGTTCGGCCGCTCCTGGCTGGTCTTTTGGGTTGGTCGTGGCAGCGGCCTCAGCCGGCATCGTGCTGCTCCCTGTCGGCGAGTCGGGCGAGATAGTCGTTGTAGGCCACGTGTTCCGCGTCGACCGTCGTGATCGTCCTGTTCTGCTGGTAGAGCAGGCGCGGGTCCAGTTCGGTCGCGGGTTCCGGCTTGTCCGGCACCGGCGCGGCCAGCGCGCGTTCGCGACGGGCGGTGCGGGCGATGCGCCAGAACATGAAGCCGGGGAAGACGCCGAACAGCGGCCATTGCAGGACGTAGCCGAGGTTCTGCAGGGTGCCGGTGGCGGACGTGTAGCGCGTCCACTGCCACCAGGCGAGCAGCGCGCCACCGATCACGGCGATCAGGCTGACCGCCACGATGGCCGCCGCACGCGAGCGGAACCCCTGGTGCACATATCGACGCTAGCACCGGCAGGAGGGTGACCCGCGAGCGGAGCGAGCCGATGTCACTGCGCGTCAGCGGTTGAGGGCGGCATAAGCCTGGCGGGCGTACTCGTCGGCCATGCCGAACACCTTCTGGCCGTACTGGGCGGAGTCGTTGTACGCCATGATCCCGGACCACCAACCGGACGCCGTCGCCATGTTGCGGCCGCCGACGCACAGGTAGCGGGCCGCGGCGAGGGCGGCGTCGTCGATGTTCTCCGGGTCCGGCTGGCCGTTGCCCAGGGCGTCGGCGCCGTACTCCACCCACGTCGAGGGCAGGAACTGCATCGGGCCGACCGCGTGGTCATGCACCGGGTCGCCGTCCCAGTGGCCGTGGTCGGTGTCCGGGATGTCGGCCACGCCGCCGGTGCCATCCAGCGGCACGCCGATGACCGGCTGCGACTCCTCGCCGTTGGCCAGCAGGTGCGCGCCGCCGAACTGGCCGTGGTCCGACTCGACGCGGCCAATGCCGGCCAGAGTGGCCCACGTGAGGCCGCAGTCGGGTTCACTGGCCCGGACGGCGAGTTCCGCGTTGCCGTACGCCCACAGCGCCGGTTCCGGGATGCCGGTGACGCCACCGACGCGGTTCGCCCAGTCGGTCAGCGAGGTGGGCTGACCAGCGCCAGTCGCCCCCTGCTTGGCCGGGATCACCGGATCGGCCGCGAGGCTGACCGGGACGGCCGCTCCGGGTTGCACCTGGGCCGGTGTCACCTGGAGGGCGGGAATGTCCGCCGTGGTCAGGCCGGGTTTCGGTGCGGCGGCGCGGGTCAGGAACCACACGCCGGCCGCTCCCACGACGAGAACCACCGCCACGATGGCCAACCGGCCTCCCACACCGGAGCGCAGGCTGGTTACTGGCGGGTCAGGTCTCGGCACATCGAAAACAACGACCGCGACCAGCGCCGGTTACGCGGCGCGAACGTTGTCCGAACGCTTACGCGACCCCGTCGCGACGCTGGCGACGCAGGCGCGCGACACACCACGCGGGCGAACTGCCGCGACGGAGATGTTCGAGCACCGTGTACGGGCCGAGATGCCGGGCCAGGTCGGACGGGCCGAGGCCGGCCGCCCGATAGTCGAGCGCACGCTGGTCCAGTGGGCTGATGCCGGCGTCCCACCAGGCTTCCGCGTCGGTGATGCCACCGACGAGTTGCCAGCAGGTCGCGGCGCTGGCCAGCAGGTCGTCCGGCACGCCGGGCAACCGTTCTCGCATGGCCTCGATGTACACCGGGTCGGCCGACTCGACCGACAACAGGCCGCCGGTACCAGCCCGGCCGCGTTGGCCGGGAATCCCCGGCACGGCGGCCGGCGCGCTCGGCGTCTCGGCCAACCAGGCCGATGCCAACCGCGTCGCCTCGGCGAGCTCGGCGTCGTGGGACCGCTCCACCGTCCAGCGGTGGATGAGCTCGTCGACCCCGTGGTCCTCGACCATCCATGCCTCCCTGCTGGGCTGATGATCAGATGATGCGCGCACCGTATGCCGGCACCCTGACACTGCGCTAGACCTGAGTTGTATCAGAACCCCGTTACCAGGGTGTTATGAGCGACTTTCCACCCGTACGGTCCAACCACGTCCGCCCGACGGGACGTCCGGTCGCGGTCCGTGAGCGGATCCGACCCTCGACACGGCCCGCGCGGTGCGTCACGCGAACAGTGCCTTGACAAACGTCACGATCGCGTTTGCGCCGCCCTTCAACCAGTTCAGCACGTTGTCCACGGCAGTGGCCGACTCGTGTGGCTGGCTGATCAGAAAGAACAGCACGAACGCGACCACGAGGAGAGTGATGAGCTTCTTCGCGTTCACCTGTACCTACTCCGTCCGCTACCGGTGCGGGTGGACGGTCACCGTGTCACTTTCATGACCACGGACCGCCGCGACCGCCGTTCAAGACATAGTCCCCCGAACGGGTGCCGTTCGACCAGAGCATCACGCGGATGGACGGTGCGGCTCGCGGAGCGCGCCCGGACCCACCCGGCGCTGGATCTCCCCCGAAATCGGCCGGCCGTCCGTGTTGACCGCGTTAACCGTACTGGACAGTGATCGCGGTGGGCGAGCACCCACGGTCCGCGCGTTGCCCGATTGGATACAACGCTGTGTCACCCGGTGCAGTGACCATTCGAGTCGCTACGGGATCACATTCGCCGTGCGGAGGGCCACGATCTCGGCCGGCTCCAGCCCCAGCTCGGCCAGCACGTCGGCCGTGTCGCCGCCGGTCAACGATGGTGGGTCGGGGTGTCCTGGCGGGGTCCGGTCGAACTTCGGGGCCGGGGCGGGCTGCGTGACGCCGTCGACGGACACGAACGTGCCACGCGCCGTGTTGTGCGGGTGCGCCGCGGCCTCCCACGGGGAGAGCACCGGCGTGAGGCAGGCGTCGGTGCCCTCGGCGAGTTCGGTCCACTCGTCCCGGGTGCGCGTCGCGACGCGGGCCGCGATGATCTCCCGCAGCGCCGGCCACTGGGCGGGGTCGGCCCGGTCCGGGAGGCTCACCGGGTCGAGGTCCAGGACGCGCAGCAGGTCGGCCCAGAACCGGAGCTCGATCGCGCCGACGGCGACGAAGCGGCCGTCGGATGCGCGGTAGGTGTCGTAGAACGGGGCACCGCCGTCGAGCATGTTCGTGCCGCGCGCGCCCGGCCACAGGCCGACCGCGTGCATGCCGTGCAGTTGCGTGGTGAGCAGGGCGGCGCCCTCCACCATCGACGCGTCCACGACCTGGCCCCGACCCGACGTTGCCCGTTCGAACAGCGCGGCCAACACGCCCATCGCGAGCAGCAGTCCCCCGCCGCCGAAATCGCCGACCAGGTTCAGCGGCGGCACCGGGGGTTCGCCGACCCGGCCGATCGCGTCCAGCGCGCCGGCGATGCCGATGTAGTTGATGTCGTGCCCGGCTGCTGCCCTCATGGGGCCGGTCTGTCCCCAGCCGGTGATCCGCCCGTAGACCAGGCGCGGGTTGCGGTCGAGGCAGACGTCCGGCCCGAGCCCCATCCGTTCGGCCACACCGGGCCGGTAGCCCTCGACGAACACGTCGGCCCGCTCGACGAGCCGCAGCACGAGCGCGACGCCCTCTGTCGATTTGACGTCGACCCCGATCGAGCGGCGGCTACGCGCCAGCGGATCACCGGGCACGCGCAACACGTCAGCGCCCGGAGTCACACGGTCGACGCGGATCACGTCGGCGCCCAGATCGGCCAGAACGGTGCAGGCGAAGGGGGCGGGCGCCAGGCCCGCCATCTCGACCACCCGAAGCCCCGCCAACGGCCCGGCACGGTAGTTGTCCACAAGCTCCCCGATATTCGCTCGTCCGCATCGTCAAGATCGACTAGCCTTGAAATAAGGGGGATCCCCTTGGGAGGGGACCCCTGCAGCCGCTTGGGCTCACAGCTCGACCGACTCCGCTCGCCGGTTGGGCTCGCACCTCAGTCGAACCAGCCCAGCGCTTGAGCCGACATCCGAACCCACCCGCCGGTTAGGCCACGTCTCCGCCAGGCCCGCTCGCGTCACGATCAGAGCGTGCGGGAGATGATCTCCTTCATGATTTCGTTGGTGCCGCCGTAGATTCGCTGCACCCGGATGTCGGTCCATGCGCGTGCGATCGGGTACTCGTTCATGTAGCCGTAGCCACCGTGTAGTTGTACGCACTCGTCGATCACGCGGCACGCGCGGTCGCTGCACCACCATTTGGCCATCGCCGCCGTGGGGACGTCGAGTTCGCCGCGTAGGTGGTCTCGGATGCACTGGTCCAGGAACGCGCGGCACACCGTCGCCTCGGTCGCGCACTCGGCCATCGTGAAGCGGGTGTTCTGGAAGTTGAAGATCTCGCGGCCGAACGCGGTCCGTTCCTTGGTGTAGCGCAAGGTTTCCGCGACCGCGCCCTCCATCGCACACACCGACGAGATCGCGATGATCAGCCGTTCCTGCGGCAGTTGCGACATCAACTGCACGAAACCCTGGCCCTCGACGCCACCGAGCAGATTGCCGACCGGGACGCGGACGTCGTCGAAGAACAGTTCCGCGGTGTCCTGTCCTTTCAGCCCGACCTTGTCCAGCACGCGGCCACGCCGGAACCCGGGCGAGTCGGCCTCGACGACGAGGAGGGACACGCCGTGCGCGCCCTGGTCGGTGTCGGTCTTCACGGCCACGATCACCATGTCGGCCTGGCCACCATTGGTAATGAACGTCTTGGCGCCGTTGACGACGTAGTGATCCCCGTCACGTACCGCGCGGGCCTTGATGTTCTGGAGGTCGCTGCCGGTGCCGGGTTCGGTCATCGCGATCGCGCTGACCCACTCTCCGCTGGAGAGCTTCGGTAGCCACGCGCGTTTCTGTGCGTCGGTGCCGTAGGCGTTGACGTAGGGGGCAACGATCCCGTTGTGCAGGCTGACACCCCAGCAGCCGTCACCGACCCGAACCTGCTCCTCCATCAGCACGATCTCGTGCGCGAACGAGCCGCCGCCACCGCCGTATTCCTCCGGAATGGACAGACACAGCAGGCCGACGTCGCCGGCGCGCCGCCACAGCTCGCGGTCGACGTGCTTCTGCGCCATCCAGCGCTCCTGGTTGGGCGCGAGTTCCTTCTCGCAGAACGACCTGGCGAGTTCCCGGAAGGCGTCGAGCTCCTCGCGCAGGTCGGCGGGCTGCCACACGGCGGACCTCCTCATTGGGGGCAATCCGTACCGAAGGTAAGTGCAGCCCGGACTTTACCTGCAACGCGGATTGTAAGTAAAGTGGCGCCGTGACGAACACGGCCGCTCCGAGCCGCACACACCGCACGCAGGCGGAGCGCAGCGAGCAGACCCGCGCGGCGCTGTTCGAGGCGACAGTCGACTGTCTACTGGATCTCGGCTACGCCGGGACGTCGGTCAACGAGATCTGCAAACGCGCCGGGCTCTCCCGTGGCGCGCAGCAACATCACTTCGCCAGCAAGGCGGAACTGATGGCGCACGCGCTGGAGTACCTGGTGCGGAAGCTGCGCGACCAGGTGCAGGACGCGGTCGACAAGCTCGCCGACGATCCGGACCGCGTGGCGAAGGGCATCGACCTGCTGTGGCAGTCGTTCTCGGGCACGCTGTCCACGGCCGCGATGGAACTGTGGGTCGCCGCGCGCACCGACCCGGAGTTACGGGGTGCGCTGCTGCCCGTCGACCGGGCGCTCGGCCGGGCGACGCTGGAGTTCTACCGGGCCACGGCGTGGAAGGACGTACCACCGGCGCGACTGGAGAAGTTGTACTGGCTGACCCTCAACCTCACCCGTGGTCTGGCGATGGACGCGATGATCGGTGGCGATCCCCTTCGTCGTGGCCAGATCCTGGACGAATGGAAGCGGATCGCCACCGAACTGCTCGGCTGACGAACTACCGTGCCGACCGCTCGGCCCGGCCCTCGTTCGGGCCGAACAGCCAGTAAGTTAGAGGCTGCTAACTCGTGGACGTGACGGACAGAACGGCATACACCATTCACATGTTGGCCGGCGTGAGTGAATTTCGTTGGGGTGGTGCATGTGGCGCAGGGACCGCGTCCGGTGTTGTCGGCGTTGACGACGCTGCTGTTGTGCGTGGCGGGCGGGTTGGCCGTCGGCGGGTCGTTCGGGGTGTTGGAGGAGGAGTTCGAGCAGGCCGGCAGCCAGACGCTGACGCTGAGCTACACGTCGTGGAAGCTCACCCAGGGCGGCAACTATCCGAGCAAGATCTACTTCCACGCGCCGCACTTCGGTTATCCCTTGGTCGCCACCGGTGTGATCCTGGTCGTCGCCGGACTGTGGTTGGTGTTGGGCCGGAACACGACCGCGCGCCTGGCGGCGATCATCGGCGCGGTCGGGGCCGGGATGTTGGTCGGGACCGTGTGGGCGGTCTGCATGGTGGTCGCGGCCGATCTCGACGCGGTCGATCGAACGGCCGGCTTCCAGTTGACGTGGACGAGCGGAATCGGGTTCTGGTTGGTGCTGGGATCGGGTGTCGCCGCGGCGGCCGGTGGGATTCTGGCTCTGTTGACGGCTTTTCCCCGGCCTGTCCGTCACATCACACCGTCGCCACATCCTCGGGAGTCGCCAGTGCCCGAGGAGGCGTAGCACTGACGTCGTGGTCGAGTACTCGCCGTTGCGACGTGATCCACTGGGCGATCCTTCGGCGTCCGAAGGACGAGCCCGGTATGCGGGGCCGGACTTCCTGAGTGATGGCTGGTGTCCCGATGGGATTCGGAGGTACGAGCACCGGGAGCGGGAGGGCGGCCCGATCCTGGTGGTGCTGATCGCTTGCCCGCTCTACATGGTGTGGGGGCTATGGAGCGGTGCCGTCACCGACAGTGGCCGGCCGTATCACGGGTGGGCGCTGGGCGCGTTCGTGGTGCTGGCGGTCGTGCTCGCCGTGGCCGTGGCACTGAAGGTGCGGCGATGGCGCCGGAACCGAACCATCCTGCGAATCGCGCCGCCTACGCACCCGGCAAGCGGAAAGCCAAGCGGCCAGCCACAATTCGGCCGGCGCCACAACTAGCCGGCGCCACATCAGCCCCAGCCACACCAGCCCCGGCCACGCTTCGCAGGGGTCCTCTTCATGGGGGAACCCCTAATTTCAACTCTAGTCGATCTTGGAAATCGGCGCGAGCGAGTTTCGGTCCGGCTGTGGATAACTCGGCGCGAGCGAGTTTTCGTTGGGCTCTGGGTAACTCGGCGCGAGCGGGATGTGGGCCCCTCCGCGTGAACCTGGACCAACTGGCGGCGCGGGCGGCGCGGCAATTCTCCGGCTAATGCGCGGACCGGCGGCGGCGGGTGGACACCAGCAGCGCCGCGCCCACCGCGATCAACCCGACAGCCGGAATCGCGTAGGGCCACACCTCGACACCCGAGAACGCCAGCGCCTGGGGAGCAGTCCCCACCCCGCCGCCGGCAGCCGAGACCGCGGTAGTCGTGGCGCACGACGTCGCCGTCGGCAGATCCTGCCCGGCGCCGGGCACGACGTGGACAACCGATTCGCCGTTGACCAGGGCGGCCGTGTCCAACATGCCCGGCTCACCGGGGGCGAAGTGCCACTGGGCGTCGTTCGGCTGGTTGCGCAGGTGACCGCCGGACTCAGCGGCAGCACCGGAACACCAGAACACCCCTGACGAAAGTGGGAGTCCGCGCGACCGCGGACGAGGTGCCCGCACTGTGATGACCGAGGTCAGACGGCACGCAAATTCCGTGCCGCCCACTGGAATGCCTTCTTACCCGACCGCCACGATCGGGCACAGATGCGTGATGATCCGTCCGCGCGCCGCTCCCACCCCCGCCACCCACTGCGACTAGGGTCGAAAGCCATGCTGGCCAGGCCCGATCGTGTCATCGTCATCGCGCAGGGAGTGATCTGCGTGCTGATGGTGGCGGGGGCCGCGTTCGGCGGGTTTCCCAATCCGGTTCCGGTGCTGTTCATCGCGGGTGCGCTCGGCGTGGCCAACGCGGCCTTCGAACTCATGCGCACGTTCGGCTCCGCGCTGCTCGCCGGTGTGGCCATCGCGAGCGTCGCGCTGGCCGGCATTCCCTTCATGACCTGCTCGACGACCCGGTTCGACCACGTCTTCAACTGCACCGGCAACAGCCCGACCTGGCATCTGACCGGCGCCGTCATCGCCGCCGGCCTCTCCGGCGCCAGTCTCGTCCTCGCCCGCACGGCCGCCCGCGCCCGCGAGTACGACCGGCTGACCAGCATCGAACGCCGCCTCGCGGAGCTCCAGGAGGACCTGGATCACTTGCTCGACGAGTGATCCAGCAAGCCCCGCTCGTACGCCGTCGCGACCGCCTCGGCCCGCCGGCTCGCGCCGAGCTTGGCCATGATCCGGGACAGGTGCACGCTGACCGTCTTCTCGCTGATGTACAGCTCCTGCCCGACCTGCCGATTCGTCCGGCCCAGCGCGACCAGCGCCAGCACCGCCCGCTCCCGTGGCGTGAACGGGTCGACCTCGTCCCGGACCGGTGCCAGGCCCTCGACCGTCAGCCGGCCGCGCTTGGCCAGTTCGGCCGCCGCCGCACCCATCGGCTTGGCGCCCAGGCGGTTCGCGACGGCCACGACCTCGGTGAGTTCCGTCGTGGCCGCGGCTCGCTCGTCCACCGCCAACAGCGTCTCGGCCAGGCGCAACCGTGCCACGGCCTGCTGGTACACGCTGCCGTAGCCGAACGCCTCGACGGCCGCGCGCCAGACGGCCGGGTCGCCGGGGCCGCTCAGCCGGGTTCGTTCGGCGCGGACCATGGCCAGCCACGCCTCTCCTTCCAGGCCCATCTTCCCGGTCCACGGGCGTGCGGTCGCGACCTCCTCCGCCTCGTCGGCCATGCGTTCGCCCTCGGCGACGGCGGCCAGTTCACGCGGCGTGTCACGGTCCCGCCGGGCTCGGCGGGCGAGTTCGACCTGGGCCGCGATGCTCCACGCCGCCAGGCGGATCCGGCCGAACATCCACGACCAGCTCGCCTTGCGCAGCCACTCCGCCACGTCCGCCGTCACGGCGGCGGTGTCCTGCGGCCTGCCGCGCCACAGGCCCATCTCGGCCTCGGCATAACCTCCATAAAGGACGATGTCGCCGTCGCGGTGCCAGTGCGCGCGCAGCTCGGTGAGCAGCTTCTCGGCCTCGTCGAACCGGCCGCGACCGACCTTCACGAGCGTGCTCACCGACGCCAGCCGCGCCAGCACGGTGTCCGACACGCGCCGGCCGGGCTGTTCGGACGCAGCCTCGCTGCCGTCCCAGTCGCCGACCATGTACCGGCCGACGGCGAGGTAGAGGCGGATGTCGACGCCGTGGCCGCTCCAGGTCATCCCGTTGGTGCGGGCCCGTTCGCTGGCCTTCTCGTACTCGACGACGGCCCTGGGCAGGTCGGTGTGGTCGTAGTAGTGCAGGCCGAGGAAGTACCGGGCACGCAGTTCGGTGGTGAACGCCTCCGCCCGCATGGCCGTGTCGATGGCGGCCGTGAAGTGGGCGACGGCGTCGTCCGCGTTGCCCTGGTTCTCGTCCAGCATGCCGAGCGTGGTCAGGGCGTCGGCCTCGGCGCCCAGTGCGCGCACGGCCCGCGCGTCCTTGATGGCGTCCTTCACGGCGATCTTCGCGGCGGCCGGGTCGCTGCGGCGCAACGCCATCGCGAGCACGGCGAGCACCCACGCCCGCGTGTACGACGGCGGCCGATTCTCGACCAGCGACCACGCCTTCTCGATCGCCTCGCGTGCCTCGGCACCCTTGCCGTCCACGCCGACCAGTGCCTGCGCCAGGCGACGGTACGACTGGGCCGCCTGCTCCGGGTCCTCGACCGATGCGAACCGGTCCACGGCGGACCGCGCGTACGCGATGGCCCGTTCCGGCTCGCCGGCGGTCCCGGCCGAGTAGCTCGCCTTACGCAGCAACACGGCCTCGCTGATGCCGGCCGGGTGGTCCTCCTCGCCGACGCCGTCCCACAGCTTCAATGCCTGTTCGAGGTGCCGCAGGGCCTCGGCGGGCGCGCCCAGCATGGCGGCCTCGTCGGCGGCGCGGATCGACGCGGCCAGCGCGGTGCGCAGGTCGTGGCTCTGCAGGCTGTGGTGCGCCAGGGCGGCGGCCGCACCACGGCGGCCCTCCTCGCCGGCGATGAACCGGGCGTAGTCGGCGTGCAACCGGACGCGCTCGCCGGGCAGCAGGTCGCCGTAGACGGCCTCGCGCAGCAGCGCGTGCCGGAACGCGTAGACGTCGGCGCCGTCGTCGACGACCAGCACGTGGTGTTGCACGGCCTCGCGCAGCGACTCGTCCAGTTCGTCCGGGCTCATGTTCGCGACGGCCTGCAACCGGGAGTGCCGTACCCGGCGACCGGCGACGGACGCCAGCCGGATCACGCGCTGGGTGGCCGGGGCGAGCCGTTCGATCCGGGCCAGCAGCACGTCCGCGAGTCCGGTCGGGACGCCGGCCTCGTGGTCGGCGCACGCGGCCATCAGCTCCTCGGCGAAGAACGCGTTGCCCTCGGAGCGCTCGGCGATCTGCCGGATCATCGCGTCGGACAGGGGCTCTTCGGCCAGCGCCGCGACGAACCGGCGCGAGTCCGCCATGTCGAACGGTTCGAGGTCGATGCGCTCGACGGCCGGCAGCCGCACGAGTTCGGCCAGCATCGGGCGCAGCGGATGCCGGCGGTGCAGGTCGTCGGACCGGTAGGTGGCCACGACGAGCAGGCGCTGGGTGCGCAGCCGCGACAGCAGGAAGGACACCAGGTCGCGGGTGGACATGTCGGCCCAGTGCAGGTCCTCGACCAGCAGCAGGACGCAGCGCCGGGAGGACAGGTCGGTGAGCAGCCCGATCAGGGCGTCAAAGAGTTGGAGCTGGCCGAGGTCCCGTTCGGGCGCGGCGACCGGGCTGCCGGGCCGGGGCGAGTTGCTGGCCGGCTCGGGCTGGGCCGGCATGCTGGACTCGGGGAGCAGCCGGGCCAACGCCGGCCAGCTCCGCACCGAGTCCGGATCGGTCCGGTTGAGCTGGACGAGGATCTCGACGAACGGCAGGTACGGGAGGCCCGTCTCGCCGACGTCCAGGCAGCGGCCGGACAGCACCAGTGCGTCCCTGGCCTCCGCGGCCCGGCCCAACTCCTCGAGCAGCCGGGACTTGCCGATGCCGGCGTCACCGCTGACGATCACCGCGCCGGCCGAGCCGGCCTCCGCACGCGCGAGTGACGCGCGCAGCCGAGCTATCTCGGCTGCCCGCGCCACCAGTGGAATACCTGATCCGAGCCTTGGCACGAGGTCCATTGTTCCGTAATCCCGACATGACCGGCGGGATCAGTGTCGAGTACCTCGGGACAACCACCGGTACCAGACGCGGCGGTCGCCGGCCGGCTTGCGGTGACCGGCCAGCCGGCGCAGCTGCTGACGGCGGTAGTCGGTCTCGGCCTGGATGGCTTCCTGGGTCCACATATTCATCACGATCACTCCTCATCCGGTGCGGCCGTTCGGCCTGGTGATGAGGAGATTCGTCGTGAGGGTGGCACTCGCACATGAGGTGACCAGGCAGGTCTACCCCCCGTACACCCCTTACCCGGGGTCCGGATACGGCCGATGGCGGGGTAAGGGGTCGGTCGGACCCCTTACCCCGCCATCGCGTCGGGCTGGTACTAGTGGGACGACAGTTCGGCCCTGGCCCGGCCGAGGAACGTCGCCCAGCCCGTGCCGCCGAAGCTCAGGCACGGACCATCCGGATTCTTCGAGTCACGCACGGCGGTTCCCACGTCGACCGTCGAGATCTCGATACAGTCGTTTCCCCCGCCGCTGTGGCTGCTTTTACGCCACGTCCTTTCCGCGCCGGGCGAGCCAACAGAAAGGGTCAACTCCGCACTCCTCTCGTTAGGTTTCCCTCCATCAGGAGAACCGGGCAGCCGCCTCGGCGATCCTGGTCAACGACTCATCCGGGGCGAGGGCCGCCGCCCGCAGATGGTCAAACATAAGCGTGTACCGGAGGATTTCGGCCGGTTCCTCCAAATAGAAACCGGCCGTCGTGTTGTCCACGTAGACGACGTCCGGATCGGCCTGTTCCGGAAATCCGAGAATGAGGAACGGTCCTTCCATTCCGGCGTGCGCGCCGGCGGCGAACGGGAGGACCTGGATGGTCACGTGCGGCAGCGTCGCCCGGTCGACGAGCCACTCGAGCTGAGCGCGCATCACCGCAGCGCCGCCGACCCACCGGCACAGCACGGCCTCGTCGATGACCGCCCAGTAGCGCGGCGGATCGAGCTCGGTCAACAGCCGCTGGCGCGCCAGGCGGGCCTGGACCCGCTTCTCGACCTGGGCGTCCGTGGCATCCGGCCGAGCGGCGCGGATGACGGCCCGCATGTAGTCCTCGGTCTGCAACAGGCCCGGGATCAGCAGGGCCTGGTACGCCCGTAACGACGACGTCTCGGCCTCCAGGCCGACGAACGCGCCGCTGAACACCTCGTTGTAGGTGTGCCACCAGCCCTTCTTGCGCGCCTCGCGTGCGAGTTGCACGAGGGCCTCGAGCTGGTCGGCGTCGACCCCGTAGAGCTTGAGCAGTTCCCGCGTGTCCTTCGGCGTGACACCGACGTGGCCGGTCTCGATCCGGCTGATCTTCGACGCGGAGCATTCCAGCTTCTCGGCGACGTCGTCGATGGTGAGTTGTGCCTGGTCACGTAGCCTGCGCAGCTCCCCGGCCAACCGACGGCGGCGGACAGTGGGGCTGTGATCGCGGACCATCGCAGTCACCTCCATGGCGGAACGCGAGCACACCACTGGAACTACACCGGGTTGGCATCTGGTGCACAGTCTGTTCGCCATCTGGGCGAACACCAAGAAGTATCACCCATCCGTGTGGTGCAACTTGCAGAATCGGGTCTGGGGTCGCAGGCTGCTACTCGTGCCGGACGGCGACCAAGCCGCAAGAGGACCCGACTGTGCTGGTGTGGCCCATGCCCGCGCGGATCGACGGAACGATACTCCGTCGTCCGCGGTGTGCCCACACCCTCGTCGCCTCCCTGACCACGCCCCTGGCGCGACCCTACGTGCGAGGAGGGGATTCTGACCGCCATGGCCAGTTCGTTATTCGGCCAGCTCGACCGATCTCTGCACGACCGCCTCGGCGATCTGGTCCGTCGCGCACAGCGCTGCGACGACGACACGGCACGCAATCTCGCCCGGGTGGAGCTGCCGAAGATCGTGCAGGCGCTCCGCGCGCTGCTCGACGAGCACCGGCCCGACGATCGCGGCAGGTGCGTCACATGCCGAACACGGCGGTTCCGCGGCAAGCCGCCCGCTCCCTGCCGCGCCTACCTGGCCGCGCATCTCTGCCTGATCATCGCCGAGGACACCAGCTATGGCCAGCACAGCTTGCATCGCGCGAGCTGACCACCCCTAGACGGGTGCCGGGCTCCACCCCGGTACTCATGCCGGGCGGTGCGCGTCATCCCGACGCCTCCCCCCACCCGCGCCGCCCGGCACGGTCCGCGGCGGGATCCGGGACGTCCCCCGACATTCCCGGTCCCGCCGCGGACACTCCCCAACCGCCGCGGGCGCTCACCCGAACAAGTGCGTGACGTACACCGCCAGATACATCCAGGTGCGGAAACGACCGCGATCCGTCGCTCGATAGGCTCACCGACACGTCCGCGAAGGCTGAGCGGGCCAGTCGACCACGGCCCCCGCGACCGAGAGTGAGCCGATGTCCGCCTTCACCTACGCCGAAGCGATCTTCGCCGGTCTCGTTCAGGGGATCAGCGAGCTGTTCCCGGTGTCCAGCCTCGGGCACGGCGTGCTGCTGCCGGCGCTGATCGGCGGCAAATGGGCGCAGGACATGAACATGACCACGCCGAACTCGCCGTACCTGGACATCCTGGTCGCGGCGCACGTCGGCACCGCGATCGCGCTGGTCGTGTTCTTCTGGAACGACTGGGTGCGGATCATCGGCGGCCTGTTGACGTCGATCCGGGACCGGCGCATCGAGACCACGCACCAGCGGCTCGCGTGGCTGTTGATCATCGGCACGATCCCGGTGGGCATCGCGGGCATCCTGCTGGACAAGATCGTGCAGCACGATCTCGGCAAGCCGATACCGTCGGCGATCTTCCTGGCGATCAACGGCGGGATCCTGTTCGGGGTCGAGCGGATGCAGCGCAACCGCGTGGCCGACGAGGCGTTCCTGGCCGCGTTGCGTGGCCGGGACGGCGATCCGGACTCGTGGGTCGAGGAAACCGTCATGATCAAACCGGTGTCCACGACCGACAAGACGGAACCGATGGGCGCGGTGACGGACACGATGGCCGTGGACGCGCGGCTGGGGAAGCTGGGCTGGGGCGAGGCGGTCGGCATCGGCGCGGCGCAGATCCTCGCGCTGCTGCCGGGCATCAGCCGCTCCGGTAGCACGATCGTCGGTGGCCTGCTGCGCGGCCTGCGGCACGACGAGGCCGCCCGGTTCGCGTTCCTGCTGGCCACGCCGG
>Ga0070714_100000778_pt1 | contig 22615 bp, 37 predicted proteins | sample LARL83metaG_FD_65450 | JGI IMG/M metagenome (GOLD analysis project Ga0070714, IMG submission 65450) | Corn, switchgrass and miscanthus rhizosphere microbial communities from Kellogg Biological Station, Michigan, USA - LAR L8-3 metaG | ecosystem: Host-associated > Plants > Roots > Rhizosphere ... | reverse complement strand
AGCTGAACTTTATCTTTTCAATACTCACTCCGGCTTCGACCAATTCGGAAATTAATTTAAAAGTATCCTTGAACCGGGGATTCTCATAAATAAAACCACCTGTATCAGAGTATAGGCCCAACATTGCCGTTTGGGCGTAACCTTCAGGTTTACTAAGGCCTAAACGATCGAAACAGACTTCATAGACGTCCTGCACGGCCGCCGGGCTACCTTGGTTTATATAAACCTCGGCTACGTCGCGCCCTTCTGGCTCGTGATGGTCAATAATGACCAGCTTTGCTCCAGCGGCAACAGCAGATTGTCGAGCGGTTTCAGCGTCACTACGCGTGCAGCGCTTGTAGCTCATGGCGTCGACGATAAAAATCAGCTGCGGCTTTAGTTCATCGATAATCGCAGGTAGGCTTCCGACTTTAACATCCTGATAGCCATACAGAGCTTTGAGGTCGCCTGTGAGCTCTTCCGTAGCCATTGTGACGCTTTTATCAGGAAAGTTGGCTTTGAGGGTAGTGCCTAACAGCAGCAGAGAGCACAGCGCATCTGGATCGGGAGAGATGTGTGTCGTAATCAGTATATTGGCAGATTCATTGATCAGCTGTTGCAAGTTTTCCATATTAAGGACAGTATAGCTATATAAACCGGCTATGAACAGAGGTGGTTACTATTTTCTTAGGCCGACCTGCTCTACATATTTACTTAGAATTTGTTCAGCATCGAGCCCTTCAGTCGATAGGTAGCCATAGGCTACTATGAAGGCGTGCAGCGGTGGAAGGACTTCTATTTCGGCGCAAAGATTTGGATCGAAGTCATATTCATCACAGTAAGGCTGCATAAGATCCGCAATCTCTTTACTCATAGGACTTTGTTGATCGCTCTCTGTCTCAATTTGTTTTTCTTTTTTCATAACTTCTCCCCCTTCTTGTTAGGAAGTATCCATATATATAACAAATCTTCAATGATGCCTGTCACCAAATAAAAAAACACCCCTTTTAAAGGATGCTCTCTTATTGGTGCAGGGGGAGGGATTCGAACCCCCGAAGGCGAATGCCAACAGATTTACAGTCTGCCGTGTTTGACCGCTTCACTACCCCTGCAGGATTGAAGGACAACCAATGGTTTTCCTTCAACGCCACTATCGGAATGAATCCGATTTCCTGCTTGATGGCAGGAACCGTGGCTACTACCTTTCCTTATAGAAAAGGTAGTTCTTATGTAGATTGTAACACCGAACCAAAACCACTTTTAGGTGTTCTCGCAATTACATCTAAAAATGGAGCCGACGGAGGGAGTCGAACCCACGACCCGCTGTTTACAAAACAGCCGCTCTGGCCACTGAGCTACGTCGGCGTCAATAAAATAGAGCTTATTTAAAAAGCTCCAAGGCACAGTGTAACAGATAGGTTTATCAGATGACAACTCGTTTTGGCCGCAGGATTCTGCGGGCGCGGCCAGCTGGCAGTATGAGCTTGTCTAATTTCTTCTGTACTTCCCTGGCCTCTTCTTCCATTCCACGGGAATTATAGGCCTTCACCAGCAGGTTGTAGGTTTCGGGATTTGGCTCCAATTCGGCGGCAACATCCAATTCCTGAATCATCAATTTATCATTACCAAGCTTCTCTTGCACCTTGGCGTAAGCTATATGTCTGGCTGCGAGATCGTTCTCTAATTTTAATGCTTGCTCGAAGGCGGTAGCAGCTTTCTGATAATTTTCAGTTTCATAATATATCAGCCCGAGGTTGTGTAGGCTTGATGCGCTAGGCTCAATGCTGCTGGCAATCTCAAAGCAATCTATAGCGTCCTTATACTCACGTTGTTTAGCATAAAGGATACCCAGCCGATTATATGCAGCGGCATTCTTCTCATCGATCTTCAAGATGGTCAAAAGGGCTTTCTCGGCTCGCAACAAACGATTTTCTCTCATCCCGTGGTGGGCGATTTCCCAAAGTTTTGTTAAGCGATCGCCGATGCGGCGCGGTATGACTATCATATCGTTCTCGGATAAACGACTATGCCGATAGACAGCGGCGGCCATAATTATCAGTAGTGCCAATGCGTACATATCTAGTTAATTATACCAAATCTACACTTTTAGATTGTTTACCAAATGAAGAGTTGCGAACTTCAGTGAAGCGTTAGCTGCAAGCTTCTTTCGGATGCCCATCAATTCTTTTCTGGCTTTTACTAGCCGCCTAGCTTGTTCAAGCTCGCCGCGAGCGATATATGAGTGATTTACAGCCTCCAGAACACGGCTCAAGCCGCTCAAAAAGTCTGAGAGAACATTTCTATCTTTATTAAAAGCTTCCAAAAACAGCAGACGATCATAGCGGTTCAACGTCAGGAACTTCTTAGCATCGGATATAGATAACTTTAACGGTTCAGCCTCATCACTCAGCAGTCTAGAAAACAGTCCGGCATAACCTTTGCTTAGCTGCCAGGCACTGGTTACATCCTTCTCTTTGTGAGGCTTCTTGTAATATTCCAAGCTTTGTTCCAGACCGACAGGATGGACTTCTATTTTCTCCAGCCTCGAAGTTATAGTTTTAGCTACAGAATTAAGTGTTGGCATAGTAAGAATGAAAAGAGTGCTGGAATCAGGCTCTTCGATGGTTTTCAGTAGGGCATTTTGGGCCTCACCGCCCAGACGATTGGCTTCAGGTATCAACACGACTCGCCGCTCACCAGATTTAGAGACCTTAAGAGATAGACGGGATATCAGCTTACGAACGGCGTCAATCGATATTTCTTCTTTGCCATCTTCCGGCTCAACGATAAATAGCCGGCCATTATTAATCGCTGTCTCAGACGAAATGTTTAGAATCTTTTCAGCCAGAAATCTAGCCAACACTGATTTACCAGAGCCTTCGGGGCCGACTAAAGCCACAGCTTGGCCGGGGTTTTTCAAGTAGCTTTCCAGGCTATGCGCCGTTGAGGGGTGGATTAGAAGTTCGTTATTCATCAATTTTTCCCGCGAATCTGTTGAAATATTTAGGCGCTGGAGTTTCGAATATCTTCCTGATTCCTCCGGGTAATGTAATCTCTAGCTGCTGGGCGTGCAAAAACATATGTTCATTGGCCTCACCTTTGTAGACCTTATCACCGACGATAGGACAGCCTATATAGCTCATATGGACTCGCAGTTGGTGCGTCCGGCCGGTCTTAGGGTTTAACTCTATTAACGAATATTGTTTTCCGCCGCGAGTAAACTCCTTCAGCAACTGATAGTCGGTCTGAGCAGTTTTTCCGTTCGAGCCTGCCCTGAAAGACTGCGGGTTCTTGGGATTACGCTCTATTGGTACATCAATCCTGGCAGTATTCTCGCTCGGAACACCGCTAACGATAGCTAGATATTTTTTCTTGGTGCGCCGCTGCGAAAACTGTTTCTGCAGGAATGAAAGACTATCTTTATTCTTAGCTGCGACAATAACGCCGCTGGTGGCTCTGTCGAGACGGTGGACTATGCCGGCCCGGTTATTATCCGGGAATTCGTCGGTCAGTTTAGGCTTTATGAATGTAGCCACCGAAGCTTCATCGTTAAAAGCTCCTTTAGAGTGTGTAAGTACTCCAGCCGGTTTATTTATGACGATTACGTTTTCATCCTCATAAATAATTGGCAGCTCGATCATTGGCGGCTGCTTACCGATATCAGAGTCGTCTATCTGTAGTTTGTCGTTTTCCTTCAGCTTGTAGCCTGCCTTAAGAGGCTTACCTTCTATCTTCACCAAGTTTTTGCGGAATAACCCTTCTAGCGAAGAACGGCTGAATCTATCATATATTCGCGCAATCAATACGTCTGCTCTAGCGCCGGCTTCTTCTTTTGTGACCCGCAGTACTTTCACTTTACTTAAGTTCTATTTCCTTCTTAGCCCTACGGCTGCCTGCACTTTAGCAAGCGTAGAGTCGGCAACGGTCGTCATCTTGGCTTCGTCAGCCGTCATTTTGGCTTCAATTTGGGCTGAGTCGACCTCTTTTAGTTTAGACTGCACTGTCTCTAACAGGTCTTTTACGCTGTCGGCGGCAGCAGTCTTGAGTTCGCCGTAACTATCTTTGCCAACCCACTGTTGATTCACTTTGTCCTGATCTGTATCAGATGATAGCGCCAGGATTTGCAACAGGTTTGTGACACCTGGTTGCTTTCCCCAGTCATAGTTGATTTTGCCAACCGAGTCGGTCGTAGCGGACATAATCTTCTTGGCCGCTTCGTCTGGATTATCGCTCAACATAATCGTACCGGCTGGATCTTCTACGCTTTTACTCATCTTCTTTTCTGGCGTTCGCAAACTGCGGATCCGGACACCCTTATCGATGCCTACAAATTCTAGTTGCTTGTTCCATTCAAATGGCACGGTGAACAATTCCTGGCCAAACTTGTTGTTCATTCGAATCGCCAGATCCCTAGTCAGCTCCAGGTGCTGCCGCTGATCTTCGCCTACCGGTACCCACTTAGCACCGTAAAGCAGTATGTCGGCCGCCATCAAAACCGGGTAAATAAACAGTCCAGCTGATGTGCTGTCGTGTTCATCTCCGCCTTTCTCCTTGAACTGTGTCATACGGCCAAGCTCGCCGAAGTAGGTGAAGCAACTGAGGATCCAAGTCATTTCACTATGGGCGGGAATTCGGCTTTGTCTGTAGACATAAGTATCCGGGTGTTCTATATCAAGTCCGGCGGCAACATAGAGTCGCACATTATCGATTGTCTGTTGATATAGCCGGCTATGATCTATCTGCGTCGTGAAACTGTGCAAATCAGGTACGAACATATTCAGTTGATACTCGCCCTTAAGCTCGTGCTGCAAGCGTACCATAGGTTTGATAGCACCCAAGTAGTTACCAAGGTGAAATTCAGCATTAGACCGCAGCCCTGTAAGGATTACTTCTTTACTCATTAACAATAATTATACAGCCAGAGTCGTGATTACCGAGACTTTAATCGTCTTGTCTGCGGACTATACTTAGATCTTTAAGCGATTCAAGAGGAATGACCATCAAAGTCGGGTCTATTTGATCATTTTCCACCATATAGCCGACCACATAAAGCGCTGTTTCATCTGTGATTCGACCGTATTGTTCATCTTTATCAAAATCATAATGAGGACCCTTATCAAGCCCGGCGATGAAGATTTCACATTCTTCGCTAGTAGTTACTGGCCCCGAGCCTGTGCCGTCCGGATTTTGGTGGAAGAATAAGGGCAAGCCCTCCTGAAAATGATATCTAGAACCAAAAAGATCGTCGCTTACTCTTGAAGTCAGTAGTCGCTTCATACCATATTGATCAGAAGGAGCCAGACCACGGAATTTCCGGGCATTATTCACTAAAACAGGCAATGGATCATCGGATGCTTGCAACAGTGACTCTATGTGCTGAAGCTGTCGAGCCGCAAAGCCCGTACTTAGTGCGGCGACGCGCTCGGCCTCCAGGATTTCTGAGTCACTAGGTATATCTACTTGTTCTTCCAAGAATAGCTGGCTGGCAAAAGCCGGTCCGAATCCTCTGGTTATTAAAGTTTGCTGCAGTAAGAAATCGTCAGTATGGCCTTCCATTGTGGTAAGCCGTACAAGGTGGCTGACCGCATACCTGCCTGGAGCGAATTCCTTCAAGTTGGCCAGCATATCAGCTTGGCGTGTCGATTCATCAGATCCTATATCATCGAAGTCAGTTTCAAAATCAACCACTATAAAGCCGTCAGACATTCCTTCTAAGACGCCGTTCTTTAGATAAGAATGGAGATTGCCGGACTTGTCTCTGGCAATTTTCTTATGCAGACCACAAACGCTTACGATTTGATGCAAATATTGGTTTTTGATCGCAGTATTTAGAGTCTCAATTACTTCCTTCGCCCGGCGCTTAGCTGTACGATGCCGCGGGGCTTCGTTAAGATATCTGTCTGCCTCTGAAGTTATCCTGTCCAAATCCTGCAATGTATACCTCTCAATAGGAGGGATATCACTCATTTGATAATGATATTAAGATTTTTGCAAAATAACAAGTACTAACGCTTGGTGAATTGTCGTTTTTTGCGGGCGCCTTTGAGGCCGAACTTCTTGCGTTCGCGCTCGCGTGGGTCACGCCCTAGCAGATCGGCACGCTTGAGTGTGCCCTTGTAATCTTCATTTATCTCAATCAGGGCTTTGCTGATAGCTAGTCTTATAGCGTCGACTTGGCTGCTGTGACCGCCGCCGACTACTTTGGCGCTGATAGTATAATTCACCGGATCAAGCTCCAGAACGTTGAAAGGCATAAGCAGGTCGTGCTGCAAGCTTTTGCTGGCATCGAAATAGTCACCATATTCTTGGTCGTTGATAGTAAATTTACCCTTGGCGGCGGTTACACGCACGCGGGCCGTGGCTCGCTTACGACGTCCCAAGGCATAGAAATAATTATTGCTGGCCATTATTTAACCTCTTTCTTAAGGCTGATAGTTTCAGGTTTTTGGGCATTATGGTTGTGCTCGGCACCGTTATAGATCTTCAGTCGATCCAGGCGGCCTTTGCGAAGCTTATTGACTGGTAGCATACCGCGGATAGACAGTCTGATAGCTTCAGATGCATCATTCTTAATGACATCACCAAGACTTCTCGACGTAATGCCGCCTGGGAATCCGCTATGTCGGTAATACATCTTCTTATCGGTCTTATTTCCCGATACAACCAAGTTGTCCGCGTTAACGATAATTACGAAATCTCCGCCGTCCATATGTGAAGTAATTGTTGGCTTACCTTTTCCGATAAGCAGGCTAGCAGCTACGGTCGAGATTCGTCCCAAAGTTGCATCGGTAGCGTCTATGACGTACCATTTTCGGCTGATTTCGGCGGTTTTCTGGCTATAAGTCTTCATATGATTAAACCTTCACTTCTTTCTTGGCTGGGCGTTTGGTAGCCGGCTTACGAGCTGGGGCCTTTGCGGCGGGCTTCTTAACAGCTGCTGGAGCTTTAACTTCCACGGCTTTTAACTCGTCTACGAAGCTGACAACGGCTAATTGTGCCCCGTCTCCACGGCGCAAGCTGGTGCGCTTAACGCGCAGGTAGCCACTGGTACGGTCGCTAAGCTGAGGCGAGATACCCTCGATCAGCTTGTGGGCAGCCGTCAAGGTTTGCAGGCCGCTAATCACTTGACGGCGATTATGCAAATCACCCTTCTTAGCCTTAGTAATCAGCTTTTCAACATAGCTTTTTACTTCTTTAGCCTTAGGCAAAGTAGTTTCTATGGATTCTTTTAGGATCAATGACTCAGCAAGACTCTTGATGAGAGCCCGGCGCTGGTCAGTTTCCCGACCGAATTTCTTACCTTGATATCCGTGCCTATGCATTTTCTAGAGTTCCAGTTCCGCCATCTTTTCTTTAACTTCATCCAAAGCTTTGTTGCCAAAGCCCTTCAGGTCACGCAGTTCGGCCTCGGATAACGACAATAGGTCGCGGATGGTATGGATGTCATTGTTTACCAGGGCATTAGTGGTGCGGGCGCTCAGGTTCAAATCTTCGATTGAGGTCATCAGCTCGGCTGGCTCGTCGCTTTCTTCGCTCATCGTAGCCATTGAATCAGGGTTGATCATAGGAGCCGACACTTCTACTCGTGTCTGACCGGCAAGGGCGGTGTATTGATTGACGAGAATCGCAGCTGCTTCTTCAAAAGCGTCACGTGGCGTGATTGAGCCGTCGGTATCAACGGTAATCAGCAGCTTATCAAGATCAGTCATCTGTCCGACACGGGTGTTCTCTACTTTGTAGCGGACGCGAAGGACAGGGGTGAACAGAGAGTCCAGCATAATCATATCGCTGATCTTACGGCCGGCGCCTTGTTCATCAAGTGCGCGGTAGCCGCGTCCGACTTCGACGGTCAGTTCCATCTGGAAAGAAGTTTTGTCATCGTCGACGGTTGCAATAATGTGCTCGGGGTTTACTAGTTCAACATCGGCGTTAAGCTTGATGTCTTTGCCGGTAACCTTGCCCTTGCCTTTTTTTGTGACTGTCAAAGTTTGAGGTTCGTCACTGAAAACTTTAAAGCGCAGACCCTTTAGGTTCAGCATAATAGCTACGACGTCTTCTTGTACGCCTTTAACCGTGGTGAACTCGTGGCTAACGCCGTCTATGCGGAATCCAGTTACAGATGCACCAGCGATACTGGATAGCAAAACGCGGCGCAAGCTGTTGCCCAAGGTCATTCCGTAGCCTGGGTGCAGTGGCTCGATAACGAACGTAGCACTAGTTGGAGAATGATCTTCAACTTTCGATAGGGTTGGTGTATGTATAAGTTTACTCATAATCTTCTTACTCGCCTCCTTAGCGTGAATAGTATTCTACGATTAATTGTTCTTTAATATCTGGTTCAGCATCTTCTCTGGTAGGCGTAGCGCTAACAGTTACAGCTACTTTCTTACGGTTCACTTTAATCCAGGCCGGAATGGCTGCTGGCGCCGGACTGACCTCTTCAAGTCGCTTGAAGTATTCAGTTCCTTTAGAGTGATCGCGCAAGACAATTTCATCGCCGGGAGCGACACGCATAGAAGGGATGTCTACCCGACGACCGTTATATAGGAAATGACCGTGAGTGACTAATTGGCGGGCAGCTCGGCGGCTGGTTGCAAAACCGGCGCGGTAAATGACGTTATCCAGGCGCTGTTCCAAGAACTGCAACAGAGTAGCACCGGACTGACCTTTGGTGCGGTTTGCCTCTTTCATCAGGTTGGCAAATTGGCGCTCTAGCAGACCGTAGAGTCGTTTAACCTTCTGCTTTTCGCGGAGTTGCAGCGAGTACTGGCTGGCTTTGTTGCGTCCTGGACGAGCATTGGCTGCTTGGCCGGGCATTGTAGTGCGCTTCATCAAAGCCTTATGAGCTTTAGGATGAAGAGCATAGCCTTCGCGGCGGCTCATCTTAACGATAGATTGGGTATCTCTGGCCATTTCTAGTTCCTCTTAGCCTTTCGTGGTCGTACGCCACCGTGCGGGACACCTGTTATGTCTTTAATAGAATCAACGGCAACCTTCTGGTTAATAACTGTTCTAACAGCAGCATCACGCCCTAATCCGACACCTTTTACGAATACATCGGCTTTTGTCAGGCCGTAGGTCTGCTTGGCGACGCCAATAGCTTTCTCGGCGGCTACTTGGGCGGCGTAAGCCGTGCCTTTTTTAGAACCACGGAAGCCGGATGCTCCGGCACTGGAACTAGCTAAGGAGTTCCCTTTATCATCGGTAACAGTAATGATCGTATTGTTAAACGTAGCCAGAACGTGAATGTGGCCGTGGCTAACGGTTCGCTTGCTCTTTTTGCGCTTAGGAGCGGCCTCAACAGGTGCTTCTTGCGTTACTTCTTGTTCTACTGGTGTTTTTACTTCTTCTTCAGCCATAATTTATACCTTAAGTCTTACTTGGTGCTTTCTTAGCGGTACCGCCGACGGTGACTTTTTTGCCTCGTCTAGTGCGGGCGTTTGTGCGGGTGCGCTGGCCGCGGGTAGGCAAACTCGCCTGATGGCGCAAGCCACGGTAAGCCTTAATGTCACGCAGTCGTTTGATATTGCCTGTAACTACACGCTGCAATTCACCCTCGATGGTGTACTCAGCGTTAATAGCTTCTTGGATAAGTGATAATTCGGCGTCTGTCAGGTTCTTAACTCGGACTGTAGGGTCAATTTTGGTCTTTGTTAATATATCCTGGCTGGACTTGCGGCCGATACCGTGAACATAGGTCAGAGCTATCTGTACCTGCTTGTCGTCTGGGATGGTTACACCTGATAATCTGGCCATATACTAACCCTGCCTTTGCTTGTGCTTAGGCTTTAATTTATTAATAACGTAGACGCGGCCTTTTCGGCGCACAATCTTATCATCGGGACTAATTTTCTTTACGCTGGCACGCACTTTCATGCGGATCATCCTCTCTTGTTACTTGATGACACACTGCTCTCTTAAGTATTAACCTAATTCTCGCGGTAAGTTATCCGACCCTTCGTCAGATCGTAAGGAGTCAATTCTACCTTAACGCGGTCTCCTGGAACGAGGCGGATGTAATGTTTCCGCATCCTTCCGGCGACATGAGCTATGATTTGATGGCCGTTTTCAAGTTCGACTCTGAACTGGGTCCCGGGTAATGCTTCGGTAACAGTTCCCGCCAGCTCAATGACTTCCTTGTCTTTTGCCATAAATACAACTAAATAAGTTTACCAAAATTAACAGATGGTGTAAAGGGTTTATTTCCTGTCATTATTTCCTGCGGCGGAAAGGCCTAACGACCCGGCCTAAAATAGCTGTTCTGCTTGACGGTGCGCCTTCGATGCCTGGAGCAACTTCCTCAGTAAAGTAATCTGGAGCCTCATACTGGTCATAGGTTATCATCAGTGCTCTGGATTCGACTTGGCGCAGTGTTTCCAGGGATACGGAGACTAAGATCAAGATGCTGGTACCGCCGATAGCGATCTGTTGGTTTAGCTTTACCTGGGCAATAATTGGCAGAATGGCCAAGATGCCCAGAGCCGTAGCTCCGAACAATGTCAGACGGTTGACGATCTTACCGAGATAAATCTCTGTCTGCTTCCCACTTCTGATATCACTGATAAACCCGCCCTGTTTTTGGAGGTTCTCGGCAATCTCTTTAGAGTTGAACGTCACGCTGGTGTAGAAGTAGGTGAAAACAAATACCAGTAAGAAGTAGGTTATTGGGTAAACCCACGGTTTCCATCCGCCGACGGCAAAAGTCTGAATACTTGGGTTCTGGAATAGCTGGGTTAGCTGGACACCAAGATGCTCCCATTTGGTGTGAGCCACGATGTTCGCTCCTTTGCCGTGCGTCAGTATTTGCCCGGCGAAGCTGGGAACGCTCAAGAAAGCCACGGCGAAGATGATAGGGATTACCCCGGCAGTAATAAGCTTCACTGGCAGCACGGTCGTAACGCCGCCGTATGTTCGGTTGCCTTGAACGCGTTTAGCATAATTGATGGTCAATTTTCGGGAAGCTTCATTAAGCTTTACCACCGCCCAGGTGATGAACACTGTTGCCAGAACGATAGACGTCACGATTATCAGACCGCTCTTGCTGTAGTTGTGGTGAAAAAGCACCAGCTTATCATTAGCTGTCTTGGCAGCTGTCCAGGTAGCGCTGGACCAGACCTGAGTGATCAAACTTGGCAGACGGCCGACAATGCCGACGGTGATAAGCAGTGATATACCATTGCCGATCGAGCGCTCGGTTATAAGCTCACCAAGCCACATTAGTACCATTGAACCGCCGGTAAGAGCCGCTATCATAAGCGCCCACTGCGACAGCGAGGTATTAGCCGTAATGTCGCCCAATCCACCTAGGCTTTGAGCTTCCTGGCGGATAAGGTAGATCATACCTATGGATTGGATTATGGCCAGCGGGAATGTCAGCATTCTGGTGTACTGATTGATGCGTTTTCGACCATATTCGCCTTCTTTGTTCATAGTTTCCAGCTTTGGGATAGCCTTGGTAAGCAGCTGCATAATGATGCTGGCATTGATGTATGGGCCAAGACCGACCAGCATTATAGAGAAGTTAGCCAGTGCTCCACCCGAGAGAACATTCAAAAAGCCGAGCAATGAGCCGTTATTGGCTTGCTCGAACAGGTTCTGTAATACCTGCTTAAGAGTGTGTGGATCGCTGAGGGGGACTGGGATATGCGCCAGGATCCTAAATACCAATAACATTCCGAGGACGGCCAGAATACGAGAGCGCATCTCTTTATGTCCTAGTGATTTAAGAATGATTCCCCAGTTCAATTTTTTCCCCTTGAGATTGGTTATATAGTATACGGCCGTAAGTGGCCAAAGCAACTACTTTAAATTATTCGGACTTCTTAGCGCTAGTTTTAGCACGAGCTAGTCGCTCAGTGGCTTCGAATGAGCCGCCGACTGCTTCTACTGCAGCCACAGCACCGCTGCTGGCAGCCTGAAGCTTGACGGTCTTTTTACTCTTTAACTCACCCTTACAGATCAACTTGACGCTGATATGAGGGTTGGCGATCAGGCCGGCCTTAAATAGTGCCTCAGCATCAACTACCGTACCTTTAACGGAGTCTAACTGTCCGGTATAGATATTGGCTGCGACCACCCGTTTGCTTTTGAAGCCGCGCAGTTTAGGCAGCTGCATATGCAGAGGAGTTTGGCCTCCAGCGAAGCCTTGTTTGGTCGAGCTTTTGCGGGAACCTTGGCCTTTAGTACCGCGTCCGGCGGTTTTACCGCGGCCAGCACTGATACCGCGCCCGGGCCGACGACCGGCCTTAGCTCTAGTAAGTGTTAGTTCGTTATACTTCATTATTTAACCTCGGCGCTAGCCTTTCTTGGCTTGGCGGTTATCCATTTATGAGCCGGTTCCATAGCCTTAAGTGCCTCAAGTGCGGCATAGGCAGTGTTGATGCGATTGGTCGAACCCAGAGATTTGCTCAAGGCATTTTCAATTCCGGCAACTTCCAAAACTATCCGAACCACACCTCCGGCAATCAAGCCTGTACCGGGAGCGGCTGGCAGAATTAGGATTCTTGATCCGCCAACTTTAGCTTCGACCTCGTGAGTCAAAGTACTGTTATGCAATGGAATCTTGACCATATGCTTCTTAGCCACGTCAGTAGCTTTACTGACTGCCGCCTGGACATCGGCGCCCTTGCTGACACCCACACCGACCCGGCCTTTGTGATCTCCCAGCACGATCAGTGCCTGGAATCTGAAACGACGGCCACCTTTTACTACGCGGGCCACGCGGTTAACGTATACGACTCGCTCATCGAACTGCTTTTCTTCCTGTGGCATTTGAGTTCGTGCTCGGGGGTTTCTTTGCTGTTCAGCCATAATTAAAACTCCAATCCACCTTCACGGGCAGCTTCGGCTAAAGCCTTGATGCGGCCGTGATATTTCTTATTACTTCTATCTAATACAACCTTGGTTACTTTTGCGGTCTTAGCTTTTTTAGCGATAGATTTTCCTACCCATTCAGCCTTTGTCGTCATATTGCCGTCCAGTTTCTGACCGACCGTCGTAGCATAAGCCAAAGTCTTGCCCGATTGGTCGTCGATAATCTGAGCGGTTATATGGAGGTTGCTGATACTAACAGCCATCCTCGGCCGCTCAGCCGTGCCGGTTATGCGAGCTCGGACACGGTGGGCCCGGCGGGCTGCATTCTGAATTTTGTGTGCTAAATTATTCATCTTATTCCTTACCACTCTTACCGCTCTTACGGATTATTCGCTCGTCTTGATACTTTATGCCTTTACCCTTATAAGGTTCCGGCTTTTTCAAAGCCCTGATTTCGGCGGCTACTTGGCCAACCTGCTGCTTATCAATTCCGCTGACAGTGATGACGTTCTGTTCGATCGCCACTTGGATACCCTGAGGCACCTTGTAGATAACGTCGTGCGAGAAGCCGAGGTTGAACTTCAGATCGGCACCTTGCATCGCTACGCGGTAACCGACTCCATTGATCTCTAGCTTCTTTTCAAAGCCTTTACTGACACCTACGACCATATTGTTGACCAGCGTGCGCATTAGACCGTGACGGGCGCGGTTAGCAGCTTCGTCATTGTCTCTCGTAACGACCACCTGATCGTTATCCTGTGCAACTTTAACACCAGGCATGGTGAACTGCTTCAACGATCCTTTGCTGCCATTGACAGTAATAAAGTCATCGTCGACAGTGATTGTCACACCGCTGGGTATTTCTATCGGTAGTTTTCCTATACGACTCATTTGATTATTCCTTAATAAACCTTACAGATTAATTCACCGCCAAGTTTCTTAGACTTGGCCTCTTCGCCTGTCATCATCCCTTTGCTTGTAGAGATAACCACTATTCCTCGGCCGCGCTTGACGCTTGGGATTTCCTTGCTCTTAACATAGAGCCGGCGTCCAGGCGTGCTCAACCGTGAGATCTCGGTAATGACAGAAGAAGTTCCTTCTGGAGTAATGGCGATTCGAAGTTCCTTGCGTCCTGCTTCGTCCTTGCCGGTTTTAACATCAGTTATGAAGCCGCTTCTGACTAGAATCTTAGCCACGGTTTCCTTGACGTTGCTGTGCGGCATCGTGATTTCGTGCTTGTTAACAGAAATAGCATTGCGGATACGGCTCAGCATATCGGCTATTGGGTCTGTGGATATATATGTAACTCTTTTCATAGGCTTACCAACTACTCTTGGTTACTCCTGGGACTTCGCCCTTACTGGCGTGCTCGCGGAAGGCTATGCGACTTAGACCGAACTGGCGCATATAGCTACGGGCGCGGCCAGTTTCGGCGCAGCGGTTAGTGCGGCGTGACGGGCTGGAGTTCTTAGGCAATCGGGCCAGACCCTCTTGGTCTCCCATAGCTTTAAGTTCAGCACGTTTAGCGGCATATTTTTCTATCATTCTGATGCGCTTGGCATCACGGGCTAATACTGATTTTTTAGCCATTACCTATCTCCTTTCTCAAAGGGCATATTAAATTTACTTAGCAGGGCGCGGGAATGCTCGGCGTCCTTGGATTTGATTACGAAGTTGACCTGCAGACCGTGAGCGGTCGTAGTGTCTTCAAATGTCAGCTCCGGAAAGACCGACTGATCAATGAAGCCGATGCTGTAATTGCCCTGCCTATCGAAAGCTTTGTTGCTGACACCGTGGAAGTCGCGTAGGCGAGGCAGGACGATGTTTATCAGGCGGTCGGCGAATTCGTACATCCGGTCACCGCGCAGCGTAACTTTCATCCCGATCTTGTTGCCTTCGCGGAGTTTAAAGCTGGCGATAGAGTTCTTGGCCACTGTTACCTGCGGCTGTTGGCCGGTAATCTTCCTTAGCGTATTGGCAGCTACATCAAGCAACTTCTTCTCATCCTTGGCCCGGCCCAGGCCGATGTTCAGGACAATTTTCTCGAGGTTCGGCACTTCGCTGATATTCTTCAGCTTCAGCTCGCTCATCAGCTCTTTCTTATAGGTCTGGTTATATTGCTGCTTCAGGCGAGGCGTATAGGCGGCGGTTTTGACTGCGTTTGCCATTATTTAACCTCCTTTCCTGAAGTTTTTAACACTCGGCTCTTAGTGCCTTCTTTGGTCACTTTATAACCAACGCGGGACGGCTTCTTGGCGGCACTGTCGAGCAGGCCGACTTTGCTGACCCATATCGGTTTAGTCAGTTCCACTATCCCGCCCTGGGGCTTTGTCTGGGTAGGTTTCATATGCTTCTTGACGACATTTACCCCTTCTACGGTAACTTTATTAAGCGTAGGATGGGTAGCCAGGACTTTACCGGTGCGGCCTTTATATTTGCCGGAACGGACCATTACGGTATCGCCTTTTTTGAGTCTGATTTTGAATACTTTACCTGGCATCTTATAGCACCTCCGGAGCAAGCGAAATTATTCGGTTATAGCCCATTTCACGAAGTTCTCTGGGAACCGGGCCAAAAATTCGGGTTCCGCGAGGAGCTTTCAGATCCTCGGCCAGTACTACGGCAGCATTCTCATCGAATTTGATGCTTGAGCCGTCAGCTCGGCGAATCGGGCTCTTAGTCCGAACCACTACCGCCTTGACGACGCTCTTTCGCTTTACGCCTCCAGCCGGGTTGGCAGTCTTAACGCTGGCCACAATAATATCGCCGACTCTGGCGTAGCGGCGGCGGGAACCTCCGAGCACACGGATACAGAGCAGCTGGCGGGCGCCACTGTTATCACAGGCGATTAATCTTGATTCTTGCTGGATCATTACTTGTCTTCCTCGTTCTTAGGTTCCTGGGGGATATCGGCTGTAGCGTCTGTTTCTTCGAAACGTACGCCACCGCGCTCAACTATCTTGGTCAGTGTAAAGTTCTTTCGGCGGCTAAGCGGCCGAGTTTCACTTACGGTTACGACGTCGCCAACTTTAGCCTGATTCTTATCGTCGTGAGCCATATACTTGGTGTTGACGGTGTATTGCTTCTTATAAAGCGGGTGGGTCTTCCGGGTCGTTACATTAATAACGATGGTCTTATCAGCTTTATCGCTTACAACTCTTCCGGTAATAGTACGGGCCATTAGATTTTCTCCTTTGCGAATTGTTCGCTTAAAACTGTGAGCATGCGGGCCAAGTCTTTTCGCTTGTGACGAAGGATGCGGACGTTTTGCACTTCGCCGCTATACAAACGGCGTCGCAGCTCGACGATCTCATCGCGCAGCTTTGAAGTCTCAGCTGTTAGCTCATCGGTAGATAATTTACGTATTTCGGCAATTTTCATGGTTACTGGTCCTCCTTGACTAAGAAGGTGGTCTTAACAGGCAGCTTATGGGCGGCCAATCTCATAGCTTCGCGAGCTACTTCCTCGGCCACTCCGTCCATTTCGAACATAATGGTGCCAGGCTTGACCTTAGCTACGAAGAATTCCGGGTTACCTTTACCGCTACCCATCTTTACGTCTTGAGGTTTGCGCGATACAGGCGTGTGCGGGAAAATACGGATCCAGATCTGTCCACCACGCTTGATATGGCGGGTCATAGCCTGACGGGCTGCTTCGATCTGGCGGCTCGTAATTCGCTCGCTGGTATTGCTGGCGATAGCAAATTTGCCGTGCGCGATCGTGTTCAGCGAAGTAGCTGAACCGCCGTGGATGCGACCCTTTCTTACCTTGCGGTATTTAGTTCGGTTAGGAATTAACATTGTTTAGTTCTCCCCCCGATAGATCCAAACTTTAACACCTATGATGCCGGCACCTGGGTAGTGAGCTCGGGCAGCTGAATAATCGATATCGGCCCGGATAGTGTGCAGTGGCACAGTACCTTCAACCACTTTTTCACGTCGGCTCATTTCATTACCGCCCAGTCGGCCGGCAACTTCGATACGGATACCCTTGGCTCCAGCGCGCATTGAGGCGGCGGCGGCCATCTTGACTGCTCGGCGAAAAGCGATACGTCGTTCTAGCTGGTGGGCGATATTCTCGGCGACAAGTTTAGCTTGCAGCTCAGGTCGCTTGATTTCCTCTATATTGATGCGGGTAGGTACGCCGTAGAGCTTCTCAATTTCGGTCTTTAGCTCGGCAGCTCCGGAACCTCCGCGGCCAATAACCACACCGGCTTTGGCAGTTTGAATAGTTACGGTAACTAGGTTTGGGGAGCGCTCGATATCAACTTTGCTGATAGCTGCTCGGCTGCCGAGTTTATCGACTATCAATTTTCGGGCCGACAGATCCTGGCGCAAGAAATCAGCGTATTCGCGTTTTCCGGCGAACCATTTAGAACGCCAATCCTTGTTGACCTGCAGACGCATACTTATCGGATTAACTTTTTGGCCCATTACTTGGTCTCCTTTGATTCTTCGGCTAATTCTGGGGCTTGTTCAGCGGTTTTCTTAGCTACACGCTTAGTGCCGTCTACGATTACACGGATATTGCTAGTCTTTCGCTCGAATTTCAGAGCTCGGCCGCGGGCAGCCGGACGGAATCTCTTAAAGCGCGGACCGGCCATAACGCTGATTTCAGTGATAAACAGAGTGTCGGGTTTGAAGCTATGGTTATGCTCGGCATTGGCCTTGGCACTTTTCACAGCATCGGCAACAGCTTTAGCGGAGCGCCTCGGGGTGTGCTCCAGGATGGTCAGGGCGTCAGCCACGCTACGACCACGCACCAAAGAAGCAACCACGGCCACTTTGCGTGGGCTGATGCGTACTCCGTTACTGATGGCTATTGCTGGCATTCCTATTTTCCTTGTGATTTAGCTAATTTACCGCCGTGGGTTCGGAACTTACGGGTCGGAGAAAATTCACCTAACTTATGGCCGACCATATTCTCGGTGATGAATACCGGAATATGGACCTTACCGTTATGAACGGCAATTGTCTTACCGACGAATTCCGGAGATATGGTGGACGACCTCGCCCAAGTCTTGATGACACTTCGGTCATCGTTGCCTAGTGCGGCAACTTTCTTGGCAAGTTTGGGGTCGATATATGGACCTTTTTTAAGTGAGCGGCTCATTTATTTATCTCCTCTTTCCTTGATGTCGGGTTCTTACGATGAATTTATTGCTGACTTTGCGGCGCCGTGTCTTATAGCCCAAGGTTTTTTGACCCCAAGGCGTGGTGGGTGGGCGGGCCATTCGGTGACGACCGCCGTCACCACCACCGTGTGGGTGGTCTGCGGCGTTCATAACTACACCTCGGACAGTTGGTCTAAAGCCCATATGGCGCTTGCGGCCGGCGCTGCCGACTTGGATGTTCTGATGTTGCTCATTACCGATTACGCCGATTGTTGCCATACAGTTGATGTTGATCATCCGGACTTCGCCGCTAGGTAATCTTACCTGTCCGTAAGCTTCGTCTTTGGCTACCAATTGGGCGCTGGCCCCGGCGGTACGCACTAGCTGGGCGCCTTTACCAGGTTGCAACTCAATGGCATGGATAACGGAACCGGCTGGGATGTTCTTTAGAGCTAGGCGGTTGCCAGTCTCGATAGAAGCTTCCTCGCCGACGCTGAACTTGCTTCCGGGCTTCATACCTTTAGCAGCCAGTACATAGTGGTAATTACCCTTGTTGTCTTTAACTCGGGCTATACGGGCACTGCGGTTAGGATCGTATTCAATCTGCTCAACTACGCCTTCGATGCCGTCTTCTAATTTGAAGCTCAACAGACGGTAATAGCGTCGGGCGCCGCCACCTCGGTGTCGAGTGGTAATCCGGCCTTGGTTGTTGCGACCTACTGGACCCTTCTTGATCTTTACCAGGCTCTTCAGAGGCTTCTTAGTGGTAATAGCGTCAAAATCCTGCGTGGTCATACCGCGGCGGGATGGTGATGTAGGGTTATAAGCTTTAATAGCCATCTTATTTGGCCTCCGGTGCGGTATTAGCTTCATCTATGGCTGAGAAAATCGGCAGCTTGTCGCCCTCTATCAGAGTTACGTAAGCTTTGCGGATGTCGCTGCGGTTAGTCTTAAGTACACTGCGACCACCTTTTCTGACGGAGCGCTTCGGCTTGCCAGGTATAGACGTAATGCGCACTCCTTTGACGGTAACGTTGTACTGAGCAGCGACAGCATCGGCGATACTATGCTTGTTGGCAGTCTTTGGTACTTCGAATACATAAGTGTTGGTCAGCTCGCTAAGAGCATAGGTCTTTTCGCTAATTTTAGGCCGGACGGCTATATTACTACGCATTTTCACCCCCTAGCCATTGATGGACTATTTCCAAAGCCTTTTTGGTCATTACTATTTGGCCGGCATTCATAATGTCATAAACGTTAAGGTAGTTGGCCTGAACGGTCTTGATGTCTTTGAGGTTGCGAGCGGCTAGGTAGCTCTTGTCCGTTTTGTCTTCTATGACAAGCAGGGCTGAACCTTCTACGCCTATCTTGGCTAGCAGGGCCAGCGCCGACTTAGTCTTAGCTTCTACTGGCGCGAAGGCCTCGATAACCTTGATGCGGTTTTCTTTGTTAGCCAGTGACAAAGCTTGTCTGATGGCTGTTCGCTTAGAAGAAGTGTTCAGTTTCTGAGAGTAATTTTCATTGCCGGTTGGACCGAATGCTACACCACCGCCGGTCCAGATAGGGTTACGGCTGGAGCCGAAGCGGGCCCGGCCGGTACCTTTTTGGCGCCAAGGCTTAGCACCACCACCGGAAACATCGCCGCGCTTCTTAGTCTTGGCAGAATTTACTCGACCATTAGCCAGATAGGCCAAATAGGCCTGCTTTAGCAGATTGTGATTCTTTACCTCGAGAGCAAAGATTTTCTTATCCAAAGTAGCCGCTGTAGTGGCTTTGGTGCCGGTTTTGGTGAAAGTAGCGACAGCCATTACTTAGCCTCCTTCAGCATTACTATGCCTTTTCTAGGTCCTGGAACAGCGCCGCGCAGACCAATAACGTTCAGGTCCATATCAACCAGCTCAACCTTGAGCCGCTTAACAGTGACTTGATCGGCGCCCATGTGTCCGGCCATTTTCTTGCCTTTGAAAATGCGCTGCGGGTACATAGATCCGATAGAACCTGGGCGGCGGTAGCTGCGGCCACCGTGGGTCTTACGACCGCGCTTAAAGTTGTGGCGCTTGATGGTTCCGGCAAAACCTTTTCCTTTAGTAATGCCAGTAACATCTACGCTGTCCCCAACATTAAAAATATCGGCGCTTAATTTCTCGCCGACACTGATGTTCTCATCTATTTCACTTACGCGGATTTCACGGATAATCTTTGGAATAATACCTGCGGCCTTGAAATGTCCTTGCTTGGCCTTACCGGCCTTCTTATCTTCACCAAAACCTAGCTGAAGGGCCTGGTAGCCGTCTTTAGCCTCGTCCTTAATATGGCCGATGACGTTAGGAGTCGCTGAAAGCAAAGTAATAGCAATAGCCTCGCCATTTTCACCAATGACGCTGGTCATACCTATTTTTCGGGTAATAAGTGCTTTCAAAAGAAGCTCTCCATTTGCGATTTAGTTTCCGTACCGTCCACCAGATTTTAGACACTCAATCTAAATATGCTTGGATGGTGCAGTATCTACCCCTGTTATGGGTGGCAGACTTGCGACCAAAGCCAAGTCCTGAAGTCCTAATACCATAACAGATTAACATATGCCCAGAACTCCTGTCAATCTGTTGCTAATTCTACTACTTTTTTCGAGCACATCTATTTAAGCTGCAGCTTCGGAAGTCTGGCGTGCCGCCGCGATTTCGGTGTCGATGATAGTATCAATATCCTTTTTGTGTTGCTCATAGCAGCGTTGCAACTTCTTATCACTGTAGATATGGGCCAAAATTATTTCCCGAAAAGTGAATTCCTTATCCGGGTGGACGCGGGCTAGCAGCTTGCCGCCTACGACCTTATCTATAGTTCGGCGGTTGAATAGTCCACGGCGCTCAACCAAGAAGTCAATCTGTCGACCGCTATATGTCTTTTCCATATCAACTTTCCGCTCCAGAAGATTTTGAATGATTCCCTGTATGGCTTCTCGGCTCTCTTGTAATTTAGTTTCCTTTTTAGAAAGCGCAGCAGGTGCTTCTTCGCCTTCCTCATCAGCTATCTCAACGGTTGCTTGAGCAGCCTCTACTTCGCCGGCATCCGCCGCCTCCTCTTCGTCGATTGCTACTGCTAGCTCTTCAGCTACGACCATCCTCAATCCGCCAAGTGCGACAGGTGCCGGGTGAGGATTTAGAGGATAGATTGGATCGCCATTGCCATCTATGTATTGCACCTCAGTGCCATTAATAGCGCCCTTGAATAAGGCTGGTACGGTCTTAGGTGCGGCTCTAAACAATCGTTCTACGAATGCTCTTTGCTCTTCATCAAGTCCGGAGATAAAATCTACAAACTTGTAGCGGGCATCGTCTTCGCTGACCGAATCGAGGAAAGTAAAAAGTTCGGTCTCATCCGATATGAACTCCTTAACCCTCTCCAAAGCGGCTATCCGATATTCTACTATTCTCCCGTTATCACCCCTTAGATGGGCTAGATTTGGAGCGTATTGCTCAAGGTCTTTGCAGACCTCAGCTGCTATAACAGGTATGCCGGACTCTTCAAGGAGTGCGTTGAACTTTGCCAGGTGATGAGCGCTTAAGAAAAAGTCACATTCCCTCGGAGTCTCGATTTCAATATCAGACTCAACAACGATTCGTACCTCTTTGGACTTTGTAGGATCAGATTGCATCGGTAGTTCTGCCCGGTGGTCGAAGTTTACGATAAAGTCCATATCAGGATTCGTCCACCAGCGTGAACCGGAGCCTCTCTTATCATTGGTCATTATCAATGGAGAGTTTCTGAATTTCAATTTCTCAAAGATCCAGCGTCGGATTTCCGAAACCGCCATCAGGTGTTCGGGATTTTTGGTATCAAAATTATCTATGGCTGCTTTATAGACATCGCCGGGTACGAGCTGTTTGCCAGGATTAAGAGCAACGTATAAAAAGGCCCGGCGGCGTTCATCGGTGTAATCTTTCTGCGATTCTCGGTTTGGGGCCTTCATAGAGAAGCGCACCGTGCCGCCACGCTTGCCGATTCTGACCACTTTCTCGCCAACAGTCAGTACGACCTTTGTTTTCATTGTCTCTGGTACGGTGATAAATTCGGCAACGGTTTCGACAGGCGCGGGGTCTTGTTCAACTATTTCAGTTAGGATTCCTTCTGTTGCTTCAGCTTCTGCTGGGAGTATTGCAACCTCTGGAATTACGATAAGTCCAAGTGCGGCAGCGCTTTCTAAAAATTTTGCGGCTTCATCGGTAGCTGCGCCGTAGACGTTAAAGTGCATCGCCGCCAAAGCCAGTCGATTTGTCATAGTTCCTCTAATAGAAGCCAGTTCGGCTTCGGGCAATATTCCTTCTAAGGGTTCCAATTCAGCAAGAGCGCTCTGGGCAGACTTAGCATCTTCAAGAAGCGACGCCTGCAACTCTGGGTTAAGCGCAATAGCCTCAATGTCATCCGACAATGTCTGCTCGGCGCTGCGGTATGCATCACCTAATTCCGGCACGGCAAAACCGCCGTTGACCAAACGTTGAGATATTTCATATCGTCTCAGTTCTAATTGACTGAGCTGGCTGAATGATTCAGTGTGAGAAGATTGTTCTGGCATAAAAAAACGTTGCTTACAGCGCAATATTATACTATAACGCTGTAAAATAGTCAACTAAACTGTGAACTGTCCGTTTTTGTAGATTACCAGTTCTTTGCCGCTAGATAGTGTAGCTGTAACCATTCGATCTTCAGTGGTAA
>Ga0070714_100000777_pt1 | contig 22638 bp, 28 predicted proteins | sample LARL83metaG_FD_65450 | JGI IMG/M metagenome (GOLD analysis project Ga0070714, IMG submission 65450) | Corn, switchgrass and miscanthus rhizosphere microbial communities from Kellogg Biological Station, Michigan, USA - LAR L8-3 metaG | ecosystem: Host-associated > Plants > Roots > Rhizosphere ... | reverse complement strand
CCTTGGAGTTTGTAAACGCCGGTTATCGCCGCATTCAGTTGTTGGTAGGTAACTGGCTGTAAAGAACTGGTGGCGTCGGCATTTAAAATTAAGCTGCCGCTCATCGTACCGCCAGCCAATGGTAATCTAGCAGCTAGGTCGCTAGTTAGATTCGTAATCTGCGATTCAGGTAAAACGTCTACATTGTACGCCGGTATTGGCCCTGCAGACGCTATGCTGCATGCCAGTAGAAAGTATAGAAAATATTTTTTCATGTTCGTCTCTTTACTGGTTCTGACACACACCCGCTACGTTAACGGTATAGCCCACGCTGTCTGTGGACACAATCCAATTTAAATTAATGCCGTTATTTCCTGATTGACTTTCAGCACCAACAACCGTGCCATCTCCGATAGCCGCGCCGGATGTCCTGTGAATCGTACCCACGCCGGAAGCTTCCCCTGAAGCATTAAAATTAGGATCGACTGGACAAGAAACTCGAACAACCCCAGTTGTAGCGGTTGCGGTAAAAGTAACCTCGGCGTTAATCGATTGCGTCGAACCAACGTTTGCATCGTTATACTGATAGAATGCTTTTACTGATGCAGGCGAGCTACAACCACTCACGCAAGTTACAGTCGGTGCATATGACCCGGATCGCTGATTGCCTATGTTCGGCGCGGTAATCGGCCAGGGTGAGCTAACTTCTTGCGCGTTTCCATCAATAAGCAATCCCCCTAAATTAGCACCGGCGCTCTTTACGAGAAATAGTAATCTTGCGCTCTCTGCGCCCTCGGTTGCAACAGGCGCAGAGGCTTGAATCCGAGCAAATTGTGTGTAGTTAGAAGATGAATTAGGCCCTCGGAATCCGTAGCCCCAATTACCATCGCTATTCGCTATATTATTGACAGCCTCGAAAACAAGTTTTGTTGAGTCTGTTGTGGTGGCGAATGCAGCAATAGGGTTTAAATTATCAGCGGTTAAGAAAATTGACCCCTGAGCTGTGGGGGTGCCGTTATCGTAGGAATTTTGAAGATCACCGCCCAATGACCCAGAAACCCAGGAAGTACCGTTATATAAACTCGGTTTATGCGTATCCGTATTGTAAACAGTTAGCCCTTCTGCAGGAGAGCTGATTGCGTCTCTTTGCGCGCCCGTCATTGATGGATACGGTCTCGAGCCTTTAGCAGTTGATCCAATATCAAAAACAGAAGAAGCAGTGCCTGCGGACCCGATGTTAACCACCCCGGCAAATGTAGCTATCCCTGTTGCCCCGGAGCCCTGTTTAATTGTTAACTGTGCTTGGCCGTTAGGTTGGTCTCGGATGGTGTAATCAGTGTTACTAGTTAGTAACCCTGCGCGCCATATCGCAAACCCCCCCGCGTCGTATTCAACAGCCGCAGAATTAGTACCAGTACGATTGATGTTTACAATTGCGTCCCCACCATACGATTGGGCTAAAATGAAGGATGAGCTAAGGTTACCAATTCGAAACAACTCAGCTGCAGGATTCCATGCAAAAACGTTACTAGATACTTTTGTTGATTGAGCCCCGCTAGTACCACTCACCCACAGTGGATACATCACAGCATTTGTATCGTTGTCATTCGTAACGTTTACACTACCCAAATCGCTCAATGTGGCCACAGTGCCGGAGGTCGGTAGCGTGAGATTCGTTAACGCCGATAAGTTAAAAGTTAAACCGAACCCTCCGACGGTGTTAAACGCACCGGAGGTATTTAAGTTCCCCCCGACGGTTATCGTTCTGTTACCGTTATTCACCCCGGTACAGCCTACGCTTCCCAGGCATGGGTTATCCGCCGCAAAAATACTAGATGATAAAAACAATAGTAATAAAAGTAATTTTTTCATAGTTCTTCCTCTAGCTCGGCAGCGCTTGAATAACATAGTCTAATGAGATACTTACCCGGTAAGTTTGAATGCCTACCGCATTTTTAATTCCGATATGGATCGAACCGTCGATATTACTGTCCATGTCCCCGGGAACACCATCCGCTGCGCTCGGGTTTACCGTGAATTTAACATTGCCCCCGCCGTCGATAACTGCCCCCACTCCCGTGATGGAATTAGCTAATGCTGCGGGAAGAGGAACGCTAACAACTGCAGGTGATGTGTTTGTAGTCACAGTGAAATTCAATTTCATCGACACTACCGCCCCCACCGCGATGTTAGGCGCGATGAACGACGATTGTAGCCCCGTAGCGGAATCTACCCCCGACACCGCGGCTACGGTGGGTGTATACACCCCATTCGTTCCGAAAGCCGCTAATTTATTGATCTGAATGTTGCGGTCGCCTACGGGGCGTGAAGGACGGTACCCGACGATAAAATCTTCACTGGTGATCGTGGGGGCGTTATAGAATTGACTAAACTTTTCTTGTGCCATGGTTTTTAATCCGATAGGAGTGGGACGCCGCTTTCTGAAATTATTTGGGTGGTGCCATCTTCCTTAACTAGAAATTTTTTTTCAGGCGGCGGAAGGTTACGGACTTTAACCGGTGATAGAAGCAGCAATAATCTGATCGCTGCGTTCATGTTATACATTATTTGCGCCTTGAATTATAGGCTGAAAATGCGCAGTAAAAATTTGATCCCCGCTAACCGGCGCATTCATCTTGAGTCGTATCAATACGACGGAAGCGAACCAGTACGCCGGAAATGCGATGGACTGAAGACCGCCCGCAACAGGAACAAGCGGAGCTGCGGTATCCACACCATCAGTTAAAGAAAATGGGTACTGGGTAGTGTCTATCGCGCCGTTTACAAAGTTCTGTGTGATGAATGACATATTCCCCGCCGGGAATCCTGCGGGTAAGGAGACGCGCATTAATGTTGCTGCACCTTGAAAATTCGGCAATGCAGCGCAATTAATTAAATTCGATACGGAAGCCCCGTTCAAGATAGTTACGGGAACATCAACTAAAACATCTTTATAAACTGTAGCCATGACTCACCTTTAGTATTTGATCTGGAAGAATACAACAGCGGACGGCTGCATGACATTGAACGGGGTGCTACTACCGGTAGATCCTGTCGTACCCGAAGACCCGGTTACTACTGTACCCGAGCCTAAACCTGTCCCGGTCGGGAACACTTCTACTCCGTGGGTGTGTGCCGCGAGCTCCGGTATTGTTTGAGTGTGTAGCTCTTCGCCGCCCGTATCTCCGACCGCTGTGCCTACTAGCGGGGATAGCTGATTCCCTCCTGATCCGATTAGAGTTGATCGGGCGAGTAGTGGGACGTTAAATGTAGTTACGCCGTCACCCGCACCCCAAGCAATCCCGATCTTAGCAAATAGCTGGCTATAGGCTGTTCGACTAACTGCAGTACCATCGCATGCTAGATACCCCGCATCTGCGACGGTTCCGCCGGATGCTGAGATTGTACCCGGCGGAACGGTAGCCGCATTACCGCTTACAGTAAAGAGCTGGTAGTTAGTACCGTCGAATGCAACCGTGTAAAGCCCCCCGATGACAAATGCTCCTCCATCTAGAGGGACAACGCCCGAAGCCGAAGGGGTGGTCACACTTACGGGGCTACCCGTACCAAGAGCGAGGGTAACCGGGCCGGTGTTTGGTGCGGTCGCTAAAAATTCGATCTTATCGCCAGGCAATAGATTTTGATAAGTTAATGTTGGGTTAATCGTGATCGCGTTGCCGGTGCCTGTCGCTGTTGCAAAAATATACAGCGGCGCACGCTGCCATCTTCCGTCGTCATCCGGATCCACGTTCCCTGTGGGTAAACTGGTATTCGCATTAGTGTTCGACATGAATCGGCGCGGGCCATTCATTAAGTCGTCGTAAATTGCGCTAGCATTGAAGGTGTACGGAAAGGCAGTCCCACCATTGTCTGTTGTCGTAATAAAACGAAAACATCCGAATTGTTGGTATTGTTGAACCGCAAGCGTTGTCTCGTAATAAAGCTCGTTACTTTGTAAACGTGGGACAGGTTTTGCTGCTGGGTCTGTTAGCAGATTTTTCGAGTAATCTGGGCCGAAACCTTCCGTATAGCTGACAGCTCCGCTCACTTGAGAAGCGTCGGGGATTACGGTTCTTTGGCCGCCTGAAGCGAAGGGGGTGATAAAATATTTAACTGTCATTCTAAAAAGCTCCCGTTGTCGAAATTCTGATAAAAGCTATCGTCAAAGCCAAAAGTCTCACGAGTCGCATCAATATAATGCAATAGTACCCCGGCAGGCCGTGGTAGTAAATCGTAAGTTATCAAAGCTGCTAGTAAGTCTTGACTGGGCGAAAATAAATATACATACACCATTGTCATATCTAGACCGTCTAATGCGTATATGGATCCTAGATCTATAAATGCGAAGGCTAGAAATTCATTTATCTCAGGGATCGCCCCCCGCGTAATTAGCTGAAAATAACGTAATTTTAAGACCAAACGTTTCTCTTCGAGGGTTAGGACAATACCGCCGGAGGGATTTGCGAACGTACCGTTATCATAATTTTGATACCCGATATCGTCGAAGCCCCAAATTGGTTTGTCATCGGGCTCCGGGTTTGGTGCTATAAATAGCGGCAGTCCGAGAATAATTGACCACACTGCTAAACCAAAATCATTAGCCGTTTGTAAGTTAAAAACGTCCGTGTACCAACTCTCCCAAAATTGCGTTTGGTTAGTGATCAGCCAGTTTTGTTTGGCGGTAAGTAACGAGAGCATTGCGGGTGCGTCATCATACTCCCATATCAGATTGCGGAGAATGTTAACTGAATAGTCAAATTTCTCTATGTTCATTCGACGATCACCGTAATTGAACCAGCATCGATAGTTGGTATTTCAAAAATTTCGATGAACAATTCTGTCGTCTCATAGCTGATAGAGTCCGCATATGAAACTTCTAATTTTTTAACAAAAATCGTAGGCGTTTGACACGTAATCGCTCCGGCGAGTTCAAAGGGCGATACTTGAGCGCCCGTAACGAACCCGGGTTCATTGTTAAGTAACCCATCCGCGTACGCTAGAATATCTGCTGTTACTGATCCTACAGGATCCGCTGCGCTTATATCGGCGCTGATTGTCACGCGGGCAAGTACGGGTACGGGAGTTGGTCGATCGAAAAGTACATCAATGATTTGGCCGCTGAAGGGATTAGTCGTGGGGACGGTTACATCTCCGTTGTATGCGCACCCACCATTCTTTTTAATTGTTAGCGTGTTCGCGATGTCGGTATCGGAGCCCCCGTCGACACAAGCCCACATCGAATGAGGTACTAGCGTTACGTTTTGCTTAACTACAGTCATGCCCGTTGGGTTCTCTAAAAATTTCGCGCTACGTACGCCGAGGGTGGCATTTAGCCCGCTTAGAATCGCTTCGGCTAGCCCCTGCCCCTGTAGCGCGAGCGTATTTCTTCGGTAGATTCTAGTGGCTTCGTCGGTTTGCGTTGCTTGCCCGACCGTCGCGGCTTCAGTATTTGTGACGGTTTCAAGACCCAGGATGTCGGTAACGATGGTGGTGATAGTATTTTCTGCGGCGGTGATCGATCCGGCGGTAAGAGCCTGAACTGTGACTGTCGCATTACCATCACCATCTAATGTAACGATGGTTTCGGTTTGCCACTCGTTGCCGTTAACGTCTCTGAAGATAGTCCCCGCGGGTATCGGGGTTGTAGCCACACCGGCAAGAGCACACGGGGCAGTTGAAAATATCTGCGGGTTTCGTTCTGCGCCGGTGAGCGCCAAAATGGCGTCGAGGTAAACACCGCCCGCTAAATTCGGGTTTATTTGATTGGCTAGAGTAGCATTGTTACGTGCAATGGCATCCCGCGTTTCGGTCTCCGCTGCGATGAGAACACCCTGCGGCGTATCCGGTGTGACGATAAGATCCGCGCCGAGCGCAGCTTTATACTCGTTTTCTACTTCGACCAAAATATCCAGTGTGTCCGGGATGATCGTTCCGCTTAAAGTGATATACGCATAGCTAACTAATGACATTGAAGTTCCCCGATATTAATGTTTGCCCGTACACCGTTAAAATAGCCATCGTATAAGTTAATACCCCACCTGAAATAGTGGTAACTAAATTTAAAATTCGATCAACCCCCGAAACCGACGAAATAGCTTTTCGTAACGCCGCTTCGAATTGCGGGATATTGGGGTTGCCGTTCCAAATTGTCCGGAAATTAGGAATACCCAGGTTAGTATCGTAGATGCATTCCCCTTGCTGGCATTGAGCTATGGTAGTGCAAGCGTCACGTGTCGCCAGTATCCCTCGTCTGATAACCAAGTTGCCATCGGTTCCGATGAAGATATCATTATTTTCGTTAATACCTAGAGTCTGGGTCATGGCGGTATCGGTATCCCCTGCATAATTGTTCCGGCAGCTGTAATGTTAGCCCCGGTATTTAAGTCACCGTGGATAATCGTTCGCCCGGTAATCGTTAATGTTTCATTCATCGTAACTGGCCCGTCGAATTCAAAAGGCCCCGTTGCTTTTATCTTATCAGGAAATATAGCGATTCGGATAGAACCGTCCGCCGTTTGTAGCACAGCATTTTCCGCGTCTTCGCCGTTAATTGTGTAGTCACGCATAACGAGCGGTAAAAAGAAACTGCTCGAAAAATCTTTTATCCTATCGGTATTGGGCGGAGACTCATTACCTGACTGCATGAATAACGAAATGTCCCTATCACAGGCGAATAGCAAGCCCGTGTCGCCCTCTTTAAGATTAAACCGAAGAAGCATCCCGCCTGCGCCGATCGGGCAAACAGGAACTTCTGCGATTTGCCCTCGCGACTGAGCTACCTTATTAGTATCTACTATCTGTATTTGCGGCTGTACGCGTACATAGTCGGGCGGCCCAGACTGAAAGCTTATAACTTTCGCGGGCGTGACTCCCGATACCGATTGCATCATCTTCTTAAAGACGAACGCGAAAACGCCCGCTAAGCTATCATTACTCGCGGGATCGGTGGATATCGATGGATTTGCATTTTCAGTCGTCATACAAGTCTCTTTCCTTCTGCGATCCAATAGAACGCGGTATCTCGAGTAGTAATATTAAACCCGAGTTTATAAATAACGTAATCCCCATTTACTGCCGGGTATAATTTACTGGTTAACCGGAGTATGCCTCCCAATGTAGTTTGCCCATCTAAGTAGAAAGTAACCTTAATCCCTTGCTCTGTTAGCTCCGGAATTCCCACCAAACCTGTATCTGCGTTTACAATCGTCACGACGTTGGGCAACGGTAAATTTAGCGGCTTAACAACCAGCACCCCATCATCGATATAGGCAGTAACTTGCCCCATGCTGTTTAGCTGATCGACCTGTTTTAACGCAGCGCCTGAATATGTGTAGTTACTAATTTGCTTATCTTGGGCTTGGAAATTTAAAGTCACACCTAAATCTTTCGCTACCTGCTGGCTAATACTAGATAGCTTCGCTTTCCCTGGTTGGCTACTCGAAACAATTTTTCCCTTTTCGAAATTCCCCGTAAGGCACTTTAACGTTAACACAATATCGGGCGGCTGTGACGGAGCCGACGACACGATATTTCCGATGAAAATTTGTGATGTCCCGTAACTCACCCGTCCCGCTTCGATAGTCACACGCTTGTGCGTCTTATTCAGATTGAACGGCGATGTCTCCGTTAGGATGTAATCCATCGTCGCCCGATCAAGATTGGCGATCTTTACTTCGGCTTCGTTCTGTAGCGCGTTCGCATACTTCGTTCCGGTGCAGGATATCGCCAACGGTCCGCTATACACCTTCAGTAGCCCATCCACCTCAATACCTACTTTGATAACGCGTAGGTCGATATCAGCCATTTAATGCCTCGATTTCGGCAGTTGTAGCGAACAATAAATACTGAGAGATTCCAAACTCTGTATAAATCGGGTAATCCCCTGCCCGTGTGATGATCGCAAAATTCCCACTATCTTCCCAAAGATATTCGTACGGGATTATTGGAAACCCGCTCACTACGCGTTGCCCTTGCACCAACAGCATATTATCTCTTGTGACATCGACGGCCATGACGGTCGATACGAATTTAAGCGCCACATTATAAAAGCTATTATTCAACCGTATCGATAGCGTTTGGTTGGGGATTGCAGCTAAAGGTATCTCTATCATCCGAATGCCTGTTTATGAATCCATGACGGATTGTTTGTGGTCGTCGATGTCACGTCCTTGCCGTTTACCGTCCCCCTATTCACCGTAGACTTACTCGATGGATCTGCCGGAACCGGGGCGAACGTAGCTGTTACCGTTTGCGTTTCGTGCAGCTTCATAACGAGGGTAATTGTGTTGTAGATATCAGGCCCCTCGGTGTGGGGCATATCCGCGATGATCTGATTCTCGTAAGACCCAGTTCGAGTCTGTACGACAAGTAACGTGGCGCTTCGGTGCAGCTGTTGAATCGTTTTATACGTCGCTTGGTACTGTCCCGGTTGCAAGAACATGTACATCGTTATCTCAGTAGGCAGATAGATAACATGATCCGTGGCTAGCGTTCCATTCTCGCGCGGGCTCTCAGCCGGTTTCAGCCCTTCTTTAACTTCAGCTTTCATGGGACGAGCGCTAGGGAAAACTTGCATAAAATCTTTCGTATAGACGCCCACCACATCGATCGCTTTCGAGGGAATAGCGGAAGTTGCTAATGCTATCACTTGCTCAATCGACATTAGGCCAGTACCCCATCGTCAAAATTATTAGTCGCTTGCCTAATCTGTGCCTCTAACGATTTATTAAACTCGGCCGCGATACCATCGGAACTTGTGGCTTGCGTCTGTATGGTCACATCACCCACGGATACTGTGGTATTTCGCGTGAGCGCTTTGCTGCTGTTCGCAATGCTAGCGCCGGACGCTGATCCTATCGGCGCGGTAGACGCAAAGTTTACGGTCTGTTGCGCGGTTTTAATAACTTCAACGGCTTTAGCGTCGCCGAAGCCTAGGAAATCTTTCGTCTTTTCATAGGTCGCAACGACTTTACCCACGGCCGCCATGATCGTTTCGATAGCGGAGGTAATGACTTGTACGATCCCATCCCAGATTCCTTTAACGGAACTTCCCAGTTCTATAAAAGCGTCATGGATATCGCCGATGGATGAGAAGAATTTTTTAACTAGCGTTACAGCAAGTTGAATACCCGCGCCGATAAGGCTAAATGCAAGCTGTGCTATCTGCCCTAGCCCTCTAAAAACGTCACTGAGTATTGGCCACCGTTTAACAGCTTCCCCAATAACCGAATCAGACCCGCGTTGGAACGCCTGGATATCATCGTATAGTATGGCAATAGCCGCGCCCACAACCGCAATAGCCGCAACCACCGGCGCGAAGAATGCCACGAGGCCGCCTAGCGCAAGGCCAATTGCTTTAACCAAACTTGGATTTTCTCTTAAGAGTATCGCTAAATCTTGGAACCCTTTAACAACGATAGTTAAAAAAGGCAATATTTCAGAATTAGCGGATACGGCTAGCGAGCGGAATGCGTGTACCGTATCATCCCAAGTATCATTGTACTTAGCGGCAATCTCGGTATCTTTCTTTGTGATCACACCCAATTCTTTTTGGCGCTCGATGAATAGCTCGACTTCTTTACGCCCTTTCTGTAAGAGCATGATCGTACCGTTATCGAGCCCCATCTTGCGCCCGATACCAAACGATTCTGATCGACTTAATTTTTCGAATGATGCTGCTATCTCGGGAAGTACGTCAATGAAGTTTCGCGCTTTACCCTTCGCATCTGTCATCTTAATACCGAGCTCTACGAAGAATGGCGCGGCGCGGCTGGTTCCCTTCGTTGCAAAATCTGCAAGCGATGCGGTCATGCTCTTAACTGTTTCGTAAAATCCTTCCGCCGTGCCTCCGGACATTTTAACAGCATCGCCCCAAGAGCTTAGCGCTTCGACATCTACGCTTAGTGCGTCGGACAATTCGCCTAGTTGATCTGCAAAGTGCGTTGCGTATTTTAAACCACCAATGACGGTAGCCACACCAACGATAGCGGTTAACGCGCCGGTGGCTTGTCGGATCATGTTCGTAAACGAACCGCCCAGTTTCCCGGCTACGGTGTCGGTATCTTTGATTGATTTTTGAAGGTCGTCCGTTGTTTTCTTGGCGTCTTTGCTACCCTTTTTTAAATCGGTAGTATCGCCTTTGAATAGGACTATGAATGTTTCTAAAACTGAGGCCACTGTCTATCTCCTGGGGGGTCGTTTTTTCCCTTCCTCCTGCGCTAACCATTCGTTATACCGAGTTATCGCAATCACTTCCCACATGTTCATTGCGTCCTCGATCGTATAGACAGTTCTTAACTCTTGGATGGAGGCTTTGTCTTCTGCGATAATTGCCCCAAGGAGGCAGTCAACATTGACGAAATCCACGTGGTTATATTCTGGGCGAAATCTCCGAAGAAACTGGAGATCCGCCCTTCCCGAAAAGCGTCCCAATTATACTCCATCATTGCGAATTCTAGTTTTATTCGACGTTCCCAAGATACGCAATGCGAATCAATTAGTTCGACCGTTGTTAAACGAACCTCGTTACCTTCGGGTAGAGATACTGCAACGTAGCTTAAGATTCTATCAGCCATTTTTCGGTTAATCGCATAGTCGCCCACCATCTTTACCGGTACGCCCGAAGGGACATATTGGCAGATAATGTCGCGGCCATCCGAAGCGGGGAATTTCGACAAGATAAATTCTACGCCATCGATAGAGATTGGCTTACGTTCTAGTAGCTCTCGCATTAACTGGTTCCTAAATTTTCAAAGTTGAACTGGTAAATTTTTGTTTTCAAACGCCCTTGGCTAGTACCGGAAGGACTCGGCATGAAGTTAGCGCACTGGCCGCCTTCTAGCGTAGTGATGCTACCATCCGGGTACACGACTGTAAGTGTTATCTTATCATTCACTGCAAGCTTTCCTGCGCCTACGCGATTAGATTCAAACAATGCTCGTAAATTCTTGTCGTCATTGCTGCCTGAGATTACGTTGATTGTAGCTTTAATAACTGCGGCTACAGACCAGGCTTCCATATCGCCATTAACGCCCATGGCTGCATCGCCCATGGTAAGCGTAGGGAAATCTATAGGATCAGCGTCGCTAGCGAATTGAGTAATGCCAAACCCCGCAGGAAACGTGGTGCTTGCTACGATATGTGCCCGTAGGCCGAAAACAGGTATATACTGAGTCATAACACACGCCCCTTAGATTAGAATTTGGTTACCTGTGATCTTACGGATCACATCATCTTTACTGTAAATCAAGCTGTAAGTTGCCACACCGGCAACTGCGTCCACTGTACATCCGGCGCGCCACCCGCTATTTTGAATCTGTAAATAAGCTAGCGGATCGCCAGTTAAGCTCAGAATTAAAGATTTCTGCGCGCTGGTCAATGGCTTGCCTACACTGATCGTTCCGTTGAGCAATGCTTGCTGAATGACGCCCTGCATCGTGGTTAGAATCTGAGCGATGCCTTGGGCATTCGCTGGGATGCGAGTTAGTACTAGCAATAAGCTCATCAATTCGGAAGTCATCGCAGCTTTAAGCCACTGCTCGTTCGCGGCAATATTCATGTACTGAGGGCTATTCGCTGGCCCCATCAAAATGCCGGTTTGGAAGAACGTACGCTTTACGCCTGCGGTTTGCGTTGCACCGTTATAGTTAACTCGCGCGGCATCAAGAGTATTCGATAGCGCTGTGGTGGTCACAGTGGCGGTTAAGTTATAGTCTTGGAACTCATAGTTCTGTACGGTGTTAGATAGCGAATAATCAGTCGAAGCCATGGTTTCCATCGGCCCCATTTCTGGGTATTCGTCCGCAACGCCGGTAAGAATCAAGGCGCACATTCCGATATTGATTAACGCCGCTTTCCAGTCTGCATAGTCTTCGATCAATACAGGGATATAGTATTGGAACTGTACGTTTTGCGCATAGTTCCAAGTCGCAGCTTCCACGTGCAGATCGATCGTTAACGTCGGCATGAAAATAAACGAACCGAAATTATTTGATTGATCCGCTGAATCTGTGAGCAAGTCGGTGATCGATTGCGCTGCTGCACCATCCGAGAATATTCCTAGCGCATTCCATACGATCAAATCTTGAAGATCAGTACCCGAGCCTGTTGCGGATACGCTAATATCTGCCACACCGGTGTCTCCGCCGACGAAATCAAACGCAGCACGAGTCCCACTGTATGAAACAGTCGCCGCTGTCCATTGCGTGCCAGTATTATCGTTAATGGCCGCTTGAAGCGCTGTCGCTACATCGGCGAGGCTAGTAGCCGTAGTTAGATCGATCCCTGCCATGGTGTTAGTCACACCACCGATAGTCATCGTTAAACTACCGTCTGCAATCGCGGTAAACTGAGTTAGCGTGGTGGTTAGCCGACCGCCATAGATGGTAGGAGCCACTGCGGCTTCGTTCCATCGAGCGTAAGAAATTTTATTGGCAGTTGCGCCCGTCTTGTTGATGAACGTGAAGTATTGAACTGCGCGAGCATATTCTTCAGAATCGGTGCCGAAATAGCTACCCACATCCAAGGGGCTAGTGAACTCCAGGAAACTGTTAGTAGGCAATAAAGGGTTCGTTGTGAACAACCGACCGATCAGCTCAGCAGTAGGAACTGCATTTCCTGCGCCGACGCTTGAATTAATGTTAATGTATTTTTTAATGGAAATAGTCATTCTGTCGCTCCTGTTAAACCCGATGTATGTTAAATACCACGCTATTTGCTACGGGACTTACACTCGTATCAGTCGATATGTCGGTTAATATAAAATCAAAACTAGGTGAGGCTTCAAAGTTATCGCGATCATCTTTAAGTATCGGATTCCTCACCGAGGCAATGCGTAATATACCAAGCCCTGCGTTCTTCAATGTTGCTCGTGTTGCATCGCTCTGCATGATATTTTTTACAATGTTCACTATATCAGAAGCGGTCAACGAATTACTATCAGCAGGGTTTTCCGTAACGAGTGCGCTAATTTGAAAAGTCGCCTCGTCCCATTGCTCCTCCGTATGTATCTCTGCGGCACCGCCCCAAACGTCATCGCGACGAGGATATCCAAACGGCTCGTTACCTATCTTAAATAAATACACGGCTCTTGCGGATACTGCGCCCTGATGCGTGGGCTGATCCGATTGTGTGACCACAACATCGCTTAGCCCACGCGCCGTTAGCCCTGTCCGGATAATGGGCAAAACGATTTGGTACATCGCGTTATCTAGCATTTACGATAGCGTCTTAGGTACTTGGATACACAAGACCCCTTTCCATTTATCAATCGCGAACCAATCGTTATTTGCTTCACACTGGTATTGCTGATTGTTAAATACAAATTGGTCGCCCGATACATCGCGCTGCATACTGATTACATCATTTAACGAGTAGAACGTAAAATAATTTTTACTTAAATCTAGGCCCCATTGCTCGTATAGATTGCGCGGAACCGGCTGTAAGCTTCCTCTAATCGAAATCGCTGAAGCGTATGTTGGCACCCATTGCCCCTTTGCGCTTTGCGCTCGGGATACAAATTGATAATACGTTATGGTCTGCGAAGCGATTAAGCCGAGCGCCGTTTTTAGTAAGTTCGATCCGGGTATCATTCGTCCTCAACGATATTAGTTAATGTTTTCATCGCGATACCAGATTCTATCAACGGTTTAGTCACACCGGCAAATAACCGTCGCCCTTTCTTTTTCTTCTGAATACGTGCATCAATTGTTCGTGGCGATAGCGCGGGCGCTTCAATCTCATTGTACGCCGTTCGAATATCTGCCTCTGCTACTAGCCCTACCGATTCTAAAATCAAATTCGGATCGCTAGATTTTCCTTTTAGTATCTGCAACGCTGCCTTGCGTGCCGTTTCTTTCCAGTGCTCGCGCCGCTTCATGATCGTTGGCCGAATCGTTGGCCTAGGGGGGATTCCTAACTTCGGATTTCCCAATTCGTTCTGTGCTGCAATCGCTGCGACCGGTGTCGTTCGTCCTTGATCATCGGTATAGTATTTCCCGGCGAACCATCCAACCTTCCCGACCTTCGTACTGTTAAGCGCTTGCCCCACTTCCAGGGCTTGCAATAGATGCTTACCCGCTTCGGTAGTCTGTCTCGTTACTTTAACGCTCAAATGAAAATGCCCCCGATTCTGCGAAACCCTGCTGTTTCTGGCAACATGCATGTTTGAAACCCGCCGACCGCTAGCGCTTGCAGTAGCGCTAGTAGCTGTTGTCCGTAACCCGTCGAATTTAACCAGTACTGCCAGGTATTCGGCGCAGGCGGTGGTGTTATTGCAACCGAAACTTTATCAATCGTTGCAGACTGCAATTGCCCAGTCACCTGCCCTGCTGTTAGCTGTGTGGACAATAGCGCAATATGCGCCGTTAACAAATTTAACGCTCCCTGCCGACACGTTCCATTCAAATCGCCATCATCCGAATTGGCGTTTATGTAGCACGTTGCCCGATCCCAATACGCTTGCAATGTCGCATCAGGGTAGGTCGTTGCGTTCGCAAATTCTGGGAACTCAACACGAAACGCTGAAACATTAAACGTTAATATCGTCATTTAGCCCTTTCGTTTCTTCGGATCTTTAACTTCTTTAACTCCAGGCACCGGCATATTGTTGGGGTCATAAGGTGCTGATTTATCTTTCGGCTCTAAATCAGCAACGCCTTTTTCAACCGTCTTAGCTTTCTGTTTATCATGCTTGATAAAGCCGTTTTTCACGTGGTTGATAAAATGCTGATTAACCAATAACGCCTCCATTTGTTTATCCGATACGATAGTAAGTATACCCTTAGGCGTCCAGAGCCCCCCAGAGATAGTCGACCGCGCCCTATTCGCGCCGCCTTTGATTAGAATCCTTCGGGTCTCTTCGTCGTACTGAAAATCTTTTGCCTCTTTAACCGGCGCGGGTTCATAAATAGTGCTACCGGTTAAAGTCGAATAAACATAATGCGTCATAGTTAGCCTCTATTAGGTGCCGGACATACGTGCTAACGCCCATGGACGTTTCAACATTTGCCCTGCGGTTGCGTTTGAATAATCTTCCTTATAGCCCTTGGTTTCTTGCTGTACGCCCAATACCATAAACTTTGTGGGGATCGCTTGCATCCAAGTTCTACGATCATCGCTAGAGCCGTCTTCTACGATTTCAGCGAACATGTAGATTACGTTAGCGCCGCCGTTAGCAGCGGTTAGCTGCGGTGCGGAAACTACGCGAAGATTAGGGTAAGTTTCTCGAAGATAAGTCATTACTGAATTACCAAACTGAGGAACTTGATTAAGGAACTGTCTATCCACGGTGGAAACTGCCATGGTGATCGGAGTTTTCTCAGGATCGATTTGATCTTGTGAGTTTTGTTGAATGGTCGACATTAAACGAATGATATCATCGATGATCTCATTGTATGTCTTTCTTGACCACAACGGAGATCCGCTCGCACCATTCGCAGCGGTTAAGTAAGAAGGCAAACCGGGATCAGTCAAAATACCGTAGGTTTGATTCGCACCGTTGTTATAACCGTTAAACGCTACGTTGTTACGCGCGATATCGAGCTGTAGGGTAGCGGAGTTACGTTTCTCGGCTCCTGAATCGATATTTTGCGCAGCTGCACGACGCATTTCGAGGATATTAACTTCCATCCCGAGTTCAAAACGAACAACAGTACGTTTGTTGTAAACAATATTCCATGATGCTAAAGGAGTGTTAGTGAAATCGCCATACGGTTGTACAACGCCTTCTAACTCTAATAGCCCTTGGATAATTTCTTCATCTTCCCAACGACCGATTGTGGAAAAACCGGTAATTTCATCGGCTTTTTGCGCTGCAGTAAGTACGCGGACATGCCCCGGGGCAAATTTTTGTAAGAACTGGATAGGTGTAGAAATCGAACTTTGTGTAACGGGCGCTTGCAAGCTATCTTGCACTGCACGAATCCGACGCATATCGTTTACATCCATCATGCTGCCCATACGGGGCAACAAATCTAAATCTTTAGGACTGAAATTCTCAATTACCCGCACGTCTCTTGCGCTAACGTGATAGTGCTCTTGTGATTGTTCGTGGCTCATAGTCTCTAGTCTCTCGTCTCGTTAGTGGAATTAAGCGGGGGTTGTGGGTAAAGGAACGGGTGGCACATCCGTCGCGGTAATCACAGCTAAACCAGCGCCCGACACCGTGAAATAATCAACGACTGCGTTAGTTGGTAGTGTTCCGGAGGGGTAAGTGTCCCCTGGTGATATTGTAGATAGCTCACCGGTAGTTGTATCGTAAAGTACTACGTCACCAATCGCTGCTGCGGCTGGTAACAATACGAAGAAAGTACCCCAGGTGCAAAGTTCCGCTTGTACATTGTTAGCGAGCGTTAGTGTTGGGGCTAAAGCATCACCTAAGATACCGTAATTTACGGAAGCTTTAGGATTGATCAAGAACCCAGCGAATACGCCCGTTCCGCCGACTTGCGCTACACCTTGTGAAACTTTAGTGAACGCGCGGCCAAAAACGTTATTAGTCGCATCATCCGAATCCAGGATGTAAGACTCTGCGCGGCGTGGGCTGTCGGAATAAAATTCACCGACAACACCGGCCCCGGAAAATACGTTAACTGTAGTCTGAAAGCCCATGTTATTTACCCTCGCTCTTGTAGTAGTTATTCAATCTATCGTTTTTGTCGCTGGAAAAAATCATGGCTGTATCCATCCCGACCGCAGTGTTACCAGATTTTCGACCAGCTAGATAACCTTCGACGACCGCACGATCGTTTCCGGTATTAGCGGGCAGATCTAATTTTTTAACGGCGTATGCGGCAGCTTCATCAACCGTCATAGCCGCGTGATCAAAAGCACCAGTCCAGGGAATCACACGGTCAACAAAAGTGTTTCGCTCCGCTACGTCCATCGCAAAGGTTTTCATCGCGGTTTTTTTGAAATTCTGCACTTCTTTCGCAACGGTTTTTTTAATCATCGCATCCATGGCTTTAGCGCTTGGTACTTCGGCTTCGTCTTCCGCTTTTTCTTCTTCCTCAGCATCACCGACGGCGACTTCTTCCTCGGTATCGCTGCCGATAACTGCGGCTTCTGTTTTTTCAGCGCCCATCAACTTTTCTAGCGTCGCTTTCAATTCGCCGACCACCGCAGCTAGGGATTCGAGTGTTAACTCGTCTTGCCCTGCGCCTTCTGCCTTTACCGCCGCTTCTTCTGTTTTCTCAATCATTGACTCTAGCCCCTTGGTGTCAAGCGTAACGCGAAATGCATCGCGCTTATCTAAAACGGCAACATCGGGCCCGGATCGACCTTCGTCGACTAGTGCCAAATGGTTGCCCCTAATTTTTCGTTGGATAGCGTCGTAACGGATTCCGTTATGAACTCCCGAAACAATATCATACAAGCAACGATAACCAATTGACAGCTCTTTTTTACCGTCGGCGATCAAAGACGAAAGTTTTTCCGAAACAACTTTTAAGTTAGCGCGAAGGTACGGCGATTCGAAATAAACGTTCTCCCCGGTATATCCTTGAATTCCCTTCTTTTCTGCAGGCGTAAGGTCATCTTCGGCCGCGCCCAACATCTCGTGATCGTCGATCCACGGAACCAATTTAAAAGATGCAATCGTATCCGGGTCGGACAGTTCTTCTTCCGGGCGGTACACTTTATAGACTTTGTCCGGTTCTAATTCGTCGCTAATTTGCGCGCCGAGATAGTCAAACACCCCTACTTTCGAAATAGGGTTTCCTTTAATTTCCATCCACCCGTTAAAATCCGGGACACGCGCTGTATTCTCTCTCATCTTTACTCGTCCTCATCATCGTCAAATGAAACAACCGGTATTGCTGTACAGTGGCAATACGGTAGATCCCCGGGTAACCCTGTTACGCGTGGGCTATCTTGAATAACGGGCGGATCGCTAAAGCTAAATATCTGCCCGTCCATCGCTACATGTAGCTCACGTGAAGCTTGCCCCACGTAATTATACTTCCATTGAAACTTATCTAAACCGACCTTCTGCAGCCGCTTTGAATTTAACGAAGTGTATACTCGGCGCGTTTGGTCTTCCGCAATATTCGCTGCGCGGTTTTTGGTCACACCTTCGTACTTCTCTAGCGATTTCGTTAAGTCTGCTACGCCCTTGCCTTCCATGCTGATCGATCGCATCACATCGCCCTGGACCTGCTGTAGGTACTTTTCGGGGATAGACTTAATCAGCGAAACGTTCTCAGCAACCGAAGCAGTCATAACTTCCTTCATGCCCGCCGTTACGAAATCGGTTTTGATCGTAAGCAACTCGCCGCCTATCTTTTTTAAGTTCGACGCGACTGCGGCTTGGCTAACGTGACTTGCTTCTTGCACCATCGATTCGGCAATATCCCACGCTTCATCATCGAAGAGCTTTTTAAATTTCTTTGCGAGCGCATCGCCCAGGATTCTAGCTTGTGACGCTAGGCTCCAATCTTGCGCCATTGCTTTAAGCGCCTTAGGGCTGCGAAAGAGCGCGAGCGTGCGCCGCGTAACTTCTGCGGTCATTCGACTTACTAAATCTTCTAGCCGCATTTGGTATCTCCGCGTAACGCCCGCCGGGTGCGCGAGCTCTTTCCCTTGTAGCGCTTTATTGGGTCTCACGATCCGGGTTTCCTTCGTTCTCGGGTGCCTCTTCGTAATCCGGGTCGTTGCCTTCCTCGAACCCGCCGCCGCTATTTTCTTCCGGGGTTACGCCCGCATTCATCGCCATTGATAGCCTAGGCTTTAAGTCCGAGAAATCGCTTTCTATATCGCCCGCGAGATTCTTACGAATGTCGATCCCGTCGATCGCTCCCGCTTGTGCGTATAACACAGCCGTTTCCGCTTTCGATTTCTTGATAACCGCTTCTTCTGCTGCGGTTGGTATGTCTAGCGAATTCCACTTAATGGAAGTATCGAACGGTGCGCCCGGCGCGATCCAGGATTTGATAAGCAACATGTGGTGCCGATCGAGTACGGGCTCCATTTCGTCCGACTGAATACTCTCTAGATACTCGTGGTAACTCTTCCATTCGTACTCGCCCGAAGCATTAAACCCTTTGGGCGACGTTCCCATTAGCTTCACCGCTGGAATTTCTGCAATGGCTGCAACAATCTGATACTGGGTCATAATCACAGCATCTAAGTCGGTGAGCGACGTATCGGTCTGCGAAAACTTCTCATCCAGCCCTAGCGCATGAACGCCAAAGTTATCTCGCAACAACGCCCATTTTTCTAGTTTTTTCTGAAAGCTCTGTTGGTTAGCAATTGCCTGGCTGGTATCGACATTCAGCACCCCGACTCGTTTCGTCATCGATAGCAGCGGGGCTTCGTTGGCCGTGCGCTCCGCTCCGTAGATTCGCTCATAGATTCGTTGGGGGAGCGATATTCCTGCATAAATATAAGTCGGCTTCAGTACGTCCGGGACTTCGTTCGTTCGTGTGATGATGAGGTGAGTACGGTGAATCTTCATCCCGTTAACTACCCACCAAGTCGGCTCGTAGAAAAACTCAGACGCAGGGTTGCCCGAAGCATCCGCATCGAGAAGGGGCGTAATCCAGTAAGGGTCAATCTGTGTGATGCCCTTATAACTCTTCGGGGGTACGCCATCGATATTAAATGGGTTGCCGTAGAACTTTACAGGGTCATCCACCTCGATATTAAACTTCAAGATGCGAATGCCGAAGATGCGGCTAAAGCGCGAGAACTGAACGAGGTTGTGCTTAATGCGAAATTTCTTGTCGTATTGCCGAATAGCGTCCTCTATTTTCGGATCCATCGGCAAGCCATCGTTACGCGTAATCTTATAGCCATTGCGCGCCGCGTCCTTCCCGGGCATTGTGCACGCTTTATCTACGAGCCAGTGCTGCGATATAAGCGCGCATGTTTGTGAGCCTATGAATCCTTGTTCGCTATACCACGCGAGGAGTAACTCGCCAGCGTAAGTATTGCCGATACTGAACTGGGCTTTCGTGAAGTTGTTAGAGTCCATCGCTTGACGCGTTACGCCTGTCTTAGAATCGAAGACAGGAACGGCAGGAGGATTTACCGGAGTGGGTGGAGGCTGTAGGAATGTGCGCGCGTTCACTTCATCGATAACCTCATCGCGGCTTTTACCGTCGAGATTAACGTCGGTTGAAAAAATACCGTTCGTTTGACGCTTAGCTTCTACCACCACCGGTTTAGGCTCTCGCTTAAATAATTTTCTAATCACTGAAAAACCCCTGTGTTCGTTGTGCGTATGCGATCATGATAGCGTCGGCGCGGTTTGGTGATTTTGTGCCTTTCGGCTTTTTGTTGATGATCATCTTACCGACCGTATTATAAGTATACGTGGGCTGCGATAATTCTGACAGCGTTTCAGTTAGCTCGGGTAGACTGCTAGATATTGAGACAATCGCATCCGGGTCGAACTTCTCCCCTTCGACGACCGCTTTATAAGTAGCAGCGAATCGTAGCCGCAGCATGTACCACATTTGCGCTTTACGATTCTTAAACATGTTTTTATTGCGCTTACCTTCGGTCATACCATCCGGCGATAGCACACCCTCCGATCCACGAAACGCAATGAACGGTATTTGTCGTTCGCCCTCTTCGTCGCGCTTCTCATTCACCATACGCGCATCGCCCCGTGCGCCAGCGCCAAGACCGTCCGCATCGTACATCACCATTGGGTAGCCGTGCAGGTCACATAGGCGCATGGATCGTTCAACCGACTTATAGATGTCACTGCCACTGCCCGACCAAGTTTCCATTTGCTCTAGTAGAATACCGTAGCGCCCCGCTTGCGAAAGCATATCTGGACCTTCATCCGCAATATCCAACGCAGCCAACCGCGCGCCCGTGGGCTGAATGCCGAGCTTGATATGGGCGTCGACTGCGGCTTGGACCCACGCAGTCGGGATTAGAATCCCTTCAATAGACGCATCAAAATCTAAGTCGAGCTCCTGCGCTACAACAACCGGCGCTAAGCGCTTAACGCGCTTGTCATACCACTCTTGATCCTTGCGCGGATCGTCGCGCCAGTGGAAGCGAAAGACGCTTGTCTCACCACTATGTACCTTATCTGCGAATGGATTCTGTCGCCCGAATGGCGTTGAGATATCGATACGACATGGCGTTGCTTCGGATAGCGCCGATTCGACAAGCTGCGGTTGCTGCAAGAAAGCCGACTCATCGACATAGTAGATACTATACCGACCGCCACGCCCGATCTGAACGCCCGCCTCACCGGTGATCACACTGCCGCTCTCTGGGAAGATACAGCGCATGAACGGGGCGTGCTTATCGCGATTCCAGCCGCCGCGAAACTCGGGCGGTAGCAGTTCGGTAAATTGGCGTATCTTATAGAATATGCTTTTTGGATCGCCCAGCTTATCGACGGAACTCTCTTTGTTCGAACCGAAGCCTATAATAAGTCCGTCGTTGAATATAGACAGCGTTACAGCGAGCGCTACGGCTAGCCACGTTACGCCCGTTTCACGTGACTTTACGGTTACGCCGAACTCATCGTTTTGATAGCGCGCGATTGCCCACTGCAGCCACTCGATTTGACGAGCATAAGGTAGGAACGGTAGGACGGTGGGGAGCTTTCGGCGCGCAAGACGGGGGTCGGCGGTGCAACCCCAATCGATAATGAACTGAATCGGGTTTAGCCGGTAGAACTTTTTGATTTCAACGAGGCGCTCGGGATTAGCACGCAGCCATGCTAGACGCCGCGATCGATGCGCATAAACGCGGGCGTAATCGGGATTCTTAAAATCGAACTCAAACGGTAGCCTAGGCTCATTCACTCGTCACGCATCATTTTTTGGTATTGTTTCGCAGCTTCGACGGGGTCGGCCGTATCGATCGTAACGCTGGTCTTAACGACCGAATTGCTCGTTACATCGGCTTCAACGATTTGTTTCGGCTTGCCCATGATTCGATCCCATATTTTTTCGTAAACGCTAAGGTCGCCCTTCTTTAGCGCATCGTATGCAGCTTTAGCTAAAGTCCGCGCTAACACGGATTCTTTTTCGTCCTTGTGTATTGCTTGCAGTTCGTCCAATTCCATCCACTGAACGTTACGGAGCATATCGAGCGTTTGGCTTGGGCTGTATCCCTTGTCCTTAAGCAACGGGACTAATTTACGCGGACGCCCCTTAGAATTTCCGCACTCCCCTTTACCCCAACGGTTAATCGCGCCGCCGTGTTTTTGCTTAACTTTCGTACCCATATGCTAATCCTTTGTATTTCCTTTGTTTTTTATTATTAATTCAGGATCCAGCTTCAACATTCGATCAATTACGATCTGACAGTATTGCGGATTGATTTCCATTCCGTAGCATGTACGCCCGAGTTGGTGCGCTGCGACCATCGTCGTACCGGAGCCGATAAACGGATCGTACACGTCGCCCTTGTGGTTCGTGATCGGTCGGCCCATACATTCTACCGGTTTCTGCGTGCTATGACCCGTATCGTTCGACTGCGGCTTAGCAATCTCCCAGAGCGTCGTCTGTTTCGAATCGCCACACCATTCCGCCGTCGCGCCCTTTTTCACCGCGTACCAACAGGGTTCGTGCTTCCAATTATAGTCGCCCCGGGAGATAGCGTGGTGGCTTTTAGCCCAGATAATTTGATTCCTTATTATATATGCGTTGTCCTCTAACGATTTCTGAACGATCGAAGAGTATTTCCCGG
>Ga0070714_100000774_pt1 | contig 22670 bp, 17 predicted proteins | sample LARL83metaG_FD_65450 | JGI IMG/M metagenome (GOLD analysis project Ga0070714, IMG submission 65450) | Corn, switchgrass and miscanthus rhizosphere microbial communities from Kellogg Biological Station, Michigan, USA - LAR L8-3 metaG | ecosystem: Host-associated > Plants > Roots > Rhizosphere ... | reverse complement strand
CACCAAGCGCAACCAATTCGAATAGGTAGTGTCTGCCGACAAAAAAAAGGCCACGCTGTCTCCAGTGTGACCTTTGGCGAAGTCCTCCGGGGAGGAGGGAAAACTGTCTTACATCGACGGCGGAGTCGAGCCGGTTGCACCCGTCGTCGCGGGCTGACCTTGGCCTTCGGTATTCGTCATCAGGCGAACGTTCACGCGGCGATTGGCGGCGCGACCTTCGCGAGTCTTGTTCTCCTCGACCGGCTTGTCCTTTCCCAGACCGATCAGATAAATCTTATGGGCCGGAATGTTGTACTTCGATCCGAGGTACTGGATGACCGAGTTCGCACGGCGCTCGCTCAGGTCATAGTTGTAGTCCGCAGGGCCGACTGAGTCCGTGCCGCCTTCCACGGTGATGATGTAGCCCTTGGTATTGGGCACGTTCGTGGCAAGCTTATCCAGTTCGTCCTTGGCATCCTTGGTGAGGGCGTCCTTGTTGAACCCAAAGTGGACTGCGGTCTCGCTAACGATGCGATAGTTGTCGAGGTTCGCGACGGCGTTCGAGAGCACGTCAACGCGGTGCACAGCGTTGTCGGCCGACTGTTGGGCCTGCGCGGCCTGCTGACCGGCGGCTTGCGCCTTCTGGTCGGCGGCTGCGGCTGCTTGCGTTACCTGCTGAATTCCCTGCTGCGCACGGGCGTCAACATCTTTGATCGCCTTGCTGTTCTGCGCGGTCAGGTCGTCGAGTTCGTTGGTCTTGTTGATCAGAGGCGTGGTCTGTTGTTTGACATAGTTCTTGCTGGCGCAGCCGACCGACGCCGCCATGCTCGCTGCCAGTGCAATGACTAAAGAAGCGCGATTCATAGTTGGAGGACTCCTTCCTCACTGATGATTTAAAAACCTGGGCAACAGGAGTTTTGAGTTCCGTGCCTGGGGTGACGCGCCGTGGCGCGTCGTACAAACTCCACAAAATCCTTGGGGCAAGTCCGCTGACTGGCCTGGGTCTTGAGCTTCGCGGCCTTCGGTCTTGCTCAGCCACTCTGACATTAAGCACGGAGGGTGCCAACTGCCGAAAGTACCCAAACAATCCCTAAGCCTCTCATCTCGCAAGGCTTAGATGCGAACCCAGCATACACCCGATGCTTCTACAAACGCGCAAGTAGAGGAAATTTTTATACGGTGGGAGAAAACCACGGCGAAGGACGCCATCATGATGTCCGCTTCCGGAACCATACGGCTGAAACGCCTAAAGCAACAGACTTGATTTTGTTCCGATTCTCGGGAAAATCGGCGAATTTTCGATCTTAGGAATTCCTCATAAACTGCAGGTCTGGTCATATCTCTTTTACATTCAGTATCTTACCAACCATTTCTTGTTACGTTTTTGAGAATTAAAACGAACACGCGATTTGTGTGCAAGTACCTTCTTTGAGGGCCATTCTCGCGGTGCAATCCCAACTTTCTTCGAGGAGATTTCACCGTGAAAAAAAAGCTACTGCTGCTTGCTGCCGCGCTACTTGCCCTGACACTTGCCACTCCACCCGTTGCATCCGCCTCAATGCCAATTTGTCCGCTATTGTCGGGCTGCTAATAACATTGCCGGGCTACTGAGGAAGGACTAACATTCCGGTAGCCCATGTTTTTTGCCAGAGCTTACCTGTGGTTCGGTTCGAACCTGCTTCTGCTACTTGCTCTATTTTGGATCTTTCATCGTAAGCTGCACCGGCAACAGGCGCTTTTTTCAATCTATCTCGCCCTGGAACTCGCCTGGTTTGCCACTGGGCTTACTGAGGATTTCCTCATTGTTCGGCACCTCGCATCCAGAAACCTGTATTTGTGGACCGTCATCGTAGGCCTGGGCCTCAGCGCAGTTACGGAGCTGGCAGTTTTGTACAAGTTGACGGCCGAACTCATTTTTTCCCGTTTGAAGAACTCAATGACGGTGAGAACGACTGTGCGCTGGACACTGGGAGTTTTAGTCTTGCTCGGAGTCGGAGTGTCTGGCTTCATCAGAGGGTCGAGCCCCGAACGCCTTGTAGATGTTTTTCAAAGCCTCAATATTGCAATTTACGTCATAGCTCTGGGTCTACTGTTCGCGATTGTCCTTTTGTCAAAAGCTTTTAGCATCCATTGGCGCGGCCTGCATGCTGGCGTCGCGCTGGGTTTTGGGATCGCAGCCGCGGGAGAACTGGCGGGATCGGGAATCCTTTCGGAATTTGGCCAGAACAAAAGCGGATATATTGCATCGGATCTCGTTCGAATGAGTGCCTTTCATGTGTGTGCCTTGATCTGGTTGATCTACGTTCTTCTGCCGGAAAGACGGCCATCCCACGGCACACCTGCTTTCTCGGTAACCGATCTGGAGAGCCGTGCTGAGGAACTGCAGCGCATGGTGCAACGATAGTCGTGAGCCCTGCTCCTCCTTCCCTACTATCTCTGGATCGTCCCCAAAGCTCTCTGTGGGGTCGCGATTGTAATCGCGATCCGAAAGAAGTTGCATCTGCGTGTTCCTGCTTTCGGTATCCTGCTAGCTTTCAACTCTGCCGTGGAACTACTGGTTTCGGTGACCTTTGTGTTTGTTTTTCCCCAGTCTGCGTATAGATGGTGGTTAGTCTTGCACATCACTGCTATGTTCATTCTGGAATTAATTCGTCTTGTAGGTGAACTGGGTGGAAATGATTTGCCGCCTTTCGATGTTGAAGCCCCCCGAAGAGAGCTGCAGAGAATGACGCAGGGATGATTCTGCTCGGGATGTGAATGGTTCCCGAATCTGCTGAATCGCCGAGGCTGATCTATATGACAGACAAACTGCTAGTCCTGACCACCGCCGGATCAGATGAGGAAGCACGCAAGATCGCACATGCTTTGATCGAGCGCAAGCTGGCAGCCTGCGTCAACATTGTGCCGCGAATTCACTCCGTGTATCGGTGGCAAGGAGAGGTCGAAAGCGGGGAAGAGTTTCTGCTGATCGTCAAGACGACGCGAGACCGCGAGGAAGCGGTCAGATCCGCCATCCAGGGATTGCACTCCTACGAACTGCCGGAATACATTGTGGTTGCCATAGAGAGCGGTAGCCAGGAATACCTGCAGTGGATATCCGAGAGCTTGGACTAGAGGCGGTCATAAAGTGATGAGCGCCAGCCTTCGAGAATTCTGCCGTTCCTTCTGAGGGCTCTTGGGTGCAGCCAGATTTTGAGCTTTACTCTGCGCGCCCGAGGGCTTTTGCCCTGCCGCGCCAGTAAGGTCTTAGAAAATCGTTATTGAGCTTGCTTTAGCGGCTTGAAAGGGCTACTTTATAGCGTTTCCAGTTTGCCGCGCTCGTTTCGGGGGGAACGGGTAGTTGGATCGCGTTTGGAGTGCTATGCCTTTGAAGAGCAACGGATCGGAATCTGTCGTCACCCTCAAATTGGTTGCCGAAAGAGTGCGCCTTTCGCCGGGGACGGTTTCGGCAGTGTTGAACAATTCGCCATCTGCGAAACACATTCCCGAAACCACTCGCAACCGGATCTTCGCCGCCGCTCGCGAACTGAAGTACAAGCCGAACCTGATGGCTCGGTCGCTGCGCAACAAGCGCACCTACACCATCGGCGTGATCCCGACTGATATCAGCGACGGTTATGGCGGCCAGGTGATCGCGGGCATTGAGGAGTACGCTCGCCAAAAAGACTACTTCTTTATTACCGGCATCCACCACCATGACCCGCAACTATTTCAGCGCTACAGCGAACTGCTGCTCGAACGCGGGGCTGAGGGCGTTATTACCATCGATCTCAATTTGCAGCATAACATTCCTGTACCCGTGGTTGCGGTATCGGGACATCGTCAGGAGGAAAACGCGACAAACGTGATCCTCGACCAGCGACTCGCGGTGAAGCTGGCGCTGGAACACCTGGTTTCTCTCGGACATCGCAACATTGCCGTGATGATCGGAAACCCCGACAGCGCCGACGCCGCACAACGCTGGGGAGCCATTTCTGAGGTCGCGCGTGATCTGGGCGTGCCAATCCGTCCGGAACTGACCGTGCAACTGGCCGGCGAGGAATCCGGACCGGCTCTGGGTTATCCCTATGCCAAGATGTTGCTGGAACGGAAGCAGCCCTTCACAGCGCTGTTTGCTTATAACGACGCTTCAGCCATCGGAGCCATTCGCGCCATTCGTGAAGCGGGTCTGCGCGTGCCTGAAGACATTTCGGTGGTCGGCTTTGATGACATACAGGCCGCCATGTTCCATTCGCCCAGCCTGACCACCGTGCGCCAGCCCCTGCAGCAAATGGGAGAGATTGCCGCAAAAGTTCTGCTGGACCGCCTCGAAGGCAAAGAAGACTGGCCGAAGCAGGTTGCGGTCAAACCAGAGCTGATCATTCGCGAGTCGACGGCGAAAGCGGCGAGTTAACTTCACCGACAGATTTCTGCGGACGCGAGGGACGTGTGTCAGATCTGAAAACGCGCGTCGAGAGAGAACTGCGGTCGAACATCCTTCCCTTCTGGCTGAAATACACCATTGACGACGAGTTCGGCGGCTTTCGCGGGCAGATTACGAACGACCTGGTCATCGATCCCAAAGCCGACAAAGGCCTCATCCTGAACGCGCGCATTCTGTGGACCTTCTCGAAGGCGCATTCCGTCTATCGCGAAGACGTCTACCTGAAGACCGCGAACCGAGCCTACGAATACATCCTTCGCCACTTTTGGGATGACGAGTTCGGCGGCGTGTACTGGATGCTGAACTATCGGGGCGAGCCTTCAGACACAAAGAAGCGAGTGTACGGGCAGGCATTTACCGTCTACGCGCTCGCGGAGTACTACCTCGCAACTCGCGACGAAGAAGCACTGAAACGCGCGATCCTGCTGCATGAAGTGATCGAGAAGACCAGTCACGACGCGAAGTTTCGCGGTTACTTCGAAACTTACGAACGCGACTGGAGCCGGGCGAAAGATCAGCGCCTGAGCGAGGTGGACATGGACGAGAAGAAGTCCATGAACACGCACCTGCACATGCTAGAGGCGTATGCGAATCTAAGCCGCGTGTGGAAGAACGAGGAACTGCATCAGCGATTGCGCGAGCTGATCGACATTTTTCTGGACCACATTATCGATCCCGCGAGCCACCATCTCCTGTTGTTCTTCGACGAGGACTGGAATCCTAAGTCGGACGTGATTTCGTTTGGACATGACATTGAGGGAAGCTGGCTGCTGTGCGAGGCGGCGGAGATCTATGGCGATGACCAACTGTTAAAGAACGTTAAGGACGAAGCAGTTCGTATGGCCGACGCAGTCTACAGGGACGGCATGGATAGAGATGGCGGTTTGTTATACGAAGGGGAGCACGGCAAGATCATCGACTCGGACAAGCACTGGTGGCCGCAATCAGAAGCAGTCGTAGGATTCTTGAATGCGTATCAGCTTTCTGGAGGCTATCGCTTCCGCGCTGCAGCGCATGTTAGCTGGGGATTTATCGATAAGTACATTGTGGACCACGAGCACGGCGAGTGGTTCTGGAAGGTTTCGCGCGAAGGCAAACCGAGTGGTGATAAACACAAAGTCGATCCGTGGAAATGCCCGTACCACAACAGCCGGACGTGCTTTGAAGTGATGGAGAGGGTGGGAGCCGGCGCGCTGGATGGCCCGCATCTGGAGAAATGATGAGCCGCAGAAATCTTTGTTTTCTTTGCGATCTTTGCGTTCTTTGCGGTTGAAGTCTTTAAAACCTTGAACCGCAAAGAACGCAAAGATCGCAAAGAAAACGGAACACACGCTTTCGATATTTGTAGGCACTCCTACCTTTTGGGAGAGATGAATGACCCATGCTGAATTCAAGAAGCGCACCCAGTCGGCTTTCGCGCAGCAAGAGAAAATCTTGAAACGCCGCAATCCCAAGGTCGCAGCCGGTAACGGGATTTACGAGCGCTACACGTATCCCGTGCTCACAGCTGAGCACGCACCGCTGATCTGGCGCTATGACTTTGATCAGAAAACGAATCCGTACCTGCAAGAACGCCTGGGCATCAACGCTGTTTTTAATGCTGGAGCAATCGAGCACGACGGCAAAATTCTCGTAATCGGCCGTGTGGAAGGCGTTGATCGCAAGTCATTTCTCGCCGTCGCTGAGAGTCCGAATGGGATCGACAATTTTCGTTTCTGGGACTATCCCATTCTTCTCCCTCAGACCGACAGTCGCGACGTCAACGTCTACGACATCCGTGTCGTGAGGCATGAAGACGGCTGGATTTATGGCCTGTTCTGCACCGAGCGCAAAGACCCAAAAGCGCCAGCGTGGGATACGTCGTCCGCAGTCGCCCAGTGCGGGATCGTGCGGACAAAAGATCTCAAAAAGTGGGAGCGCCTGCCCGACTTGAAGACCAAATCTCCGCAGCAGCGCAATGTCGTGCTGCATCCGGAATTTGTGAATGGTCAATACGCGCTCTATACGCGCCCGCAAGATGAGTTCATCCAGGCCGGCAAAGGCGGCGGCATCGGCTGGGGCCTGACCGAGAGCATGGAGAATTCGGTTATCGGGGAAGAAGTCATCATGGACAACCGCGAGTACCACACGATCAAAGAGGTAAAGAACGGCCTTGGCCCGGCTCCAATCAAGACTGACAAAGGCTGGCTGCACCTCGCGCATGGGGTTCGCAACACAGCCGCAGGGCTACGCTACGTGCTCTACATGTTCCTGGCTGATTTGAAACGGCCACAGGTAATCACACATCGCCCGGCAGGATATTTCATTGGCCCGCAAGGAGACGAGCGTGTTGGAGATGTCTCGAATGTCGTGTTCAGCAACGGATGGGTCGCACGCAAGGATGGCTCTGTTTTCATCTATTACGCCTCATCCGATACACGGCTTCACGTGGCCACCAGCACCGTCGACAAACTGCTCGATTACGTCATAAACACGCCGGAAGATCCGCTGCTGAGCCACAAGTGCGTGGAGCAGAGGTATGCGCTGATCACGAAGAACCTTGAGATTCTGAAGCTGAAAAAGAAGCCCGCAAACAAGAGGGGATGGGGGCGAGTACGCTGACCGATGTCAGAATCGCTTTCGCAGGAGCAGAGCTTCAGCTCCGAAGGAGCGGCCCAGCTTAGCCCAGGACGTAAGTCCTGGGTAGGCGTGCCATTAAGAATGCTAGTCCCGAAGGGACGGCACGAAGTTTCAGGTTTTGAAAGGGGGACGCATGAAAACACTCATATCCATCGCAATCATAAGCTTTGTGTCGGTGTCAGCTAGCTCTCAAACGGCAATCGAGAACGGCTATCACGCCTGGTGGCACGACCAGTACCCGAGCAAGCCGCTGAACAGCCCGAATGCGAAAAAGCTGGCGCTGATCGTCGTAAAGGGCAACAAGTTCGTCGATCTGGCGGGAAACGTCGTTCTGTTCCGCGGCATGGCGATCGCCGATCCTGACAAGATCGAGCATGAGGGACATTGGAACCTTGACTTCTTCCAGCATGTGCAGGAGACGGGCTCCAAGGTCGTACGCATTCCGGTGCATCCGATTGCGTGGCGCGAGCGTGGTGCGCAGAGTTACCTGGCACTGCTCGATCAAGCGGTCGAGTGGTGTACCCAGCTTGGCATGTACATCGACATCGACTTTCATTCGATAGGCAACATCGAAACCGAGGTATTCCAGGACCCGATGTACCAGACCTCGCGGGCCGAATGGTTCAACTTCTGGCGAACAATTGCGAATCGCTATCAAGGGCACAACACGGTCGTCTTCTATGAACTATTCAATGAACCGTCGAATTACTCGGATAACTGGGGTCCGGTTTCGTGGGACGAATGGAAGAAGCTGAATGAAAATCTGGTCATCATGATTCATTCATTCGACCGCAACAAGATTCCAATCGTCGCTGGTTTTGACTGGGCATACGACCTGGCACCGCTCCGCACAAGCCCACTGAACGTCGAAGGTATCGCCTACTCGGTGCATCCGTACGTATTCAAGCGGTCGAAGCCGTGGGAGCCCAGGTGGGATGAGGATTTCGGTTTCGCGGCAGGCAAATTCCCTGTTGTCGCAACTGAATTTGGCTTCTGGGCACCGCCAAACCCGAATCCTGCGACGCAGGGTTATCCGCAGGCGATCGTGAAGTACCTCGAGAGCCGAGGGATCAGTTGGTTCTGCTGGGTCTACGACCCGGAGTGGGAGCCGGCGCTGATCAAGTCGTGGGACTTCACGCCGACCGGGTCAGGCAAGTTTTTCACGGATGCGATGCAAGGCAAGGTGGAGTAAATCTGACGCGTCTGGCGGTGAATGTTCCGCCTTCTCCTGTTTTGTCTTGAATCCTGCGGGGCTGTTTCAACGTAAATCGCCGGCTCTCGCTCGCGACGATTTAGATGCAGTAGCGCTTCATTCGCATGCGTCGCATGGTAGCTCGTGTGGGGAAAGCTGTCGGTGACGAATTAACATGAGGGCGCATATCAACAAGTTTTATTGTTTCTGCGATGTCATTCCGAGGAGCGCCAGCGACGAGGAACCTGCTTGTCCCTCGGGCAACGATGCTGCCGGGGATAAGCAGCTTCCTCGTCGTCCGCTTCGCTCCACTCCTCGAATGACATCACGAACAATAACAAGCAGCCAGATAGTTTCAAGTTGGGAATGGCGGCGCCTTACCCCAGCCCCAACTCCCCGGCTACGCCCTTCATCGCCTCGATGCAGAAGGCGATGTGCTCGTCGAGGTCGACGCCCAGTTCCTTCGCGCCGTTTACGATGTCGTCGCGGGAGACGCTGCGAGCGAAGGCTTTGTCCTTCATCTTCTTGCGCACCGATTTCGCTGCCACCTCAGCCAGGGACTTACTCGGCTTGACTAGCGCTACGGCGGTGATGAACCCGGCCAGTTCGTCGCAGGCGAATAGAGCTTTCTCCATGGAAGTCTCGCGGGTCACACCGGTGTAGTCGGCGTGCGACATAATCGCCCGACGGATTTCGTCGGAGTACCCGCGCTGCTTCAGGATCTCGTTACCCTTGTATGGATGCTCCTGCGCCGTGGGATATTTTTCGTAATCGAAGTCATGAATCAGACCCACCACGCCCCACAATTCTTCACTAGCACCAAACTTCTTTGCGTATGCGCGCATGCATCCTTCGACCGCTAGCGCATGCTTGCGCAAGCTTTCAGATTCCGTGAATTCGGTGAGGAGGTTCCAGGCGGCGGATCGATCATTCATCATCTGAGATTCTACGCTGCACCAAAGTAGTAAATAGCGGCGCTGAGTTCATCAGCTTCGTTTAGATATTGGACTCCCGCTGCGTTTTCTCAATCCCCTCGCAATATCTCCCAATCAATCGCGGCGCTACAGCTCCAACATTTCCCTTGACTTCCACAGCCTCTATCCTTCACATTACGCATGACATTGGAACCTGCGCCACAGGTTCCGGGGTCTTGCCCGCTCTGGCAACTCCCACCACAAATGGCCACCACACTAGCCCCGGTTGATTCCCGGGAAGTTGTACGTTGCGACCGTTGCCTGCTCGTCCAGTTTCGAACCTCTAACAGTCTGTGCCGGCGCTGCCATCTCTCCCTGGACGAAGAGGAGCCCGAGATTGTGCAGGCTCCAACTCCGCAACTGGTGCCCGCCCCGCATCGGGGGCATCTGAACTTAGCGGCCTCCATCCGCGCCATGCGTTTGCGCAACGGACTCAGCCAGCGGCAGCTTGCCGGGCGCATGTCGGTGCCGCGCACCTACGTGTCGAAGATCGAAAACGAGAAAGCCACGCCAACGCTTTCGTCTTTGGAGCGTCTGGCGAGAGCCTTGGAGGTGTCCGTGCCCGACTTGCTCAGCGGTGGAGAACGAAATCGTCAGGAAGAGATCAGCGAATTAATGAAGGACCCGTTCATCGCCGAGATGATGCCGTTCGTCTCGTCGCTGAATGGCATGCAGATGTCGAGCATCCTGACGCAGATCCGCGATTTGACGACGCGGCCAAGGCGAAGCGCATAGGTTTGTGTTGGGTCGGACATTTGTGTCCGACCTTGCGGCGTGGGCACTCTTGCTCACGGGCAATTCTGAGATCAAATTGTCGGACAGGAATGTCCGACCCACACAATCAACTTTCATCCGGGCGAACCTGCCAACAAAGATGCCGGAGCCGCAAGGCTCCGGCTTTTTGAATGTGGACCCGTTCCCCCTTACCAGGTCAACACAATGTAACCGTCCTCGCCTGCGGTAAGTGACGCGTCGGTGGTTCCGTTTCCTCCAGCTCCAACGTTACCGGGAGCCGCGTTTCCGGGTCCGGTGAACAAACCCTTCGCGACGCTGGCGGCCGGCAATGTCGGAACGAAGAATCCTGCGCCGCCTCCCCCGACGAAGGTACTTCCGAGCAGGGTTATATTGAGAGCCGAAGCTTCACCATAAGCGAAGATCGATCCCAGCGCTGGAGGAGCAACGCCCACCGTTCCACCGGAACCTGGACTTGTGCCAGTGACGATGTTGAAAGAAGTTCCTTGTCCTCCGCCAGATGTGGCAAGGGTTACAGGAAAACCAGCGACTTGGATCGCGAGAGTTGTATCGCCGCCCGCAGCCGGATTGCCGAGTAGGTCGGTCCCAGAGCCGCCATGGCCAATATTCAGGTAGAGTGTGTCTCCGGGATTAACAGGGAGGTAGACGCGAGTGTACGCACCTCCCCCGCCGCCTCCGACACCGCCTCCGGCAGCTCCCGCTCCATAAAGATCGGCCTGGATCCGCGTGATACCGGCGGGCACAGTGAACGAGTACTGCCCCGGCGTTGGCGGAACACCGAACAGCTGACTACCGCCGGGGAGATACGCAAATCCGGCGCTGCCATTCAGCCCACCCAGCCCCTGTGGACCTGGTATGCCTGGCAGCCCTTGAATGCCCGGTACGCCTTGTACGCCCTGTGGTCCTTGAGCGCCCACCGGGCCGATCAAACCTTGAACTCCTTGCTGACCTTGGGGGCCAGCTGCGCCTTGCGGTCCCTGCGGACCCACGGGTCCGAGTGGACCTATCGGCCCGGTTGCTCCGGTTGGACCAGCCGGCCCCACAGCTCCTGCGGGGCCGTTGAAGCTGTAGAGCAATTCCGGCTCGTGGCTGAGGGTCGAGTCTTCCTTGCTGTCGAAGGTCACGGAAATCTGCGACAAGGGACTTGGCACCAGAATGAGGCCGTAGTTGGGCGTTCCCGACATCCACTGTTGCAGCGCGGAAGTCACGTCAATCTGGATGAAGTTGTTCTTCGCGGTCGAAGACACCGGGGCTCCCGACATCACAAGCGCGCCCAGGGCCGGAGCGCTGTTGTAGGTGATAGAGTTTTCGCTCCACGAACTGTTGACCAGGTAAACATCGAAGTTCCCCGCCGTTGTGAACCCAGTCACAAACAGCCTCAATGTGGCTTTGTTCAATTGGCTGACTGTCACCCCACCGGGCAGCGCCGACAGGTTGAACTGGAGCAGCGTACTGCCACCTCCGGCTTGTACCGCAAGTGAGCTATTAGCCCCGTAATTGGTGCTTGGTTTAGCCGGAGAAATGAAACTATCCTGGCTGGGCGGTGCCTGAGCCGCAGTGATGGCTGCGTTGCACAGAAGCAGAATGACGACAGAAGCAGTGGCGCGAAACATGAGAGCTCCTTTCAAGCTTGCGGTCGATGCACTTCTCGTTGCCTGGTCTTTAGCTGATTCGGATCTAATTCGTCGGTGGAGGAAGTTCGTCGCTGTTCACCACCGCGGCCACGTTACCTACGACGCCCGCCTCGTCCAGCGAAACGGAGAAGGCCACTGGCAGCACCGGGCTGGGCGCGATCGGGTTTCCTGGGATCACTGGATTGCCGGGGATCAGACGGTAGTGCCCCTCAAACTGCAAGGCCGCGGGCAACGTGTTGTCGAACTCGAAGTTCTCGTCGCCGTTGATCACATATTGCTGGCCGCTGGTTCGGCCTAGTCCGGTCACTCCCGCCATATTGGCGTGTACGCGAATGGGGTTGCCGGGAATGACGGGATTGCCGGGAATGCTTTTTATGACCAGGTGGACGGTTCCGGAGATGTCAATCCATTCGGACTGATCGCCGTTGTTGAAGAAGAACGAACCGTTCAAGCTCGTCGTCAGGCTGGTGGTTACCGTCGATTGCGCATGAGTGACCGTCAGGGTGAACAGAGCCAGGACCACAGCCGCTGTAATTGTTAAGCGTTTTGCAGTCATTATTGCCTCCATGTGGTAGTGCTTTTGGCCGTGCATGAGCCTAGTGGGCGAGAGGACGCCTACACCTCCCGAGACGCACCACGCCTCTCGCCACAAAGGGTTGCGAATCCGGTTGGGGACCTCAGGTGAAAGCTGCAAAGCTTTTCACTCACCCGCCGAAGGAGTACATGGTTAATAGCTCAGGCTGGTGACGAAGTATTCACAAAAACCTGCAATTTTCCTGATAAAATCCTCAAACTTCGCCACGTCGTGCTATGTCGTCGCTAAAGGGGCAGATTTACGAGTTTGGGGACTGGCGTCTCGATCCGGTCGAGCGCCTCTTACAGCGCAATGGCGTTGCGGTGCCCCTGACACCTAAAGTGTTTGAGACACTCCTCGTCCTAGTCGAGAATGCCGGGAAACTCGTCACCAAAGACGAATTCATGAAGCGTGTCTGGCCCGACACCTTCGTCGAAGACCTCGCGCTCGCCCAAAACATCTCCCAGATACGAAAAGTGATCAACGGGCATGGCCCGGTGATCGAAACGGTATCGAAGCGCGGTTATCGCCTGACCGTGCCGGTGACACCGGCACTCGAAGGGAATTCACAAAAAAGCAGTGTCATTGATCTCCAACCACAGCCATCACCGGCGTCGGCGGAAAAGGATCAAGTGCCGACCACCGCCCCAGCAAAATCGGGCATGCGCAAGAAAGTCGTGCTGATCGGCGTCACAGCCGCCCTGCTGACGGCGCTCATTTTGTGGAAGGTCGGTATTCTGCAGAGGCCTTTCCACGCAGAACCGAGCGGCGGATCCGAGCCGAAGATCCTCCCGATTATCAGCTTGCCGGGAGAGGAACGGATGCCGGCATTGTCTCCACAGGGAGATCGAGTTGCCTTCTTCTGGCAGGCTCCCGAGGCGAACAAAGTCGGCCTTTACGTGGCGGTTGTGGGCAGCCAAAGCATGGTGCCGCTCACAACCAATGGTGGGGATGCGTGGCCTGCGTGGTCGGCGGATGGGAGATACATTGCCTTCGAGCGCTATGCGGGCCGCGAGGTTTCCATCTTTATCGTGCCAGCGCTCGGTGGGCCCGAGCGTCTTCTTTACAGTGGCGAACACAGCCCCTGGACGGGGCCGGAAGGGCTTTCCTTCTCTCCCGACGGAAGATTTCTCGCCTTCGGCGAATGGACTGCTGAAACCCAGCAGAGTGCAATCAAATTGCTGGCGTTGAACGGAGCAGGAGAGCGCACGATCACCTCTCCCCCGGTAGGATTCCGCGATGCGGCACCCACCTTTTCGCCTTCGGGAGATCGCATCGCTTTTGTCCGCTCAACTGGTCCGATTTTTGTTGATGAAATCTTTGTTCTGCCGGTAAATGGCGGCGTTCCCGCGCAAATCACATTCGATCGCCATCGCATGTACAGCCCACCGGTGTGGACCAAAGACGGCAAAGAGTTATTATTCGCTTCAAACCGCGCTGGCATGGAAAGCCTGTGGAGAATTCCGGCTGCCGGCGGCACACCGGAACCGATCCCAGGCACTGGACCGGGTGCAGATCATCCGACGCTCTCTCTGTCCGGAGAACTAGCTTACGAGTACACGGTACAGGATGAGAATGTCTGGCGCATGGATCTGCGCAATAACGCGAGCAATGGCACGCCACCACGTGCGTTGCTTTGGCAACGGACGCACAATCTCATGCCACAAGTCTCGCCTGACGGGAAGAAGATCGCATTCGAAAGCGGCCGATCCGGATACGAGGAAATATGGGTCAGCGACGCTGATGGTTCGGACCCGACGCAGTTGACGCATCTCGAACGGTATTCGGGAAGCCCGCGTTGGTCGCCGGACGGCAAATATCTGGCGTTCGATTTTCGCTCGGAGCAGCACACCGCGATCTACGTGGTGGAGTTGGCAAAGGGAGTGCCTCGCCCGCTGGTCGCCTCTGCGGATGCGGATAATGTTGTCCCCAGTTGGTCGCGCGACGGGCGTTCCATATACTTTGCCTCCAATCGTGGCAGCAAGGATTTTCACATCTGGAAGGTCACGGCGCAGGGCGGCGGCGCTCCGTTGCAGGTCACGCGTGACAGCGGTTTTATGGCATTCGAATCACCGGATGGCCGCTTCATCTTTTACTCCAGGCTCGAACTGCCGGGGATATGGAAAGTACCAGTCGATGGCGGTCCTCAAGTACGGGTTTCGCCAGATCCACAACCAGACGATTGGGCCAACTGGGTGGTTGCCGAGGACGGTCTCTATTTCGTTGACTCCAGGCCGGGACTCCCTCCCCAATTCGTAGACTCCAAGCCGATGTTCCTTCCCGAAATCAAGTTCCTGGAGTTTGCGAGCGGGACAATTTCCTCAGTGGGGACGATGCAGAAACCTGCCTTTTTCGGCATGACATTGCTTCCCGACAAGACCGCAATCATCTATTCGCAGCGCGATCGGGATGAGCACGACATTCTCATGACAAAACTAGTGAAGTGACGCGGCTACTCTGGCCTAGTGTTTTTATACTATTTCGCCAAGTTGCTGAGGAATTTAGCCTGTTACATGCGCACGGCACTCGTGGGCCGCCGCCAGCCGGAGAAATGATCCCCAGGTTCAAGTCATTGTTTGGTCGACGTCTTTTGGCGCCGATGCTCATCTTTCTCTTTGTTTCCGCCGTTTACCTCTACGCCTTCCCGCAGCCTAACGTCTTGTACGCCGCAGTGGTGCTCGTGCACGCCCTGGTGGGGCTGATCGCAAGCGTTTATCTGCTCATCCTCTTGTTTGGGTTGCTCCGCCGAAGCACATGGATGGCGCGCCTCGGATGGGTTCTCCTGTTGGTTTCCGCTGGGATTGGCGTCGCTCTTATTAAAGTTGGAACACCGCGCTCGGAATGGAACTGGCTCTATCTTCATATTGTCCTGGCGCTGGTCGCATCCGGATTGCTGTTTTCGGACTGGGCAGGCCAGCGTGGCTGGCTCGCGCCGGGATTCGGTCGTGCGGTTCTTCGCTACTCCATCTGCGCAGTTGCTCTCGCGGGGCTCGCGTGGGCTGGCTACTACTCGCGCAATGCCCGCTGGCAGAATTCGCTCCGCATTCACAACCCTTCCGATTCTCCAGAGACGATGAACGACGAAGGCGACGGCCCTGAGGGAGATTTCTTTCCCAGTTCCGCCCAGGTTTACGGGAAACAAAAAATTCCCAGCAAGTTCTTTATGGAGTCGGATTCCTGCCAGCGTTGCCATGCCGACATCTACAAGCAATGGCAGAGTTCGGCCCACCACTTCTCATCTTTTAACAATCAGTGGTATCGCAAGAGCATCGAGTATATGCAGGACCGCATTGGCACCAAGCCCTCGAAGTGGTGCGGCGGATGCCACGATCCGGCGGTGCTCTACAGCGGATTGATGGACACGCCAATCAAGCAGATCGTGCATCGTCCAGAGGCGCAGGCTGGCTTGGGATGCATGATGTGCCACTCCATCGCGAAGGTGAAGAGCACGATGGGGCAGGGCGATTTCTATCTCGAGTATCCAAAACTGCACGAACTCGCAGCCAGCAAGAACCCCATCGTTCGCACGTTGCACGATTTCCTGGTGAACCTGAATCCGGAGCCGCATCGGCGCGTGTTCCTGAAGCCGTTCATGCGCAATGAAACGCCGGAGTTCTGCTCCAGCTGCCACAAGGTGCATCTCGATGTTCCGGTGAACAGCTATCGCTGGATTCGCGGCTTCAATGAGTACGACAACTGGCAGGCCAGCGGCGTCTCCGGACAAGGCGCGCGTTCCTTTTACTATCCAAAGGCTCCGCAACAGTGCGCCGACTGCCACATGCCGCTCACGCATTCCGCAGACATGGGGAATACTAACGGCTTTGTACATTCGCATCGCTTCCCTGCCGCCAACACCGCGGTGCCTACAGCCAATGAAGATGCGGATCAGCTCAAGCTCACGGAAAACTTCCTCAAGAATGGAATCCTGAGCGTCGATATTTTCGCGATCTCACCTGACGCCGCCCAGTCGAAAGCCATAGCTTCGCCGCAGTCCGATATCCAAACGACATTTGCAGTCGGTGAAGAAGCCGAGTCGAAGATTGAAGCGGCCACCACTGAAGCCTCGCCGATCACCGCCCCTCTGGATCGAGTCCAACCGGTGCTCCGCCGGGGTGATACCGAGCGTGTCGATGTAGTGGTACGGACAAAGAAAATCGGTCATTTCTTTCCCGGTGGCACTGTGGACGCCTACGACACCTGGCTTGAACTGAAGGCCACCGACGATAAGGGCCAAGTCATCTTCTGGAGCGGCATGGTCGAGGACAACGGCAAGGGTCCAGTCGAACCGGGAGCGCACTTCTACCGTTCGCTGCAGATTGACGAGCACGGCAACATGGTCAACAAGCGGAACGCGTGGTCGACACGCTCTGTAGTTTATGTCCGACTGATTCCGCCCGGCGCTGCGGACACCGTGCACTATCGCTTGCACATCCCGGAGAATGCCGGCAACAAGATTACGCTGCACGCGCGCCTGTGCTATCGAAAGTTCATGTGGTGGAACACGCAGTTTGCGTTTGGGGGCGTACCGGATCCCAGCAAGCCGGCTTCGCCGGTCTCACCGAGCTACGACGATACTAATTACGTCTTCACAGGATCGCTGAAGGGCGTTTCCGCTAAAGAAGAAAAGGTTCCCGATCTGCCGATCGTGGCGCTGGCGGAAAACGAGGTCACATTGAATGTGGCCGGGCGCAATGTTCCGGCGCAGCAGCCCAAGACCGACCTTCGCGCCGAAGACTGGCAGCGCTGGAACGATTACGGCATCGGACTGCTGTTGCAGGGTGATTTGAAAGGCGCCGAGGCCGCATTCCAGAAAGTGACGGAGATCGATCCGAAGAATCCCGATGGCTGGGTGAATATTGGGCGGGCGGCGGTGCAGGAAGGCGACATGGAACGTGCGCGCACCGTGTTGCAGAAGGCATTGCAGATCAGCCCGGATCTGGCACGTGCTCACTATTTCTATGCACGCGTGCTGCGCAGCGACGGAAATTACAATGGCGCGGAGAATGAACTGCACATCGTTTTGAAACAGTATCCGCGCGACCGCGTGGTGCTCAATGATCTTGGCCGAGTGCTGTTCCTGCAGCGAAAGTTTGCGGATGCGGTAAAGGCCTTGAATTCCGTGCTGGAGATCGATCCGGAGGACCTGCAGGCGCACTACAACCTGATGCTTTGCTATAACGGCCTCGGAGACGAAAAGGATGCGCGCGATCACCAAGTGCGCTATTTGCGCTTCAAGGCTGACGAGGCATCGCAGACAATCACAGGCCCGTATCGGCAGGCGCATCCCGACGACAACAACGAGCGGCAAGCGATCCACGAGCACGTGTCAGTGCCGCTGGGGCAACTGAGGGCAGCAAGCGCCAGCATTGGTCGCGGAGCGACGGCCCATGTGGCGACCGGCACTCCTGCCAAGCCTGCCCTGAGCGACCGAGCAGGGCGAGGGAATCGAATGGGTCGATCCGAGCGAAGCTCGGCAGCGTCAAAGTCTTCCAGCACCCAATCCAGCGGAGCAATGAATTAATGCAGTGTTTTGATCCGGTTGTATCGGGGCACCGCTTTAGCCGTGCCGAAAACTGGCAACCAGAAAACTCCGCGGCAGTCGATGCGAATGCATCGACTGCGCGTGAAGCCCCGGCGGGGCGAACCAGCTTAGCCCAGCACGGGAGTGCTGGGAAACTGATTCGTTTTCAATTCGAGTCCCGGAGGGACGGCACAAAAAGCACTGCGGGGAATTTTATGTTCGGTCGTCCCCACGGGACTTCGTCATTCTTGCTCTCTTTCCCAGCGCTTACGCGCTGGGCTAAGCTCGATCGTCCCTTCGGGACTGGTCGAAGCACAGTCATCTTGAAGGTGTCAGCGGCCTTCGCCTTGATAACACTCTTCGTGATGGAACTACTCCACCCGGCCTTCGCCTCTGCCCAGACCATCACCTTCCGTGACATCACCGCGCAAGCGGGCATCCACTTCACGCACAACAACGGGGCGTTTGGAAAGAAATTCCTCCCCGAGACCATGGGTCCCGGCTGCGCATTTATTGATTACGACAACGACGGTTGGCCCGACATCCTGATCGTAAACGGTGAGAACTGGCCTGGACATCCCGGCCCCGTGACCACGCCGAAGCTGTATCACAACAACCACGACGGCACGTTTACCGACGTCACTCGCAAGGCTGGCCTCGCAATTCCGATGATGGGAATGGGTATCGCTGTCGGCGATTACGACAACGACGGCTACGACGATCTGTTCATCACCACCATGGGTCAGAACCACCTGTTCCACAACAATGGAAACGGCACGTTCTCCGATGTCACCAAGAACGCTGGCATGTGGGGCCCGACCGAGTTCTCAACCGGCGCTGCTTGGGTTGACTATGACCGGGATGGCAAGCTCGATCTTGTGGTTGCCAATTACGTGCAGTGGTCCATTCAGGGAGACATATCCTGCACACTGGATGGGACACACAAGTCGTACTGCACGCCGGAATCCTATAAGGGCGCGACCGCGCGACTCTGGCACAATCTCGGCAACGGGAAGTTCGAAGACGCCACCCAGAAAGCGCACTTCTTCGACAACACATCCAAGTCACTTGGTGTCGCGGTGCTCGACTACAATGGCGACGGCTGGCCCGACATTGTGCTCGCCAACGACACGCAGCCCAACAAACTCTACCTGAATAAGAAAGATGGTACGTTCGAAGAGAAGGCTGTGCCGGCGGGAATCGCGTTCAGCGAGGACGGCGTGGCACGCGCCGGCATGGGAGTTGACGCAGCCGACTATGATCGATCTGGTCGCCCCAGCCTGATTATCAGCAACTTCGCAAACCAGATGCTCTCGCTGTATCACAACGAAGGCAACGGCTTGTTCGTCGACGAAGCTCCGAGTTCCGAAGTTGGGCGCGCCACGCTGGTCACACTTGGATTCGGCTGTTTCTTCTTCGATTACGACAACGACGGCTGGCCTGACATCCTGGTCGCCGACGGCCATATCGAGGACCAGATCGAAAAGGTGCAGAAGCGCGTCAGCTATGCCGAACCGCCACATGTTTTCCGCAATCTGGGCAAAGGCAAATTCCAGGAGGTCACCCAGTCCCTGGGCAGCGCCTTCGCCTCGCCAAAAGTTGCGCGTGGCGCTGCTTACGCGGACATCTTCAATGAAGGTGTGCTGGATGTCCTGATGACCACAAATGGCGGGCGAGCATACCTGTTCCACAATGAGGGTGTGACGAACCACAGCTTGCGCATCAAGCTGGTGGGAACGAAGTCGAACCGCGATGGCATTGGCTCCGTGATCACCGTGACCTCGGGTGCCGACAAGCAGTGGAAGATGCTGCGCAGCGGGTCGAGCTACCTGTCGCAAAGCGAGTTGGTCGCGACCTTCGGGCTGGGACGCGCGGGCAAGGCCGACACTGTTGAAATCCAGTGGCCCAGCGGCCAAGTGGACAAACTAGCGAACATCAACACGGGCGAGACCGTAACCGTGCAGGAAGGCAAAGGCGTGGTCGCGTCGCGTCCATATGGCCCCGCGCCGAAGCGACCGGTGGCCACGAAGGTGGCACAATTGTCGACGGCAAAGCAATAGCACAGGCTGGGACAGAAAAAACAAAAACATTGAAGCGCAGAGAGCGGTGAAGTAGGTCTCACACGCGTTTCGAACTTCATCGTAACCACTGCATGAGAAAATGTGTGCCGTCGCTGCGGAACGCTGCGGATTTCCCGCCTACCCAAGGCTTACGCTCTGGGCTCTTCATGTTCCGTTCCCAAAAGGGGCTGGGCTGTTGTGACCTCGAACTTGGGCTCCACATAGAGGTGCGTTTTGCCTTCATCCATGCAACGCTCGGGTAACGCTGAGTCTTTTAGTCTCCAGAAACAAACCCTTGCACGGTGCACACCGAAGCGTGTAGCTTGATGCGCAACCTATGCAGGGGTCCGGTCCAGCAAGCGAGTCGTTGCGGCTCTCCGAACACTATCGTCGGATGACCGACGGGGAACTGATTGAGCTTGCGCAAAATCCTTCGTCGCTGACCGAAATGGCGCAAGTGGCGTTGGCGCAGGAAATCCACTCGCGCCGCTTGACGGTGCCGCCGCCAGAAAAGCCCGTTATTCCAGCACCCCCTCCGGATGAACCGGAAGCTGATGATCCATACGCCGAAGAACGAACGCTGGTGACGATCCGCGAGGTATACAGCCTGCGAGATGCAATGCAGATCTCGAGGATCCTCGATGTCGCAGGAATTCCCTTCTATCTGGGGCCGGAGAAGGCGATGAGCGTGGATGCGGTCACATCGAACTATGGCGCTGGAATCGACGTGAAGGTCATGCGGGTCGGTGCGCCTTGGGCATTCGATGCGCTTCGCAGAAACTACGAGCCGAAGGACGAGCCGCCGGAAGAAAAACTGGTTTGGGACGAGACGGTCGTTGTCCGCTGTCCGAGGTGCCGGTCGGAAGATGTGGCGTTTGATCGATTGAGTGGTGACGCTAGCGGCCCGGGCGACAAGCGAAAGTTCCATTGGACTTGCGGCGCCTGCGGTAAGGAGTGGCAAGATGATGGCGTGGCGAAATAACTTCGATTTGCTATGCTGATCTCTCACGAGGAGGGGCATTGGCGGAGAAATTTCGCGTGGGATTGGTGCAGATGTCGGCCACGCCTGATCCGGACAAGAATCTGCAGAGAGCGATCGACCGATTACACCAGGCATCGGCAAAGGGCGCGCAGATCGTGTGCCTGCCGGAATTATTTCGCACGCAGTATTTCTGCCAGCGGGAAGATGCGGCACTGTTCGATCTGGCCGAGCCGATTCCCGGGCCCACGACAAAGGCTCTCGCCGAAGTAGCACAGCGGTTGCGAATCGTTGTGGTCGGATCGGTATTCGAGAAGCGCGCGCCGGGGGTGTATCACAACACGGCGGTGATGATCGATGCGGATGGGAGCCTGCGCGGCATTTATCGCAAGATGCACATCCCCGACGATCCTCTTTATTACGAGAAGTATTACTTCACGCCGGGAGATTTGGGCTTCAAGGCATTCGACACGCAGGTTGGGCGCGTGGGCACGCTGGTGTGCTGGGACCAGTGGTATCCGGAGGGCGCGCGGCTGACGGCACTGCAGGGTGCGCAGGTGCTGTTCTATCCCACAGCGATTGGGTGGCATCCGGACGAGAAAGAGCAGTACGGCACCGCGCAGTACGAGGCGTGGCAGACCATTCAGCGGGCGCATGCGATCGCGAATGGTCTCTATGTTTGCGCGGTGAACCGCGTGGGGCATGAAGATGGCGACATTCGCGGCAACAAGGCGCCAGGTAAAGGACTGGAGTTCTGGGGCGGATCGTTTATTGCGGACCCGTTCGGTCGGGTAATCGCCAAGGCGTCACATGAGAAGGAAGAGATCCTGATTGGCGAAGTGGATGCGCGAGTGATCGAAGACACGCGGCGCAATTGGCCGTTCCTGCGCGATCGCAGGATCGACAGCTACGGGAAGATCACCAGCCGGTTGATTGACTGACACATGCCTAAGCGCAACTCCCCTGACAACAAGATCAGTTATCGCATGCCGGCGGAGTGGGAACCGCACGCGGCGACGTGGCTGGCGTGGCCTCATTACAAGCTCGATTGGCCGGGAAAGTTTGAGCCGATTCCTTGGGTGTATGCGGAGATCATTCGATACCTGAGCCGGGACGAGCGAGTTGAGGTCATAGTTAAAGACGCGGCAGCGGAGAAAGATGCGCGCAAAGTCCTGAAGCGGGCGCATGCGCTAAACGACAACGTGCGCTTTCATCGCTGGCCGACGAATCGGGTGTGGACGCGGGATTCGGGATGCGCGTTCGTGGTGCCGACCTCAGGGGCTAAAGCCCGGGAACCTTTAGCGGATGAAATCGCAGGGCCGGAGGCCCTGCGCCACCCAAAAACAGGGGCTAAAGCCCCGGATTCTTCTGGGGGCCTGAACGGCACGGCTGAAGCCATGCCCTCCCATTCATCGCTTCGCCATTCGGGAGGGCACGGCTTCAGCCGTGCCGAACCGGACCCCTACAAAAAGGGGGCTTTAGCCCCTGAGCTTGCCGCCATCAAATGGCGCTTCAATGCCTGGGCCAAATATCCAAATTGGCAGAAGGACAATAAGATTGGCAGCCTGATGGCCGGTGCCGCGGGTGCGCAGGAGATCCAGGCGAAGCTGGGCGACCGGCATGTGGTGCTCGAAGGCGGATCGATTGACGTGAACGGCTGCGGAACGCTGATCACGACCGAAGAGTGCCTGCTCAGCAAAGTGCAGGAGCGCAATCCGGGGATGAAGCGGCGGGATTACGAAAAGGTCTTTGCCGAATACCTGGGCGCGACGAATGTGATCTGGCTTGGCTCGGGCGTTGCCGGAGACGACACGCACGGGCATGTGGACGACATCACGCGCTTCGTTTCTCCCGATACGGTGGTGACCTGCGTGGATGCCGATCCGGCAAACGAGAATTACGAGGCGCTGCGCGAGAACATTCGCCGTCTGCGGGATGCCACCACCGAAGACGGCAAGCCGC
>Ga0070714_100000773_pt1 | contig 22679 bp, 21 predicted proteins | sample LARL83metaG_FD_65450 | JGI IMG/M metagenome (GOLD analysis project Ga0070714, IMG submission 65450) | Corn, switchgrass and miscanthus rhizosphere microbial communities from Kellogg Biological Station, Michigan, USA - LAR L8-3 metaG | ecosystem: Host-associated > Plants > Roots > Rhizosphere ... | reverse complement strand
TTCTCGGCAACCATCAGGCCGGCACACCGATGCCGACCTCACCGACCGGGAACGCGCCGTGATCGCACTGATGGCCCAGGGCCGCTCCAACACCGCCATCGCCACGTCGCTGCACCTCAGTGCGGCCTCCGTGGAGAAACACATCCGCAGCATCTTCACCAAACTCGACCTGTCCACCGCCCCGGACACCCACCGAAGGGTCTCGCCGTCCTCGCCTATCTCCACGATCAGGCCCGGTGATCCATGATCGGGATCATACTGACGAGGTGCAGATCGTCGACGCCAACGAGTTGTGGATCCGCTCCACGGTCCTGACCCTGCGCCGACGCGACACGCCGCTGACGTTCGAGGTGTTCCCGATGCAGCACGTCGGCAGTCCGGAGTTCTACGAGCGGGTTCGGCGGCGCGTCAACAGGTGTGACCTCGTGGTGGCGGAAGGTATCGGAGACTCGCGGGCGGGGCGGCTGGTCACCATGTCCTATCGGATCGCGCTTCTGGCGTGCGTCCGGGTTGATCGTGCAGAACCTGTACCCCTATTCGTTCGACATCCCGGCCATCTGCCCCGACATGACCGGTGCGCAGTTCGACCGTGGCTGGAGCCAACTGCCGTGGTGGCAGCGGGCCTTGTACATGCACTGCCTCGACGAGTTCGAGGTGGCCAAGATGGATGACACGATCGCGCCGGAACTGACCTACCTCATCCTCGACCAACGGGACCAGTTGCTGCTCGACGCACTGTTCGACCTGCATCGGCGACGCTGCCGGGGGGACATCCGGATCGCGGTCGTGTACGGCGCGGCCCACGTTCCGGCGATCGTGAACGGACTCGCGGCACGCTACGGGTACGTGGCTCGTAGCGGCGAATTCATGACCATCGTCGATCTGTGAGAGACCGATCGTGATCATCGCCGCGGGGGTGCTCGAGTCGGCCGTCGGCAGCGTGGAACAATCATTGACGTGACGGACTCACTTCGCGTTGTGCTCGTATCGCTGGGCGCTCGCGAGTTCCTGATGCTGCACTCCGTATGTGAGCAGGCAGGACATGTTCCGGTCGCCTATGTATACGGGCGTTCGATGAAGCCGAGATCAGCCGTTTCCCCGAATGCGGCGGGGGTCGTCGGTGAGATTCTCGACAGCGCACCGCCTGGCATGGACCTGTTGTTGCCAGGAAGCTCACAGGGGCTGGCCGCCGCCCTCCCCGGGTATCGCCCAGACCTGCTTGTGGTGTACGGATTCAACTGGCGTATACCACAGTCGGTCCTGCGGGTACCCAGGCTTGGCGCCATCAACGTCCACCCGTCGCTGCTGCCCAAACACCGTGGTCCCGCGCCGGTGCTGTGGGCGATCCGCAACGGCGAACCCGATTTCGGCGTGACGATCCACCGAATGGACGACCATTTCGACTCCGGCAATATCATCGCCCAACAGAGTGGTATTCCGCTGGACGACGACCCGACACCGGAACGCATGTGGCTGCGCACCGAACCGGTGATCCGTGATCTTCTCGCCCGGGCGCTGCAATACGTCGCCCAAGGTTTGGGCGGTGAACCCCAGGATGAGTCGCAGGCGTCGCACGAGGGCTTCCTGGAACCCGAGTTCTCGCGCATCGACTGGTCGCACCGCGTCCGGGACATCCACAACCAGGTTCGAACGTTCCGGTCCATGCGGCACGGATGCGGTCCGGTCGCTCAGATCGACGGTCGCTGGGTGAAGGTGCTGCGCACCAGCATCGAGCCTGGGGAGGGTGTCCGGATGGAATGCGCCGACGGTCCGCTGTGGATCGTCGAGGCCATGGCCGCCGAACCGCCGGTCACCCCAGCCGCGCACTGATCCGGTCGCGCATCGCGCCGGCCCGTGGATCGTCGCAGCTCGCCAGGCTTGCCAGCGCTCCATCCCACTGTCGTGCGGCTTCGTCAGTCGCGCCGGTCTCGGCCTGGGCGGTGGCCAGGTTGTCCAGTGCGATCGCCAACTGCCATTCGTCGCCGAGTTCGCGATGGATCCGGACCGCCTGGCGATGGAAGTCGATGGCCTCGGCCGCCCGGCCGAGTTCGCGATACGCCTCGCCGGTTCCGTCCAGCGCCGTCCCCTCGCGGCTGCGGTCGCCCAGCCTGCGCTGCACGCTGACCGCGTACTGATAGGAGGCCAGAGACTCGGCCGGCTTGCCCAGCGCACGCTGTACCCGCGCGAATTCGACGGACCAGTGCGCCGCCCATGAATGATTGTCGTGCTCACGTGCGATCGTGAGGGCGCCCTGAATCGAGACCTGTGCGTCCGATGTCAATCCCTGTTCCCGTTGTGTCATGCTCTGGAAGAACAAGGCGTTTCCTTCCAGTCCTCGATCGCCGAGCTCGCGGACGATCACCAGCCCGGCGGCGAGGTCATGGGCCGCTTCGGGCAGTTGGCCGAGCTCGAAGCGGGTTTCGCCCAGGTTGCCCAGGAGCACTCCGATCCAGCGGCGGTTCTCGAGTTCGCGACCGATCGCCATGCTGTGTTCGAAATGCGCGATCGCGTCCGTCAGTCGTCGGTGGCGCAGGCAGACCAACCCGAGCGCGTTGATGGACACGGCTTCGCCGAAGCGATCGCCGGTGTCGACGCGAAGCGCCAGCGCGGCACGGTGATAGTCCTCGGCGCGATCGAGTTGCCTGGTTCGGAACGCCGCCTTACCCAGGCTTTCCAACGCCTCTGCTTCGCCGCGTCGGTCGCCCAGCCGCCGCGCGGCCGTCAGCCCGATCTCCCCGGTCGTGGTCCAGTCGCCGAACTCGTGTCGCTCCGCATACACGGCTCGCAGCACAACAGGCAGTTGCCAGGCGATCTCGTCCAGGCCGAGAACCGCCGCGGTGCGGGTCGCGGCGACCAGGTTCGTCCGTTCCGCCTCGTACCAGCGTAGCGATTGACCGTAATCGGACATGGCCGACGGAATGACGTTCTCGACGGGGCGCCCGAGTTGGATTCGCTGAACCAACGGGGTGAGGTGGGCGGCGGCCGCGTCGGCGGTGTGCAGGTACCACGTGAGCAGGCGACGAAGTGCAGTCAGCCGATCGGGTTCGGGCTCTTGGCTCAGGGCCTGGTCGGCCGCGTAAGCGCGGAGCAGGTCGTGGAACTGGTACCGGTCGGGCGCGGTCTGTTCGATCAGGTGCGAACCGACGAGCGAGTCGAGGAGGCGTCGTACCGGGCCGACCGAAGCTCCGGCGAGTGCGGCGGCCGCGGCCACGCTGAACTCCGGCCCTGGGTGCATGCCGAGCAACCGGAACAGTCGAGCCGCGTCTTCGGTCAACGCGCGATAGGACCACGCGAATACGGTGCGCACCGCATCCGCCTCCTCACCGTTCTCCGCGGTGAGGGCATCCCAGAGGCTCGATTCGTCCTTCAGATCCCCGATCAGGGCGTCGAGCAGCATCAGTGGCCGGCTGGCGGCGCGCTCGGCGGCAATCCGCAACGCCAACGGCAGCCGTGCGCACAGCCGGGACAACTCGCGAAGTTCCTCGGGGCTGTCCGTCTCGCGGTAGCCGGCAGTGACCGTGCGCAGCAGGGCAACGGCGTCCGGCTCGGCCAGCACGTCCAGCGACAGCCGGCGAGCGCCATCGCGGACCACCAGGCCGGACAGGCGATTGCGACTGGTGATGAGCACGAGACAGCCGGCAGTCCCGGGTAACAAGGGGCGAACCTGCCCTACCGTGGCCGCATTATCCAGCACGATTAACAATCGGCGATCCGCCACCCGCGAGCGGTACAGCGCGGCTTTGCCCTCGAGACTCGTGGGAATCGCCGCGCTCGGCACGTCGAGCGCCCGCAGAAAGCGTTCGAGTGCCTCGTCGGGTTGCACCGCGGGGCCGGGGTCGTAGCCATGGAGATCGACGTACAGTTGCCCGTCCGGGAAACGTCGGCGGACACGGTGCGCCCAATGCACGGCGAGTGCGGTCTTACCGACGCCGGCGGTACCGGTGATCACGGACACCGACACCACAGAAGGCTCGTTCCGATCCTCGGCCAGCGCTCCGTCGAGATGGTCCAGTTCCCGTGCACGGTCGACGAAGCCGCGTACGTCCCCCGGCAGTTGCTGCGGCGTCGATTCCGTGGCATGACCGGTGGTGTGGTGGAAATGGACGCCACCCTGGACATCCCGAGCCTGTACGACATCGCCCGCCGAGCCGGACACCTCGGACCGAGTCTCGTGGTGTTGGTTTGCCGCCGGGTCCTCCGATCCGCCGCCGGTCACGTCGCTACCCGACGGTGGCGGGCGGCCCGAGCACGGCAACCTCTCGGTCGAAGAACTCCGGCAGGTCCTCGCCGATCTCGTACAGCCCGCGGATGACATCCCGGCATCGCCGGACCAGCGCGCGATCGTCGAACCGGATTCCGGCTACCAGAACTCCGTCATCGTCATAGACAGCCTGGTACATCACATTTCGGCCAAGTGTGTATATCTCCGGCAGCGATTCACCGCGCTCCAGGTCCCGCACCTGATTCGGTCCGATCACACGGCAATGACCACCGTATTCGTGCCGCAGTCGTAGGATGTGCAGTTCCCATTGCAGATATGGCGTTATCGGTTTCTCGATCACTCGGACCCGCCGAGTGACGAAGCCGGCCTCCTTGATTCTGCGATAGTACGACTCGAAGTCGGGGCGGTTCGCCTGCTGTAGCCGCATCGCCTCGTTCCATCGGCCCCGGGCGAATGCCTGCCAACTGGCGTTCTCTGGTTCCCGGAACGTCTGCTGGCGTTCGAGCTTCCAGAAGTCTCCTTGCTCGATGGCCCAGAATTCTCGGTCGAAGTCCGCGAGGTAACGTGGCAGTGCCATCCGTTCACCCGTTGCGCCGACGAGAAGGTCATGCATCGGGTATGTCTCCTCTTGCCGCGATCATGGTGCTTCGCGGAATGACGATAAGCCGCTCGTCCGGGTCTACGGTCACTCCATCGGGTAGGCGTCCTTGGTATGATTCGGTGAGATCCCGGCCGATCACCGCGACATCGCCGTTGGACAATTCCCAGATGTCTGGACAGCTGCTATCGTTCGACGTGACGCCCAGTTCGTGCGCCGACTTCCCCCAGCGTCGGACGAAGGTCGATTCAGGATCGGCTTCCCAGCGATTTCTGTGCGCGTTCCCACTCATTCGCGCTCCCGGTATCCTGGACGTAAGGTAGCTGTAGGGTACGACTTTGATCTTACCGGGAGAGCCGTGGTGGTGCAACTTGCGCCGTTCGGACGGGATTTTTCACTCGAATGACCAGCCGATGTCACTGCTGGGCGATACCGAGGTCGGCCCGATCTCACACGCGGTAAATGTGCGAGATCGGGCCGAAGGTCGAATTGGGATCAGTAGGTGCCGTACACGTATTCGATCTGTTCCTGCGGTCCTTCCCACGCGATGTAGGCCGTGATCTGCGTGCAGATTCCGTTGGGGCACCCGACGTTGTCGCCCGCCGCGATGCCGGTCGTCGTCGGGCCGCCGTTGGTGACGAGTTGTTGCGGCTGCCAGCCGGTCTGGTTCTGGTCGACGGTGTAGAAGATCCGCGTGTCGTTGCCGGCGCCCTGCCACGCGACGAGGTTGTCCGGCGGGTTGTAGCCGTCGGCCGGACCCTCCGTGGCGGCGGGCGCCGCGTTGCTGCCACCGACGAGCTGGAACGAACTGGACCAGCGTTCGCCGCCCAGGTAGTAGTTGTAGAAGTTGTTCTGCCCGTTGGCCAGTGGCCAGATCAGGCTCACCTGCGGCGTCATGGACGGGCCACTGGCGCCGACGGTCAGTGTCGGCCGCCGAAACGTCGACACGCCGGGCACGGCACCCACGAACTGCCACGGACCGTTGAGGCTGCTCAACGTCGCCATGTACACGTTCATGTCGTTACCGGCGCCGCGCCAGGCGAGGTAGGCGCTGCCGCCGCGCACCACGGCCAGCGACGGGCTCAGGTCGGTCAGGCCGCCGCCGTCCACCTGTTTCTGCGCCGACCACTGGAGCGGCCCGGTCGGTTCGTCCACACTGTTCTCCACCTCGGCCATGGTGTAGAACATGCGCTCGTCATTGCCGACGCCCTTCCAGGCGACAACAATGAAATTGTCGAAATCGCACGCGACCGTCGGCCCCGTGCTGGTGCCGCCACCGCCGCCGACCAACTGTTGTGGCGCCCAGACACCGGGCGTCGACGACGAGCTGTAATACATGCCGGCGTCGTTGTCGACGCCCTTCCACACCATGTACGTGACACCGTTGCAGGTGGTCATCGCTGGTGTCGAACTGGTGCCGGCGTCCGAGAGCGCGCCGGTGGCCGACCAGTTCACGGTTTCCGCGGCCGAGCTCACGCCGGGCGTGGCCACGATTGTCAGCGTCGCGATGATCGCGGCACCGGCGAGGAGAGCTAGTTTGTTTCGCACGACGGCGAGTTTCCACGCCGGCCTAAATCCCTGCCACAATTCGTTCCGCTGAGCCGAATCAATCCTCGTGGACGCGGCGGCCGCGCATCGGGCGCGGTGGTCGGGAATCCGGAGCGGGGCGGGACACATCGCGGCCGGCGTCGAGCGTGAACTCCTCGGGGGCCGGTGCCACCTCCGACGCCCACGCGAGCAACATCGGCGCCGTGACGATCAGGTCCAGGCACAGCGGGCGCTCGATCAAACTCGGGCGCTGATCGGCGATGCGAATCAACAATGGGAATTCCGCGAAATCGGCATGGCGGTACGGCGGGTCGATCGTGCTGATCGCGCTGATGCTGGCCAACATCGCGTCCAGCAGGGCGTGTTCGGCGGCGGCCGACTTCGCGTGCACGGTCACGGTGTAACGCAACTCGTAGCGGCGGATCGGCGGGCGGCGGGCGACGACCACACCGTGGTCGTCGCGCAGGTCCTCCCAGTTGGCCGGCAGGCCCGTGGTGTCCTCGCGGAGATCGCTGAGGGTCGCGACGACGTCCGAACCGTCCGGTTCGATGCTGACGGTGGCGTCGTCGGGTACCGCGGCCAGCAGCAGGGCGCGCAGGGACTCGTCGACCTCCGGAATCACCCGACCAGTGTGCTGGCAGATCACGGAATCGGCAGCGTCCAACGGGATGCCCGTTTGGGCAGGGTCTGCTGCCCCGGCCATCGCCCGGTCGACAGTGGGTAACCGGCGCGCCGCCCGGCAGGCTGGCTAGGACCGGCCGCTAGCCAGTAGGAGGCAACCCATGCCCACGTACCTCTCGCCCGGCGTGTACATGGAGGAGGTTTCCTCCGGTTCGAAGCCGATCGAGGCAGTTGGCACGGCTGTGGCCGCGTTCGTCGGCTTCGCCGCCAAGGGACCGCTCAACGAGCCGGTCCTCGTCACCAACTGGACCCAGTTCAGTGGCACCTTCGGAGACTTCATCCCCGGCTCGTACCTGGCGCACGCCGTGTACGGCTACTTCCTCAACGGCGGCGGCGTGGCCTACGTGGTCCGCATCGGCGGCGACGCGTCCGCCAACGGCAGCGCACCGGCCGGCCACGCCGAGATCGCGGCCGCCGGTGAAGCGGGGCGCGTCGTGTTCACCGTGCGGGCGCTGCCGGCCGCGGCAGCGGGCGACCTGACGGTCGAGGTCGTGGACGCGTCCGAGCCGTCCGACGACAACTTCAAGCTCGTCGTGAAGCGTGCGGGCGCGCCGGTCGAGGAATTCGACAACGTGACGGCCCGGCGTGGCGCGCAGAACAGCGTCGCCACCGTGGTGCGGGAACGGTCGCAGTTGATCACCGTCGAGGAGACGCGGGGTCGCGGGATCGCGGTGCCGGTGAAGGGCGTCGAGGTCGCGCTGGCCGGCGTCAGCAACGTGCCGGCCGTGCCGACCCGGGTGCGCGCCACGGACTACGTCGGCGATTCCGCCGACCGCACGGGTTTCGCCGGCCTGGAGGCCGTCGACGAGATCACGATGCTGTGCGTGCCGGACCTGATGGCCGCCTACCAACAGGGCATCATCGACGCCGACGGCGTGCAGGCGGTGCAGCTGGCGATGATCGCGCACTGCGAGCTGATGGCCGACCGCGTCGCGATCCTGGACACGCCGTCGGGCCTCAACGCCCAGCAGGTCAAGGAATGGCGCGTCAACACGACCGGCTACGACTCGAAGTACGCCGCGATGTACTGGCCGTGGATCAAGGTGATGGACCCGGTGACCGGCCGCCCGATCATGGTGCCGCCGAACGGTCACATGGCCGGCATCTGGGCGCGCAACGACGCGACCCGCGGCGTGCACAAGGCCCCGGCCAACGAGGTGATCCGCGGCGCGATCGCGCCCGAGCTGAACATCACCAAGGGCGAGCACGACCAGCTCAACCCGGTCGCGGTGAACTGCATCCGCGCGTTCCCCGGCCAGGGCATCCGGGTGTGGGGTGCGCGGACGCTGTCCAGCGACCCGGAATGGCGCTACCTCAACGTGCGCCGGCTGTTCAACTACGTCGAGGAATCCATCCTCCAGGGCACCAACTGGGTCGTGTTCGAGCCCAACGACATGAAGCTGTGGGACTCGGTGAAGCGCACGATCACCATGTTCCTGCGCCGTGTCTGGCGGGACGGCGCGTTGTTCGGCCAGACGCCGGCCCAGGCGTTCTTCGTCAAGTGCGACGAGGAGAACAACCCGCCCGAGAACCGGGACGCCGGCATCCTCACCGTCGAGATCGGCATCGCGCCGGTGAAGCCGGCCGAGTTCGTGGTCTTCCGCATCTCGCAGTTCAACGAAGGCGCCGGGGTCGAGGAATAAGAACTTTAGGGAGAGCGTGTAATGCCTACTGGACTGAACTCGTCGCCGAACGATGCCCTCACCGCGGCACGGTTCGCCATCGTCATCGACGGCGTGGAGATCGCGCAGTTCTCCGAGCTGTCCGGCATCACGACCGAGGTCGAGCCGGTGGACTTCCTGGAGTCCAGCGACAAAGAGGTCATCTTCAAGAAGCTGCCCGGCCGCCGCAAGCCGCCGCACATCACGCTCAAGCGTGGCAAGAACCAGTCCACCGAGCTGTGGACGTGGCACGAGGCCGTGCTGTCGGGTGACATCGCGCAGGCACGCAAGAGCTGCTCGCTGGTGATGTACGGGTTCGACGGCAAGCCGGTCGCCCGCTACCACTGCGAGAACGCGTGGCCCGCCAAGCTCGAGGTCGGCGCGTTGAAGGCCGGCGCGAGCGAGGTGCTGATGGAGACGGTGACCATCGTGTGCGAGAGCATCCAACGGGTGTCGCCGTGACGGCGTCGATCTCAGCGATGCAAGGCACGGACGGTGAATTGCGGACCGAGTTCCCGTTCACGCTGCCGCGCGGCTACGTGGACGAGCGGGGCATCGTGCACCGCTCGGGCACGATGCGGCTGGCAACGGCACGCGACGAGATCAGCCCGCAGACCGACCAGCGGGTGCGGCAGAACCCGGCGTATCTCACCGTGCTGCTGTTGTCCCGCACCGTGACCACGCTCGGCACGTTGTCCGATGTGGACACGTTCGTGATCGAGAACCTGTTCGCGTCGGACCTGGCGTTCCTCCAGGACCTGTACCGTCGCATCAACCAGGCCGGCCACACCGAGGTCGACGTCAGCTGTCCGAGCTGCGGGAACGGCTTCACGGTGGACGTGTCCGGTGATGCCTCGGGGGGATCCTGACGTACGCGGCGGACACGCTCTGGGCTGAGGTCGCGTACGTGGCTTACTACCTGCATTGGTCCTTTTCGGACATTCTCGGGCTCGAACACTGGGCCCGGCACCGGCTGATCGAGGAGGTCGGGCGCATCCACCGGCCGGCGGAAGGGGGGTGACGGCGATGCGGTGGCCATGGCAACAACGCAAGACCGCGGCATCCGAGTCACCGGCTCCGGTGGCGCGGCCGCACGCGGAATGGCGACAGGTCGGGGGCCTGCGGCCGACCGTGGATCCGCACGCGCCGACGCTGATCGCGGCCGGTCTGCCGGTGATCGCGAGCACCCGGTCCCTGCTGCACCGTGAGCGCACGTCACCGGACGTGCCCGCGGTGCCGCCCGGCCGGGTTTCCGGTCTGACATCGGTGTTTCCGGCGGCGCCCGTGGTTACGGCCGCCGAGCCGGAGACGCGGCCCGCCGTGGTGGCGCGGGTGCATCCGACGGTGCCGTTGACGCGCGCGGTCGCGGAGTACGTGGGGGAGGCGCGGGTGCCGGCGGTGCCGCATCGCGCGCCCGCGTGGCTCAAGGCCGCGTCGACCCAGCCGCCGATCATGACGCCGCTGGACGCGTTCGTGACGAAGCCGGCCGAGGACTCGCCGGTGTCCCGCGAGATCGCCATGCTCGACTCGTGGTCCAGCCCGGCAACCGTCGTGCCGAGCGAACCCGAATCCGAAGCCGCTTCGGACGACACGCCGGTCACGCCACCGGTTCCAATGATTCGCAGGCGCCGCCGTCCCGGCTTGGGCCAGCCCTTGCCATCGGGTGAACGGCCGCCGGCATCCACACCTACGCCGACGCCGAGGCCGGCCGCGATCGAGCCGCCGAAGCCGACGCTCGTTCGACCGGAAGCGCCCGAGCCGGTGTCGGTTCCGACGCCGGCTCTCGTACCCGAGCCGGAACCGGTGCCCGAGTCCGTGATTCCGGTCGCCGAGGGGGCGGCCGGGCCGGAACTCGTGCACCCGGCCGAACCGACCCGCGCGGTCGAACCGGGCAGCGTTGAACCGGCCCGCTCAACCTTCGCGGACAGTGTTGAGGCGCTGCCGTCGGCGGTCGCCGGACGTGTGGTGCCTGCTCGGTTCTCCGCGCGGATTCCGAACGACATCGTCGAGACGTTCGAGCGGTCCTACGGTGTCGAGCTCGCGGACGTCACGGTCGACCGGTCACCGGTGGCCGCGGCCGAGGCGAAATCCATCGGCGCCAAGGCGTTCGCGCGGGACGACCTGATCGTGCTCCCCGAGGAGGCCGGTCCGGTCGAGTCGGTCGAGACGCGGGCGCTGATCGGCCACGAACTCGCGCACGTCGTGCAACAACGCACGATCGGCACGATGCCGACCGAGTCCGATGCGGACGGTCAACGACTGGAGGCCGCGGCGCGGTCGGTCGAGGAATGGGTGCGGGCCGGCGCCGCCGGTCCACCGCCACCCGTCATCCCACCGGCGCCGCCGCGACCCGGCGCGCCACCGGAAGCCACCGAACGGCCCGGCCCCGTGCCGGTCCGGCGACGCGCCAGCGCTGGTCCCCCCTCCGGTGCTGGCGCGCCGCAGCGTGCGGTGTCGGGCGTCGCCACCGATCCCGCGCCCGCGACGACGTCGAGCGGGCCGCGCGTGACGACGAGCACCGCGCCGACGACGACCGGCGGCACGGCCACGACGCCGTCACTGCTGCACCCACAGCCGACGAACACCCAGGACGCGCCGAACCCGCACAACGCACACGAGTTCGGCACGTTGCTGCGTGACTCGCTGGCCGGCATGGGCGCCGACATCTTCGGCTTCGGGAGCCTGGTGGGCGGCCAATCGTCCACGCCGCAAACCCCGCGCGGCACCACGTCGACGACGACGCCGGCCACGTCCGGCACGACGCGCTCGGCCACGGGAGCGACGGGGACGACGGGGGTGCCGTTCAACCGTGACCGGCGGCGGGAGCAGTTGACCAACGACACGTTGGAACGGCTCAACGTGGTGCGCGCGGAACAGGGGCAGGCGCCGCTGTCCGAGTTGCCGCCGACCGAGGCGGCGGCGATCGAGTCGCAACTGGACTCCGAACAGAGCGCGGGCGGCACGTCGAACACCGCGACGGACGCGCCGGTGATCGAGAACTGGCACCAGTTCGGCGACCAGTTCCGGTTGGCCGGCGGCGAACTGGTCGGCAGCCTGTTCGGGATCAATCCGATCGAGCAGGCCGAACGGCGCCACCACGAAGAAGAAGCAGCCAGACAACAACAACAGCAACACGGCGCGCACACGACGAGCACGGCCGGCGCGGCGGGCGCGGCGGGCGCGGGCGCCGCCGCCGGTGCGGGCGCTGCCGCGCAGACCGTCGGCCACCCGGACCGGCTGGCCACTCCGGAACCGACCGGTGCCGAACTGGCCCGGCTCTACGACCGCATTCACACCCGGCTGGTGCACGAGCTCCTCGTGGGGCGCGAGCGGGCCGGGTCCTTGATGGATTTCCGATAGGGAGGCTGGACGGTGCCACTGAACGACCAGTCGAAGCTCGGCTTGTCCAACCGCTTCCACGTCATGATCGACAGTCACGACCTGGGCAGTTGGGCGAAGGTCGACGGCCTCGACGTTGCATGGGACATCGCGGAGTACCGGGCCGGGGACGGCGGCAACCACCGCTGGTACTTCCCGGGCAACACGAAGTACTCACCGATCCGGCTGTCCCGGGCCGCGTGCGAGGACTCGAAGAAGGTCAAGACCTGGCTGTCGCACAACTCCTTCAAGCACGAACCGGGCACCGGCTCGATCGTGCTGCGCGACTCCGGCAACCACGAGGTGATGACGTGGAACCTGCACTCCGCGTACCCGGCGAAGTGGTCGATCACCGGGTTCGACGCGGGCGCGTCCAGCGTCGCCGTGGAGACGCTGGAACTGGTGCACCTGGGCTTCCTCGACGACCAGCAATCGGCGTAGGTGCGTGATGACGACGCCCATGGCCGAGCAACTCGGCCTCGTGATGCGCTTCAAGGTGACCGTGGACGGGTTGTCGCTCGGCTACTGGTCCTCGTGCAAGGGCATCTCGATGAAGTTCAACGCGACGCCCGTCAAAGGCAACGTCTACGACTCCTTCAACTACATCCCCGAACGCGTCGAGTACTCCGACGTGACGCTGTCCCGCGCGATGAACTCGAAGGACTCGCCGAAGGTCTGGAAGTGGCTGGCCGACTGCCGGCACCAGTGGTACGGGCCGGAACCGGGGGACTGGTCGGACAAGACCGCGGTGATCGAACTGTTCGACTCGAAGTACCACCTGGTGACGCACTGGACGTTGTGCAACGTGTATCCGAAGGAGTGGAAGGGTCCGGAGCTGGACGCCGGTGGCGGCGGTATCGCGCTGGAACACCTCACCCTGGCGCACGAAGGGTTCATGTGATGACCAGTGTCGAAGGCGCGATGACCGGCGCGAAACTGGTCTGCCTCAACCCGGCCGCGCTGGGCACGGTCTGGTTCGACTTCCATCCGGAAGACATCCAGATGTCCCGTGGCGTGCAGACGTCGTTCCGGCCGTCGGCGTCGTCGAACAGCGGGCGACCGGCCGGTGGCAGCGGCAGCATCTTCCAGGGCGCGGCCGGATCCAAGATCACGATCGCGAAGGGGCTGCTGACCGGCCTGACCACGAAGCCGCGGGTCGACACGCTGATGGGCTGGCTGAGCCCGGGCGGCGGCCTGCTCGGCGCGTTGATCGGCGCCGCCGTCTCGGCGATCAGTGGCGGCCATGTCAACCTGCTGGCCTCGTTGCCCATCGTCAACTTCTCCTACGGCCCGCCGGAGATGGGCTTTCTCTACCAGGTGCACCTGAACTCGGTGACCGCGAAGTTCACGCGGTTCACGCGGGAGGGCATCCCGGTGCGGGCCGAGATCAACCTCGTGATGCAGGAGCAGCCGAGCCTACTGGGCAGCCTGCCGACGAACCCGACCAGCGGCGGCCTGCCCGGTCGCAAGCAGCACACGGTCAGCGCGGGCGAGAACCTGCAGAGCGTGTCCCTGCAGAACTACGGCACGCCCGCGCTGTGGCGGCGGATCGCCGAGACCAACGACATCGACGACCCGCTGCGCGTGCGGCCCGGCCGGGGCGTGTACCTGCCGAACCCGGACGAGTTGTTCGCGGATCGGGGCTCGCAATGACCTCGATGCTGGGCATCTCCACCGAGGGAACGGTCCGGGCGACGGTCACGCTCGGACCGGGTGGCATGATGCCGCTGTCGCCGCTGGTGGAACCGAAACTGGTGCGCGCCGTCGTGGACACGCACCTGCACCTGCCGGACATGTTCGAACTGACGTTCCTGGACGAGGACGGCAACGTGCTGTCCGACGCCAACATCCAGATCGGCACCGCGATCACCGTGTCCGGCGGCTCGTCGGACAGCCAGTCGGCGCCCGAACTGATCGAGGGCGAGGTCACGTCGATCGAGGCCGTCTGCGCGGACATGCACATCCTCACCGTGGTCCGCGGCTACAGCAAGGCACATCGGTTGCAGCGCGCCAAGAACACGGCGACGTACGTCAACCAGACCGACGGCGACATCGCGCGCAAGATCTGCCTGTCCAACGGCCTCACGCCGGGCACGATCGACGATCCCGGCGTCACGCACGACCACATCGCGCAGGTCAACCAGACCGACTGGGACTTCCTGCGCCAGCGTGCGATGGAGAACGGCTACGAGACCGGCGTGTCCGGCGGCAAGTTCTACTTCCGCAAGCCGTCCGGGCCCGACCCGGGTGGCGGCGGGATGCTCGGATCGCTCGCGTCCGCGGCCGCGTCGATGCTCGGCGCCGGGCCGCCGACGCTGTCCTTCCGCGACGACCTGATCGAGTTCTACCCGCGCATCACGGCCGGCAACCTCACGCCGAACGTGGAAGTCCGCGTGTGGGACCAGGAACAGGCGCAGGCGGTGACGGCCAAAGAAGATGCGGCCACGCACACCGTGCAGATCTCCGGCGAGGACCCCAAGCAGATCGCGACCAGCTTCGGTTCCGCGCTGCCGATCCCGATCCCGACGCTGCCCTCGATTCCCGGCCTGCCCAGCCTCGGCGCGCTGCCCACGCCGGGCGCGCACGTGGTCACCGACAGGCCGGTCGCGTCCGGCTCGGCCGCGGCCACGGCCGCCGACAAGCTCGCCACCGGCGTCGCCGAGCACCTGGCCAGCACGTTCGCCGAGGCGGAGGGGTACTGCAAGGGCAACCCGGCGGTCCAGGCCGGCGCGCAGATCAAGATCGACAAGGTGCCGGCCGCGTTCGCCGGCACGTGGACGGTCACCAACGCGCGGCACGTCTTCGACGAGGAACACGACGGCTACAACACGCGCTTCTGGGTCAGCGGCCGCAACGACCGCACACTCGCCGGTTTGACGGGCGGCGGTCCGAGCGCCGGGCAGCCCTACCGGATTCCCGGTCTGGTGTGCGGTGTCGTGACGAACAACAACGACCCGAAGAAAGGCGGCCGGGTGAAGGTCGCGCTGCCGTGGCTGTCGCCGACGTACGAGTCGGACTGGGTGCGCGTGGTGCACGCCGGCAGTGGCAGCGCCAGCGGTTCGATGTTCACGCCGGAGACCGGCGACGAGGTGATGGTCGGTTTCGAGTTCGGCGATCCGCGCCGGCCCTACGTGCTCGGCGGACTGCGTAACGCGAACACGTCGTTCGACCTCGGCGGTTCGGCCGTGCAGGCCAGCGGGATGGCGGGGACCGTGGTGCGACGCGGGATCGTCGCGCCCACCGGGACCACGTTGCTGTTCCAGGACGAGATGACGCCACCGCCGCCGATGCCCGGCGGCATCCCGACCGCGTCGTCGGTCCTGCTCGGCACGGCCGACGGCTCGGTGGCGCTCAAGATCGACCAGGTCGGCTCGACGCTGTCGCTGACATGCAATCCGCAGCCCGGCCCGGGCAAGCAGCCGATCGGGACGTTGAAGATCGAGTGCGGCCAGGCCGGCACCGTGGAGATCAAGGCGGGCGAGGGCGGCCAGATGACCATCGACGGCGGTGCGCAGCTCAAGCTCACCGCGCAGGCGTCCATCGACATCGAGAGCCAGGGCGTTGTCAGTGTCAAGGGCATGCCGATCAAGCTGAACTAGGGGAAACACATGGCGCAGGACTTCGTCGGGGCCGGTTGGTCCTTCCCGCTCGGGGTGGACTCGACCGGTGGCATCGCGCTGGCCAAGGGCGACCAGGAACTCGTGCAGGCGATGCAGCTGATCCTGATGACGTACCCGGGCGAGCGGCCGATGCGGCCCGAGTTCGGCTCCCGCCTGCGCGACTACGTGTTCCGCAACACCACGCCGCAGACCGCGGGCGAACTCGCGCAGGAGGTGCGGACGTCGCTGCTGCGCTGGGAACCGCGCGTGGACATCGAACGCGTGCACGTCACGCCGGACGCGACCGAGCGCGGCATGCTCTACATCGACATCCAGTACCAGGCCAAGGGCACCAACGACAAGCGCAACCTGGTCTTCCCGTTCTACACGATCCCGGAAGACGGGAGTGACTACTGATGGGCCTGCCCGCACCCAACCTGGACGATCGCCGGTTCCAGGACCTGGTCGACGACGCCAAGCGCCTCGTGCAGCGACGCTGTCCGGAGTGGACGGACCACAACGTGTCCGACCCCGGCGTCACGCTGATCGAGACGTTCGCGTTCATGACCGATCAGCTGTTGTACCGGCTCAACCGCGTGCCGGACCGGATGTACGTGAAGTTCCTGGAACTCATCGGCGTCCGGCTGCTGCCACCGCATCCGGCGTCGGCCCCGGTCACGTTCTGGCTCTCCGCGCCGGCGGCCACGGCGATGAACATCGTGGCCGGGACCGCGGTGGCGACCGTGCGGACCGAGTCGGAGGAGTCGATCGTGTTCACCACGATCGACACGCTGCCGATCGTCCCGTGCACGCTGACCGCCGTGCGCACCCGTGCCGTCGACGACGAGAGCACGACCGACCGGACCGAGCAGATCGCGTTCGGCACGTCGTTCCCGGCGTTCGGCGACGTCCCGCACCCGGACGACGCGCTCTACTTCGGACTGTCCGAGCCGACGCCGCGCTGTGCCGTGCGGATCGACTTCCGCGGCGAGGTGCAAGGCATCGGCGTCGACCCGCGCGATCCGCCGCTGGTGTGGGAGGCGTGGCACGGCGACGGCTGGAGCCGGTGCGAGATCAGCTCCGACTCGACCGGCGGCCTGAACCGGGCCGGCGCGATCACCGTGCACGTGCCGCCGACACACGTGGCGAGCGTGGTCGACGGCGTGCGCGCGGGCTGGGTGCGGGCGCGGCTGCGGCAACCCGAGGAGAACGAACCGTTCTACACGGCGCCGCCGATCGTGGACTCGCTGTCGGCGTGCACCGTCGGCGGCACGATCGACGCCGTCCACGCCGAGATCGTGCGCGACGAGGTCATCGGCGTGTCCGAGGGCGTGGCCGGGCAGATCTACACGCTCGCGCGCGGCCCCGTCCTCGGCGGCTCCGGCGCGCCCGTGCTGACCAGCAGCTCCGCCGACGGCTGGGAGGAATGGACCGAGGTCGACCACTTCGCCGCGTCAGGTCCCACCGACCAGCACTTCATGGTCGAGTCCGCGACGGGCACCATCCGATTCGGACCGGCCGTGCGCCAGCCGGACGGCACGCTGCGCCAGCACGGCATGATCCCGGACGCCGGATCGGTGCTGCGGATGGCCCGGTACACCATCGGCGGCGGCGTGGGCGGCAATGTCGCGACCGGCGCGATCCGGACGCTGAAGTCGTCGATCCCGTTCGTCGGTGGGGTCGAGAACCGGCATCGCGCGCGCAACGGCGTGGACGGGGAGACGTTGGCGCAGGCCAAGGATCGCGCGCCGGTCCTGCTGCGCACCCGGACCCGCGCGGTCACCGCCGAGGACTACGAGGCGATCACGAAGGAGCGCGCGCCGGAACTGGCTCGCGTCAAGTGCGTCACGGCCGGCGACGACGGCGTGGACGCCGGCGCGGTCCGCGTGCTCGTCGTACCGGCGGCCAAACCGGTCAACGGTCGGTTGCACCTGGGCGACCTCGTGCCGAACGGCGACACGCTCGCCCGGATCGCGGACCGGCTCGAGGAAGTTCGGCTGATCGGCACGCGGGTGCTGGTGGAACCGCCGACGTATCGCGGTGTCACGGTGGTGGCGCGGCTCGTCGCGCGGCCGCGCGTGAGCACCAACCGGATCCAGACCGAGGCGCTCAACGCGCTGTACGAACTGCTCGACCCGCTGCGCGGCGGTCCCGAGGGCACCGGCTGGCCGTTCGGGCGGGCCGTGCACAGCGGCGAGGTTTTCGCCGCGCTGCAAGGGGTCCGCGGTGTGGATGTGGTGGAGGACGTGCGGTTGTTCGGCGCCAACCCGGTGACGGGTGAGCGTGGCCAGGAGACCAGTCGGCTCGAACTGCCGCCGCACAGCCTCGTTTTCTCCTACGGCCACCAGGTCCGGGTGGAGGAACGATGAGAGGAACCGTTCCGGGGCCGACGCCGTACCCGATCGGGACGATGTTGCCGGCCGTGTTCCAGGAAGACCCGTTCGCGATGGCGTTCACGGCCGGTCTCGACGACGTGCTGGCCGCCGTGATCGGCACCATCGACTGCATCGACTGGTACGTCGACCCGCTCATCACGCCGTCGGACTTTCTCGACTGGCTCGGCGGCTGGGTGGGCGCGCTGCTGGACGAGAACGCGCCCGAGGTGCGATTGCGCGCTTTGGTCGCCGGTGCCGTGGACCTGCACCAGCGACGCGGCACGGTCGGCGGGCTGCGGGCGCATCTTGAGTTGTTGACCGGTGGTCGCGTCGATGTCGTGGACAGCGGCGGCACGGCGTGGTCGGTCACCCCTGGCGCCGAACTTCCCGGTGCGGCGTCACCCCGACTGGCCGTGCGGGTTGTCACGGCCGATCCGGCGGTGACCACCGGTTTGGTGGAAACCGCGGTCCAGCAGAGCAAGCCGGCCCACGTCCGGCACCGAGTCGAGGTGATGGCCCCGTGATCATCTGTCGTAGCTGCGGCACGAACAACCGCGACGGCGACGCGTTCTGTGGTTCGTGCGGCGGATTCCTGGAATGGACCGGCGAGAAGATCGCACCGAAGCCGTCCCCGGAGATCATCGCGGCTGCGGAGGAACAGGCCCAGGCCGTCCCGCAACGCCGTGGCTTCTTGAGCCGTGTGCAGTCTTTGCTGTACCTGGACCTGCCGGAGAAGGAGGCGCAGGACAGTGGCGGGCCGTCCGGTCCCGGTGCTCGTCCCGGCATGGCGCCGCCCGGGCCGCCGAAACCCGGCCTGGCACCGCCGCCGCGTCCCGGCGGCCCACCGCCGCCACCTCCTCCTGGAGGAGCACCGCGGCCCCCGGGTGCACCGCCGCCCCCGCCGCCACCTCCCGGTGCGCCGCCACCTCCTCCGCCGCCGCCTGGTGCGCCTCCGCCTCCGCCTCCGCCTCCGCCTCCTCCGCCGCCGGGCGCGGGTGGGCCGCCACCGCCGCCCCCGCCACCTCCGCCGGGTTCCGGCGCGTTGCCGCCGCCCCCGCCACCGCCGGGCGGCTCGCCGCTTCCGCCGCCACCTCCGCCGCCAGGTTTTGGTGCCCCTTCGGCGCCAGGCGCCGGTGGGCCGCCTCCGCCACCGCCGGGTTTCGGTGCGCCGCCGCCCCCGCCTGGGGCTGGGTTTGGTGCGCCACCACCCGGGCCGGGCGCTCCGTCGATCGGTTTCGGTCCGCCACCTGGGCCGTCCGGTTATGGTGCGCCGCCTCCGCCGCCACCCGGGTTCGGCGCTGCGCCCCCGGGGCCGGGTGGCGTGCCGACCGGTTTCAGTGCGCCGCCACCCGGGCCGCCTGGATTTGGCGCGCCACCTCCGCCCCCCGGGTTCGGCGCGCCTCCGCCGCCGGCTTCCGGTAGCGGGCCGGCGTGGCCGACCGCCGCTCCGCCGGAGCTGCCGAAGGTCGCGCCGCCGCCCACGTTGCCGCCGCCGGTGACCGGGCAGGCCGCCGCGCTCATCGCGCCGATCAGCGAGACGGCGGCGAAGCCGGTCGCGCCGGAGCAGCCGGCCGTGGTGTCGCCGACCGAGCAGGCGCCGAAGCAACGGTCGTTCCTGGGCACCATGCCGCCGTCGCGGAAGCTCCAGCCCGGCGACAAGGTCTGCGGCGACTGCGGCGAGGGCAACAACCCGAACCGCCGGTTCTGCAGCCGGTGTGGCGCCTCGCTGGACGAGGCCGTCATCGTCAAGGCCAAATGGTGGCGGAAGTTCTTGCCACGCCGACGGAATCGCGTCGTCGAGGCCGGCATGCGGCCGGGTCGGCGGGGCATGCGCGGTGGGCGCGGCGGTGGTAGCCCGATCCTCCGCGTCATCGGCACGATCTTCCGTACCGCGATGAAGATCGGCGGTGTCGTCGTGTTGATCGCCGGCATCGTGTACGCCAGCTACGCGCCGTTCCGCTCGTGGGTCAACACCAACGTGAACAGCATCGAGCAGAAGGTGCTCGGCAAGGTGCACCCGGAGCTCGCCCAGATCCACGCGTTCTCGACGAAGGCGTCGGTCGAGGTCAGCGGTCACACCGGCACCATGGTCGACGACGGCTTCACGAACACGTACTGGGAGGCGCCGGACAACGTCGCATCGCAACAACCGTTGCTGACGTTGACGTTCGACCATGCCGTGACGATCCAGCGGATCATCCTGCACAACGGGGCGAGCGACAACTTCCAGGCCGTCGATCGAGCGGAAACCCTGCACCTCGTCTACAACACCGGCCAGGTCGAGGACATCACCGCGAAGGACACGCCGGACGCGCAGACGCTGACCGTCAACCACGGTGCGGGCGTGACCAGCATGACCATCCAGGTCACCGGCTTCTTCCGCACCACAGGTGCCACCCAGGTGGCCATCACGGAAATCGAGTTCTTCGGCAAGGACTGACGACAACCATGAGGGGCCCCCGGTGCGCCGGGGGCCCCTCGTCGTCAGTGTCGTGTCACGAATTTCGGTGGTTCCTGCGTGCCGGGCGCGACGAGGAAGGGCAAGGTCGCGCCGACGCTTCCGGCCACGCCCAGGACTTCGTACTGGCCGGGTGTGGTGTGGGGCATGATCAGCATGGCCTGGTTGGCGAATCCGCCGATGCCGTTGGTGGTCACGGAAACCGAGCCGACGACGGTGGCTGGGTTCGTCGTGGCGGGTGTGCCGAGTGGCACGAGTGCGAGGGTGACCGCGGTGTTGTCCGGGAATCCGGTGCCGGTGATCATCGTCGTGCGGCCGGCCGGTGCCACGGCGGGGAGCGCGGTCAGCGTCGGTGTGAACGTCTGGCCCGGGGTGGCCGGCGCGACGCCGTTCGCGGTCAGGGCCACGAGGACGTGTTGGGCGATGTTCGGGGTTCCGTCACCCTGGCCGCACACCAGTTCCTGGCCCGGCGGCACGGCCGGCGGCGGCACCGGATTGCCCGTGTTGTTTCCGGGATCGGACTTGGGAAACGAGCCGGTGAAACACCACGCGGTGTCCAGGAACGCCGGCCGATTGCCGGCCGCGGCCGGCGTTACCGCGACGCCGACCGTGCACGAGTCCGTCGGGGCCGGGAGGCTCTGCGGATTCAGCGTCGTTCCGGTGCAGTTGTCCGTCGACGTGTGGTAGTCGCCGGCTGCGTTGGGTTGGCCGGGTTGTGGCACGGTCGACACGCTCATGACCATGCTGGAGAACTGCGGCGCGTTCATGGTGACGGTTCGCGGGGCCGTCGTCGTGGCGACGGGGACGTTGCCGTAGTCGATCTGGAGCGGGTTCGTCGGCAGCGTTTCCAGTGCCGTCTCCTGCGATGTGCTGACGGTGCGGCGAAAGACCGAACCGTCGCCGAGCGTGAGGTCGACCTCGCCGACCACCTCGAAGGCGTCGGGCGGGACGGTGACCCCGGTGAACGACAACCCGACGACGCAGTAGCCCTGCGGCGCGATCGTCGCCTGCGTGCAGTCCTCCTGCAGCACGTGCCACGGGTCGGCCGGAACGCCGGGCGTGTCCACCTGCACGGTCGTCCTGGTGACCTGCACGGACTGGCCCTGTCCGATGGCACCGCGGTTGTACACCGTGACCCAGTCGATCTCCGGTTGTTGTGGCGCGGCTCTGGGGTCGAACGGTGCGAGGTTGTCGGCGAGCAGAACGCTCGCGTCGTCCCGGGCCGTGACGTGCGAATGCGATTTCGCGTACAGGGCGCTGCCGGCCAGGGTGGCCGCCACGACGCCCAGCGCGGCCAGGACGGCCGCGCCGAAGCGAGTGTGATTCACGAGTGAAATGCCTTCCGGGTCTAATTTTGCATGCCAAATTCGGTGCTTCTTGACAAGCCGGGCGCGACCAGGAAGGCGGTGGTCGCGTTGGCGGTCCCGGCTGATGACGTGGTGCGTGGTGAATCAGTGCCGCATGACGAACTTCGGTGGTTCCTGGATGCCGGGCGCGACCAGGAATGGAGTGGTCGCGTTGGCGGTTCCGACCGATCCCATGATCTCGTACTGGCCGGGAGTGGTGTGGGGCATGATGAGCATGAACTGGGCGAACCCGCCGATCCCGTTCGTGGTCACGGGAATCCAGCCGGGGAAGGTCGTCAGGTCCGCCGTGGTGGGTGTGCCCAGCGGTACCAGGGCAACGTTCACCGTCGTGTTGTCAGGGAAACCGGTGCCGGTGAGGAAGGTCGTGCGGCCACCCGATGCGACCGGTGGGAGTGCGGTCAGGGTCGGCGTGAACGTCTGGCCGGGCGGGATCGACGTCGGCGGGACGCCGTTGGTGGTGAGGGCGACGAGGATGTGGTCGGCGATGAACGGGGGGCCGTCGCGCGGACCGCAGATCAGTTCCTGACCGGGCGGCACGGGCTTCGGCGGTATGTGGCTGTTCGTCTGCTGCCCGGACGGGAACGTGAACGGGTCGCAGTAGGCGATGTCCAGGAAGGCCGGTCGGTTACCGGTCGCGGTGGGCGTCGACGTGACGCCGATCGCGCACGTCTGGTTGGGCTGGTTCAGTGTCGTGTTGGTACACGTGTCCGTGGTCGGGCGGTACTCGCCGGCCGCATTGGGTTGGCCGACCTGCGGCACGGTCAACACGCTCATGATCATTTCTGATTCGAA
>Ga0070714_100000771_pt1 | contig 22690 bp, 23 predicted proteins | sample LARL83metaG_FD_65450 | JGI IMG/M metagenome (GOLD analysis project Ga0070714, IMG submission 65450) | Corn, switchgrass and miscanthus rhizosphere microbial communities from Kellogg Biological Station, Michigan, USA - LAR L8-3 metaG | ecosystem: Host-associated > Plants > Roots > Rhizosphere ... | reverse complement strand
GCCGTAGGACTGGCCGGCGCCCTTCTCGATCAGGTCCTCGCGCAGCGCCAGGCCGTACGGGCGGACCAGGTCCCCGAAGAACACCCGCAGTATCGGGTCGTACGCGCGGTCGGACACGGCGTCGAACACGCGCCGCGCGGACCGCGTCACGCGCAGCACGCCGTCGCCCGGTCCGCCCGCGCCGATCCCGGTCGGTGTTCCCACCGCGTACATCGGCTACTCGTCCGTCAGTGCGTGCGCGGCGACGAACGTGGCCAGGGTGCCGATCGACATCAGGTCGCCCTGGTCGATCTCCTCGACGTCGATCTGGATGTCGAGTTCCTCCTCGAGCTCCAGCAGCAGTTCCAGCGTGCTGGCCGAACCGAGGCCGAGTTCGTCGAACAGCTTCGTGTCCTCCGGCATCAGCGGCACCTCGCGCTTGAGCACCTTCGGCAGCAACGAGCCGATGGCGTCCACGACCCTCGGTCGTAGCTCGGTGTCCACTTGAGCGGTCGCTTGGTCCATGCTCGTTCCCATCTGATTCGCCGCTGCCCCATAGGTTTCAGTGTTCGAAGACCATGGCCGAGAAGGTCGCGCCGAGCCCGGCCGCCGCGACCATGTACCGGTCGCCGGGACGGAACGCCCCACGGTCGGCCGCGATGCGGTAGTTGATGAACGGGTCGGCGCAGAAGCTGTGCCCGGCCACCGGCACGTTGTCCAGCACCACCCGCGTCACCGGGAAGCCCAGGTTCTTGCACATCCGCTTCCACGAGATGACGTTCACGTTGTGCGGCAGGATCAGGCTCAGGTCGTCCAGCGTGACGCCGGCCAGGTCGGCCGCGGTGTGGATCACCTCGGCCAGCGCCTCCGGGTACGCCCGCTGGTAGCGCAGCAACAGGTCCGCGTCCTCGGCCAGGCGGCCGTCGAAGTCGCCGCGGATGATCGTGGCGTAGGACAGCAGCCGGTCACGCTGCCCGTCCGCGGACACCAGGCACGCCGACGCGCCCTCACCGAAGAACGTCGTCTCCGGCACCTGTTGCGCGTCCCGCGTGAACGTCTTCTCCCCCGCCAGCACCAACGCCAGCGCGCCCGGTTCGCCGTCCGACGCGAGCATCCGGCCGGCGATCTCGACCGCGAGCAGGCTGCTGGCGCACGCGTGGTGCGTCACGGTGAACGTGATCGCGTGGCCCAGCCCCATTTCCCGGCACACGTCGTGCAGCGGGTTCATCGGGAACGGCACGCCGACCGGGATGCTGCGTGCGTACAACACGTACCGCACGCGATGTTCCTGGCCGCGCAGTTCGGGCAGGGCGCCGATCGTCGAGCGCAACAGGTCGGCGAGCGTGCGGTCCGGTTCGCGGGCCACGTCGGCCAGGCCGTGGAACCGGCGAAACAGCTTGACCTGCTTCTCCGACAACGCCAACTCCTCGGCGAAGGCGTCGATCGGGATCCGCCGGTCGGGAATGTAGGAGGCGACGGCGTCCAACGCTGTCATACGGCGGCCCTGTTGGCGGACACGCCGGTGGTCAGCGTGATGTCCCGGGACGCGTCGACGACGACCGCCTCCAGCGTGCGGACGAACCGTTCCATGTCCGGCGGCGACGCGTACCGCGTGTCGGCGGTCAGCGAGAACTCCATGCCCTCACCGCCCATCACGTCGTTGACGTCCAGGTAGAACTTCGGCTGCGGGAAGTCCGACCGCTCGCCCCACGCGAGCTTGCTCGCCGGCAGCGCGGCGGTGATCTCCTCGTCCGTCGGCGCCGGCCCGGACGCGGCCATGGTGGCCGGATCCCGGCGATCGTTGAAGTAGCACTGGATATCGATGTTCGTCCCCCGCTCGGCGTTGACCTGGTCGACCAGCGCGGCCCGCTGCTGCGGGTCGTAGTAGGAGCACAGGTACGTCGTCATGGCGGCGTGCCACGCCCGCCCGATCGCCTCGTCGAACGTGATGTCCGCGATGTCGATCATGCACGGGGTCGACATCGCCAACGGCGTGACCGCGCCGCTGAAGCCGGGCCGGAATCTGTTGGACACGGCCAGTTGCAGCACGACGGGATTGCGGCCGACGGTCCGCGCCATCGCGACGCAGTACGCGGCCAGCAGCACCGGTGACGTGTCGGTGCCGTTGCGGGCCGCGATCGACCGCATCGCCAGGTCGGCCGCCTTCGACTCGTACGACACATCCCAGAAGCGCGGCGACCGCTCGTCACCGGACTCGTCGAACCGGCTCGGCGTCACGGACCGCAGGATCCGGCCCCAGTGCTTCAACGCGCCGTCGGTGAGCCGCTGCGCCGACCGCCGCTCCTGTAGCCCGGCCAGTTCCAGCGGCTGGATCGCGGTCACCGGGCCGGCGGCTCCGGTCACCGGGTCGCGCGCCATGATGTCGTCCATCAACGCCAGCAACGAATGCGCGTCCACGGCCAGATGGTTGTACACGGCCACCATGTAGATCACGCGGTCGCCGTCGGCCACCCCGGCCATCCGCACCGGCCATTCGTCGATGTAGTCGAAGTCGTGGCTCTCGTAGCCGATCCGCACCTCGCGGGCGACCTCGGCCGGGTCGCGGTCACCGATCTGGACGACGTCCAGCGCGATCTCGCCGGAGTCGAACAGTCGCTGCTGCGGATCGCCGTCCGCGTCGAACACCAGCCGCGTGCGCAGCGACTGGTGGCGGCACATGATGAACTTGAGCACGTCGGCCAGATCGGCGACGGTCACGTTCATGCTCTCGGGCAGCCGCACCTCGCCGCCCATGAATTCCGACCCGCCACGTCGCTGGATGGACCGCCAGACCCCGCGCTGCCCCCAGGTGAGTCGACCGACGCCGGAACCCTCCCCGCGAAATTGGACCAGGATCTGATTCGCCATCTCGGTTCTCCAAATTGGTATCGGTCGCATTCTTAGGAGCCCGAGTAAACCTGTCAATACGCTACCGATGCCACCTTTGATGACATCGTGTGACCAGGACGATTGCCGGAAAATGTGCAGTGCCGAACATCCGTGTTCGCGGTAGCGTGACCCCAACCAGCCGTAGGAGGATCGCTCGATGACGGGGGAAACGGCGACCGGTGGTTCGGAATTGTTCGCCGCGATTGCCGGGATACTGCGCGACGTGACCGGTTCGGACAAGGACTGGGCCGCCCGAATTGCACCCGAATCCGCCCTCGAGGGCGATCTCGGACTGGAGAGCATGGAACTGGCCGAGGTCGGCGAACGACTGAGCGCGCTGTACGGCGCGCGCGTCGACCTCGCGGCGCACGTCGCCGAACTCGACATCGACCAGTTGATCGACCTGACAGTGGCCGACCTGGTCGACTACGTGGCGGCCGTCCGGTGAGCAGGTATCTCATCGTGTCGCTGCCCCTGGCCGGGCACGTGTATCCCGCGCTCGGTCTGGCGCGCGAGCTCGCGGCGGCCGGGCACGACGTGGCATGGGCCGGTTCGGAACTCGTGTTGCGGCCACTGGTCGGAGCGGACGCGACGATCTTCCAGACCGGTTCGCGGCTCGCCCGTGAACAGGGCGGCGCCGGCATGGCCGCGATCAAGACGCTGTGGACGCGGTTCATCGTGCCCTACGGCAAGTTCATCCTGCCCGGCGTCGACAAGGCCGTCCGCGACTATCAGCCCGATGTGGTGCTGGTGGACCAGCACGCGGTGGCCGGCGCGATCGTCGCGCACCGGCACGGCCTGCCCTGGGTGACGCTCGCCGTGTCCGCGATGGAGCTGACGCAGCCCTACCGCGCGCTGCCGAAGGTCACCGACTGGATGACCGACATCCTCCGCACCATGTGGACGAACGCCGGCCTGCCCGACGACGAGTTCCTCGACGTACGCGACTCCCCGTACCTGACGCTGGCCTACACGACCGAGGAACTGGCCGGACAGAAGGACTTCCCGGACCGCGTGCAGCTCGTCGGCCCGATGCTGACCGCGCGCCCCGGCCTGCCGGACTTCCCGTTCGACTGGCTCGACCCGGAACGTCAGCACGTCCTGGTCACCATGGGCACGCTGGCCGACGGTCTGGCCTACGACTTCTACGTGCGCGCGATCGAGGCCATGACCGCGCTCGCCGACCGCGTGCAGGCGATCATCGTGGCGCCGCCCGACGAGTTCCCCACGCCGCCCGACCACATCATGATCACCAACCGGGTTCCGTTGCTGCGCCTGATGCCGCACCTCGACGTCGTCGTCGGCCACGGCGGCATCAACACCGTCTCCGAGGCGCTGAGCACCGGCGTGCCGATGGTCGTGGCGCCGATCCGGCACGACCAGCCCGTCGTGGCCGGCTGGGTCGCCGACGCCGGAGCCGGCACCCGCGTGAAGTTCCGCCGCGTCACACCGACGCAACTGGCCACCGCCGTCACCGATGTGCTCGACGATCCGAGTTGCCGCGCGAACGCGAACCGCATCGCCGAATCATTCCGGGCGGCCGGTGGCGCGAGCGAAGCCGTCCGTTTGCTGGAACGATTGCAGCAAACCATGTCCGCCGTTGTCCCTGCGTCAGCCGACGCTCTAGCCTCCACAACCAGCAGTCCGCCGCTGGCAAACGCCGGCCTTACCGGCAACCGGAGAATACGATGATCGAAACGAAGGGGCTGCGCAAATCCTTCCAGGTCGGCAAGGGCCGTAAGGCGTCGACGGTAGAAGCGGTGCGCGGTGTCGATCTGAAGGTCGGCGACGGCGAAATCTTCGGGTTTCTCGGTCCCAACGGCGCCGGCAAAACCACGACGCTGCGAATGCTGACGACGCTGCTGGAACCCGACGGCGGCGAGGCCACCATCGCGGGCGCCGACCTGCGTACCAAACCGCACGACGTGCGCCAACTGTCCGGTTACGTCGCTCAAGGTGGCGGCACCGTCGACGACGCCACCGGCCGCGAGGAACTCGTGCTGCAGGCGCGGATGTACGGCATCGACAAGGCGGAGGCCCAGAAGCGCGCCGCCGCGCTGCTGGAGTCGTTCCAGCTGACCGAATTCGCCGATCGCCGCTGCCGCACGTATTCCGGCGGCCAGCGTCGCCGCGTGGACATCGCGCTGGGCGTCATCCACCGCCCGAAGGTGCTGTTCCTGGACGAACCGACCGTCGGCCTCGACCCGCAGAGCCGCGCCCGCATGTGGGAGGAAGTGCGGCGCCTGCGCCACGAGGGCATGACGGTGTTCATCACCACGCACTACCTGGACGAGGCCGACGCGCTGTGCGACCGGATCGCCATCATCGACAACGGCGAGATCGTCGCCGAAGGCACCCCGGACGACCTCAAGCGCGAGATCGCCGGTGACGTGGTCCGCGTCGGCCTCAACGGATCGACGCCGACCGCGGTCGAACTGCTGTCCGGCCGCCCCTTCGTCCGCAAGCTCGAGGTCGAGGAGGACAAGGGCCTGCGGCTCTACGTGGACGACGGCGCCACCGCCATTCCGCAGATCCTGCGGGCCCTCGACGGCGAGGGCATCGCGTTCGGCGGCATGGAACTGACCAAGCCCAGCCTCGACGACGTGTTCCTCACCAAGACCGGCCGCTCCCTGCGGGAACGCTGACACTCGTTCATTTCCCGAAGGGGGAATTGTGAAACTGCTCCGCGACACGTGGCTGATCTTCCAGCGGCAGATGCTGCTCGTGGTCCGCACACCGATCCGGTTGGTCATCGGTTTCGCCCAGCCGATCGCCTATCTGCTGCTGTTCGCGCCGTTGCTGAAGTCCGCGATCGGCGCGCAGACGTACGCCGAGGCGTATCGCGTGTACGTGCCGGGCCTGTTGGTGATCATGGTGCTGCTCGGCGGCGCGTTCACCGGGTTCGGGCTGATGGCCGAACTCGCGGCCGGCGTCATCGAGCGCTCCCGCGTCACGCCGGTCAGCCGGTTCGCGCTGCTGCTGGGCCGGGTGATGTCCGAGGTGGTCGCACTGCTCGGACAGGCGCTGCTGATCACGCTGCTGGCGATCCCGTTCGGACTGACCGTCAACCTCGGCGACGTGGTGCTGGCCTACATCATGCTCATCCTGATGGGCATCTTCGCGGCCTCCGTGTCCTACGGCGTGGCTCTGAAGATCCGTAGCCCCGCAGCGCTCGGCCCGATCATCAACACGATCTCCCAGCCGCTCGCGCTGCTGTCCGGCGTGCTGCTGCCGCTCGCGCTGGCACCGGGATGGCTGCGCGCCATCGCCAACTGGAACCCGTTCTACTGGGCCACCAACGGCACCCGCGCGCTGTTCACCGAACACCCCGGTGACCCGTCCGTGTGGGAAGGCACCCTGATCCTGATCGTGCTCGCGGTACTGGCCGTCGTCTGGTCGACACGCCTGTTCGCACGCCGGGTGCGCTGACCAATCTTCTTGTACGGTTGACCGTTATGAGTCAACCGGGGGTGGCGGACGGCATCGAACACGTCGTCCTGCTGATGATGGAGAACCATTCCTTCGACCAGATGCTCGGCATCCTGGACGAGGTACACGGTGATCTGGACGGCGTACACAACGCTGTCGACAGGACGAACGTCGACGGGCAGGGCCACACGTTCCGCCTGCAACCGACCGAAGAAAAGCAGGTGCTGAAGGACCCGCAGCACGACCACGGGAATGTGGAACGGCAGATCGCGGACGACAACAGCGGTTTCGTCAGCGACTTCACCGCCGCCTACCCCACCAGCACACTCATCGAACGCCAGTACGTGATGGGCTACTACCCGCTGGACTTCCTGCCCGCCCTGCACACCCTGGGCCGCCATTTCACCGTGTGCGACCGCTGGTTCTCGTCCCTGCCCGGGCCGACGTGGCCCAACCGGTTCTTCGCGCTCACCGGCACCAGCATGGGCGAGGTCGACATGCCGTCGGGTCTGGACATCCTCGACCCGAAATGGTTCGTCGGACAGAACCAGGACACCATCTTCGACCGGCTCGACGCCGCCGGCCGCTCCTGGCGGATCTACTACTACGACTTCCCGTCCTCCCTGTTGCTCGTCCACCAGCGCGAGCCGGAAAACCTGGCGAACTACGACCACATCGGCGATTTCTTCACCGCCGCCGCCGGCGACGAAAGCCAATTCCCCGCCTTCACGTTCATCGAACCCCAGTACTTCGGCGAAGGCCAGAACGACGACCATCCGCCGCACAACACGATGAAGGCGGAAAAGCTGATCGCCGACACCTACAACGCGCTGCGCTCCAACGCCGCGTTGTGGAGCAAAACCCTCCTCATCGTCAGCTACGACGAACACGGCGGTTTCTACGACCACGTCGTGCCGCCGGCCACCGTCGCCCCCGACGACCACACGACGACCTACGATTTCACCCAACTCGGCGTTCGCGTCCCCGCCATTCTGATCTCCCCGTGGGTCGACGCGGGCGTGCACCACACCCAGTTCGACCACACCAGCGTGCTCAAGTACCTGTGCGACAAATGGGGCATGCCGCCGCTCGGCAACCGCACAAGCACTGCGAACAGCATCGGGGCGGCCCTCCGTGCCACGCCGCGCACCGACGACACGCCGGCCTTCATCCGCGTCCCCAACGTCGACCTCATCCCGGACGACGCCGAGGCCGAACGTGACGCCACGAACGCCAACGCCAACGGCCTGCACCGCTTCGCCGACTGGCTGCTCGCCCAGATCGACAACGCGGACACCGAGGTCATCAAGGCGGTCACGCTGGAGGCACGCGGCTGGACGTGGCTCAAACACCGCGTCGGCCGCGCCCTGATCGCGTGGGGCAACCGACTGGACCACGGCTACGTCCAGAACCGCGAAGCCCGCGAGGAACGCACACAGTCGGCGGTCCCGCTCTACCGTGCCGCAGTGCGCAACGACACGTAGTCAACCGACTACCGCCGAACGGCGTACGCTGGATGGGCATGCGGTTCGGCCTAATCATGTACGCGACGGATTACACCATCGACCCGGTGAGCCTGGGACGGGCCGCCGAAGAACGCGGCTTCGAATCGGTGTTCCTGCCCGAACACACGCACATCCCCGTCGCCAGCCACCGCCCCGACCACACCGGCCGACTCGACCGTTACGCCCACGCCCTCGATCCCTTCGTCGCGTTAGCAGCGATCGCCGCCACCACCACGACTCTCAAGATCGGCACCGGCGTCTGCCTTGTGGTGCAACGGGATCCCATCACGACGGCCAAAGAGGTCGCCAGCATCGACCACCTGTCCGGCGGCCGATTCCTGTTCGGCGTCGGCGCCGGCTGGAACCCCGCCGAAATGGCCAACCACGGCACCGACCCCGCGCAGCGCATGGCCGTCCTCGCCGAACGCGTCCACGCCATGCGCCGTATCTGGACCGACGACGAGGCCGAACACCACAGCAAGCACGTCGACTTCGACCCGATCTGGAGCTGGCCCAAACCGGTCACCAAACCCCATCCGCCCATCCTCGTCGGCGGCAACGGCTCCCACGTCGAAGACCGAGTACTCGACTTCGGCGACGAATGGCTCCCGCAGCAGGTCACGTCGGACAACGTCAGCGAGTTCGGCCGGCGCGCCGCCGCCCTGCAACGTCGTGCCGCCGCCGCAGGTCGCGGCCCCATCCCGATCACGCTGTTCGCCGCCCAGCCCGACCCGGCCACCATCGAGAGCTACGCCGACGTCGGCATCACCCGCTGCCTGTTCGCCCTCCCCGACGCCGGCGCCGACGTCGTCCTCCCCCGCCTGGACCATCTGACCAAGATCGTCGCGGAAACCTCGCTGGCCGGCGGTTAGTGCATGTGCCGTGGATCTTGGGGACTGCTCAACCCGGCCCACCGCCGAACCCGCCGACCAGCAGAGCGAGAGGCTCAAACCAACCAGACCCACTAGGAAAACCGGGCCGGCAAACAAAAGCGGGACGAGGCCAAGCCCGGGACAAAGGAGTCGTTCAGTCTTTCCTGCTCCGTTCCGATCCGAAGCTCCCGTGCGGTTGGTGGTACCTGTCAAGGATGGCCGAAGGCCACCGCGAAGCGGCGCGCAGCGTCCTTGACGCGATGCCGCCAACCGTTGCGATACTGAGCAGATCGGAGCGAAGCAGGAGTCACCGCTCGGGACCAGGTGCGGCGTGGAGAACCTGCACTGCCCCAATCCCTTGATTGTGGTGTTAGGTCGGCGGCGGCGCCTCAATGGCGCTGCGCGTCGCTGCGCGATCGGCTTCGCCGACCATTGACCCACCCCCACCGACCTAAAGATGGCTATGGATCGGGCAGAGCAGGAAAGACTGGACAACCCTGTCCGGGCCAGGGCAGGCACCGGCCCGGTCCCGTCGCGGGTCGCCTTGGTCTGAGCCCCTCGCCCTGCTGATCGACGGTCTCGTTGTTGGCCGGGATGGGCGGTCCATCGGCTCTACGGGCGAGGTCTGTGGTGGGTTCCGGTGCTGCGAGCCCAGTGCGCTGCTGATCGGCAGTCAGTCCGTGCGCCGGTTTGGGTGGCCCTCCCTGTTCCTGTGATCCACAAGCCAGGCCCTGGTGCTCCGGAGCACGATGTGCGGTAAGTTACTAAGCGCTCATTCAACTCGGGGTGGGGAGCACGATGACAACGACAGAAGCACCCGACGAGGACGAGGTCCGCGACCGCATCCGCGAACTGCTCGACGCGCACGATCCTGCCACGACCGACAAGATGGACTTCCTGCGCGCCCGGTTCGACGCGGGCCTCGCGTGGGTGCACTTCCCGGTCGGCCTCGGTGGCCTGGACGCCCCACGCACCCTTCAGGCCGTCGTCGACGCCGAACTCGGCAAGGCGGGCGCGCCGACGAACGACCCGCGCCGCATCGGGATCGGCCTCGGCATGGCAGCGCCGACGATCCTGCGGTTCGGCACCGACGACCAGAAGTCCCGCTTCCTGCGTCCACTGTGGATCGGCGAGGAGGTGTGGTGCCAGTTGTTCAGCGAGCCGGGTGCCGGCTCCGACCTGGCCGCCGCCGGCACCCGCGCGGTGCAGGACGGCGACGACTGGGTGATCAACGGGCAGAAGGTGTGGACGTCCGGCGCGCACAACTCGAAATGGGCCATCCTGCTCGCCCGCACCAACCCCGACGTGCCCAAACACCAGGGCCTGAGCTATTTCGTGTGCGACATGAAGGCACCCGGCGTCGACGTCCGGCCGTTGCGGCAGATCACCGGTGAGGCCGAGTTCAACGAGGTCTTCCTGACCGACGTGCGCCTCCCGGACTCCTACCGGCTCGGCGCGGTCGGCCAGGGTTGGCAGGTCGCGCAGACCACGCTGATGAACGAGCGCGTGGCCATCAGCGCCGGCGCCGACCGCGAGGCCGGGATGCTCGGCGTGGTCGCGAACACGTGGCGCGGCAACGAGAAGCGCCGCACCCACGAACTGCACGACCGACTGCTGAAACTGTGGGTCGACGCCGAGGCCACCCGCCTGGCCGGCGAACGGCTGCGCCAGCAACTCGCCGTCGGCAGCCCCGGCCCGGAGGGCTCGGCGATGAAACTGCTGTTCGCACGCCTGAGCCAGGCGCTGACCGGCCTCGAGGTCGAACTGCTCGCCGACGACGGCCTGCGCTACGACGACTGGACCATGCGCCGGCCCGAGATGGTCGACTTCACCGGCCGGGAGGCCGGCTACCGATACCTGCGCGCCAAGGGGAACTCGATCGAGGGCGGCACGTCGGAGATCCTGCGCAACATCGTGGCCGAACGCGTGCTCGGCCTGCCGTCGGAACCGAGGGTGGACAAGGACGTGCCGTGGAAGGACATCCCGCGATGACTGATCTCCTGTACTCGGACATCGAGGACGCCCTGCGCGCCAGCGTCACCGACCTGCTGGCCGACCGGTCCGCCCCGGCCACGGTGTTGGCGACCGTCGAGTCGGACAAGCCGTGCGACCTCGCGCTGTGGGACCTGCTCGCCGGCCAGCTCGGCGTGGCGGGACTGCTGATTCCGGAACGGTTCGGCGGTGTCGGCGCGTCCGCCCGTGAGGCCGCGGTGGTCGCCGAGGCGCTCGGCCACGGCATCGCCCCGGTCCCGTTCCTGGGCAGCGCGGTCCTGGCCACGACCGCCCTGGTGGCCTGCGCCGCCGCCGAACCGCTGGCCGCGCTGGCCAACGGCGAGGAGACCGCGAGCCTGGCCGTCTCGCTGGCCGCGATGCCCGGCGACCCGTTCCCCACCGCCGTGCGTGCCGACGGCGACCGCCTGACCGGCACCGTGCACACGGTCGCCGACGCGGCAGTCGCGCATGTGATCGTCGTCCCGGCGATCGGCCCCGACGGTCCCGCGCTGTACTCGGTCACCGACGCGGTTGTCACCCCGGTGACCGCGCTGGACCGCACCCGCGGCATCGCCGACGTCACGCTGGACGACACACCGGGCACCCTCCTGGCCGGTCCGGACCAGGCCGCGGCTGCGCTCGATCACGCGTTGTCCGTCGGCGCGGCTGTGCTGGCGTCCGAGCAACTCGGCGTGGCGCAGTGGTGCCTGGACACGACCGTCGCGTATCTCAAGCAGCGCCACCAGTTCGGCCGTCCGGTCGGCTCGTTCCAGGCGCTCAAGCACCGGCTCGCCGACGTCTGGCTGGACCTCGTGACCGCACGTGCCGCCGCTCGGTACGCCGTGGACGCGCTCGCTCGCGATGACGCCGACGCGGCGGTCGCGGTGTCGGTCGCGCAGGCGCACTGCTCGGTCGTGGCCGTGCACGCGGCCGAGGAGGCCATCCAGTTGCACGGCGGCATCGGCATGACGTGGGAGCACCCGGCGCACCTGTTCCTCAAGCGCGCCAAGAGCGACGAGATCGCGCTGGGCACCCCGGGCCGGCACCGTGCCCGCCTGGCGCCGCTGGTCGACCTGCCCGGACCGGTGGCATGACGGCGGCGGCACCGGCCGAGCTGTGGCCGGACGTCCGCCCGGACGCGGCTCGCCGGCTCATGCTGTCCGGCCTGCGGTCCTTCGCCGAACGCGGTTTCCACGCGACGACGACCCGGGACATCGCGACCGGCGCCGGCATGAGCCCGGCGGCGTTGTACGTGTACTTCCCGTCGAAGGTGGGGCTGCTGTTCGCGATCAGCCACAGTGGTCACGAACAGACGCTCGCGATGGTGACGGCCGCGATCGCCAAGGACACCGATCCACGCGGCAGCATGCGGCACCTGGTGGCCGAGTTCGTGGCGTGGCACGCGGAATGGCACACGGTCGCGCGGGTCGTGCAATACGAGCTGCAGGCGCTGCCGGAACGCGAGTTCGCCGTGGTCGCCGAGCTACGCCGCCGCATCGAACGACAGGTCCGGGACGTGATCGCCAACGGTGTGGCGGCCGGCGTGTTCCACGTTCCGGACGTGCGCACGGCCGCGCGTGCCGTGCTGTCGCTGGGCATCGACGTGGCCCGCTGGTATGACGGCCGAACGGGATCGACGCCAACTGAGTTGGGCGCCGAGTACGCCGGCCTCGTGATGCGGATGCTCGGCGCCGACACCGACTGACCGCGACATCCGCACACAATCTTCACAACGTGTCGCCGGCCTCTCCACCGGTGATGCATAGAGTGCTGGCATGCGCTCTGGGGAAGTACGGCGCCGGGTGCTCGTCGTCGAGGACGAGCCGACGATCGCCGAGTCGGTCGCCGCCCGGTTACGCGCCGAAGGATTCCAGGTCGACCTGGCCCACGACGGCCCGACGGCGGTCGAGCGGGCCGCGGCGATCGACCCGGACCTGGTCGTGTTGGACGTGATGCTGCCCGGGTTCGACGGCCTCGAGGTGTGCCGGCGCGTCCAGGCGCGCCGGCCGGTACCCGTGCTGATGCTGACCGCACGCGACGACGAGACCGACGTGCTGGTCGGCCTCGCGGTCGGCGCCGACGACTACCTGACCAAGCCGTTCTCGATCCGCGAGCTGGCTGCTCGGGTGCACGCGCTACTGCGTCGCGTGAGCCGTGTCGACGAGCAGACCAGCGAGAACCGGATCGTGGTCGGCGACCTCGTGATCGACCTGGCCGAACACCGGGTCCACCTGGCTGGTATCGAGGTGCACCTGACCCCGACCGAATTCGAGCTGCTGACACATCTGGCCGGCCGGCCGCGCACGGTGTTACCGCGCGAACGGCTGCTCACCGACGTGTGGCGCTGGTCGGAGGCGGCCGGCACCCGCACGGTCGACAGTCACGTGAAGGCGTTGCGCCGCAAGCTCGGCGCGGACCTGATCCGGACCGTGCACGGCGTCGGGTACGCGCTGGAGGTCCCGCGATGAGCGTGTCGTTGCCGCGGCCGCTGGATCCGGTCCGGTCGATCAAGCTGAAGCTCGGGATTCTCGTGATGGCGGCGGAGATCGCCGGCCTGATGTTCTTCTGGTGGCAGATCGGCTGGCTGCCGCCTCGAACGTCGATCGCGGCGATCGCGATCGCGCTGGTGTTGTCGCAGGTGTTGGCGCACGGCATGACGCGCCCGTTGCGCGAGATGACCGCGGCCGCCCGTGCCATGGCCACCGGCGACTACACGCGCCGCGTCCGCGCCACAGCGCGTGACGAGGTAGGCGAGTTGGCGGCCGCGTTCAACCAGATGGCCGCCGACCTGGCCGCGGCCGACCAACAACGCCGCGAACTGGTGGCGAACGTGTCCCACGAACTGCGCACCCCGATCGCCGCATTGCGGGCGGTGCTGGAGAACGTGGTCGACGGCGTGACCCAACCCGACTCGACCACGTTGCAGACGGCGCTGACCCAGACCGAACGCCTGTCCCGCCTAGTCGCCGAGTTGTTGGATCTGTCCAGATTGGACGCCGGCGCGCTGACCCTGCACCGTGACCATTTCCCGGTGGCCCCACTGCTCGCCGAGGTGATAGCCGAGGCAGAAGTGGCGGTCGACGTGGCTGATCGCCAGGTCGAGTTCGCAGTCACGGTCTCGCCACCGGACGCGGTCACCTATGCCGATCGAGGCCGCCTGTCCCAGGTCCTGGTGAACCTGCTGGACAACGCGGTGCGCCACGGCCCGACCGGCGGTGTCGTGCGGCTGATCGCCACGGCACACAACGGTTCCCTGACCATCGAGGTACACGACGAAGGCCCGGGCATCGCGATTGCCGACCGGGTCCGCGTCTTCGAACGCTTCACCCGCGGCCATCGGGCGGCCGACGGCGGCACCGGCCTGGGGCTGGCGATCGCCCGCTGGGTGGTCGACCTACACGGCGGCACGATCGCCGTGGTCGACCCGCCACGCCCGGCCGCGGGCTGCCGCATCCGCCTCACGATCCCCGCCTGATCCTTCGCCACTCCCATTCCTCTCGCGGCGATGCCGCACGCCCTCATGGAGCCCACCCATGTCCAAAACCCGCCGCCCCAACCGCCTCGCCCTCACGCACGACTCCGCTGCCTCACCGCCGACCGCCGCCGACGCAACACCGCCGCCCCGCCAACCACAGGCCAGCGCGCCACGGCCCGATCAGCCACTGCGCCCAGTCGCGCCACCACCAACCGAGCCGCTGGCTCCAACCACATCACCGCACGACGCCGCAGCCGGAGCCGGACCCCGCTGCGAACCATTGGCCGCTGCCGCGCCATCGCCCGACGAACCACCCACCAAGGCGGCACCGGCACCGCGTGAACGCCAGGCCGGCACGCCATCGTGCCCCGAGCCATCGGCTGCCGCGCCACCCGACGAGCCACCGCTCCCAGTCGCGCCACCACCCACCGAGCCGCCCGCCCACGGTGCAGCGGCCAGCGGCACACCGCGCAGCGAACCACTGACTGCTGCCGCGCCACCACCCAATGAACCGCCCGCAGTCGGGCAGAGTTGGTGGCGCGAGCCGGGTGCCTCGCCTGCCGTGCTCATCGCCTGCGCCGCCGCCGGATTGTGCTGTGCCATCGTCATTCCGCTGGATCGGCCAAGTATCGGCTGGTTGTTCGGCGGTCTGGCCATCACCGCCGCCACCGGCCTCATCGCACGCATGACAGACCGCACCCGCTCGGTCCGACTCGTCCGTCTCGGATGGACACTGCTCGCCCTCGCACTACTGGCTGTCGGCGCGTTCCGGTCCGCCGGCTGGCTGTTCACGATCTGCGTCATCGCCGCCTGTGTGGCCGGCTCGCTGGCTGTCGCGGGTGGCAACACCGCGGGCCAAGTACTGCTCGGTTCGGTCGCCGTCCCACTGTCCGCATTCCGGAGCCTGCCGTGGGTGGCAATGGGCATCGCCGCGCTCCCGCGGGGCGGGCGGAGCCGGTCGGCACGACTGGCGGTCGCGGTCGTCGTCGGCGTGGCGCTGGTCGTCGTGTTCGGAGCCTTGTTCGCCGGGGCTGATGCGACCTTCGCGAAGGTCCTCTCCGCGCTGGTGCCGACCATGCGTGGCGGTTCCACGTTCCAGGGCGTGCTGGTCTTCGCGACGGTCGGCCTCGGCACGGCCGGCGCCGCACGTCTGCTGGCCGACCGGCGCACCACGCTCACCGATCCACTGCACCGACGCACCACGGTGCGCCGCCTCGAGTGGGCCGTGCCGGTCGGTGCGCTCGTCCTGTTGTTCGGCGCGTTCGTGGCCGACCAGGTCGCCGTGCTGTTCGGCGCCGCCGACTACGTCCGCCGCACCGCCGGTCTCACCTACGCCCAGTACGCCCGCAGCGGCTTCTGGGAACTGCTCACCGTCACACTCCTGACCCTGGTCGTGATCTCGGTCGCCGCCCGCATCGCGCCGCGGGCGACCAGGGCCGATCGTGCCTGGCTGTGTGGACTGCTCGGCGCCCTCGCAGCACTCACCCTCGTGATCGTCGCGTCCGCGCTCTCCCGGATGTGGTCCTACCAGCAGGCCTACGGCTTCACCGTGCTACGCCTCAACGTCGAGGTGTGCGAACTCTGGCTGGGCCTGGTGTACGTCCTGATCATCGTGGCCGGCTGGCGGATCCGGTTGGCCCGCACGATCATGGCGAGCGGCCTGGCCGCACTGTTCGTACTCGCCGTCGTGAACCCGGAACGGCTGGTCGCCGCGCAGGACGTCGTGCGCTGGCAGGAGACCGGCAAGATCGACCTCGTCTACCTCGGCGGCCTCTCCACCGACGCGATCCCCGGCCTCGCCGGCCTCCCGACACCACTCCACGACCACGTGGTAGCGAACATCACGGTAGGATAGGGTTGTTTACAGTACTTTACGGAGGGGACCGATGCGGGTCTACGAGTTGCACGGCACGCGGGTGATCGAGGCGAGCGACACGGTGCACGACGACCGTGCCGCCGTCGACCTCATGGCGCTCGCCGTGTCGCACCAGGCGAAATTGATCGCGGTGCCGGTGGAACGACTGCCGGACGGGTTCTTCCGCCTGGACACGCGGATCGCCGGCGCGATCGTGCAGAAGTTCGTGCAGTACCGCATCCCGGTGGCGTTCGTCGGCGACATCACCGAATATCTCGCCGCGAGCTCGGCGCTGCGCGCGTTCGTGCACGAGATCAACCGGGGCCGGCAGATCTGGTTCGTCACCGACGAAACCGAACTGGCCGACCGGTTAAGCGCTCAGCGCAATCCGGCCGAAGCCGGCAGTCCACTCGGTATCGTCGGTACATGACCACGATCGCCGCGTACGACCCGCACGCCGACTGGTACGAGGACGCCGTCAGCGACCCGGCCAACTCGTATTACCTGCGGGTGATGGGCGTGCTGCGCGATCTGCTCGGTCCGGGCAGCGGCACGTGCCTGGATCTGTGTTGCGGCACCGGCATCAACGCGATGCCCGTGCGCGACCTCGGCTGGACACCGGTCGGCGTCGACCTGTCCGCCGGCCAGTTGCGGCACGGTTCCCGTCGTCTTCCGGTCGCGCGTGGTGACGCGACGGCGCTGCCCGTGGCCGACGCATCGGTCCCGGCCGTGGTCTGCGTGCTGGCGCACACCGACATGCCCGACTACGCCGGAGCCCTCCGCGAGGCCGGCCGCGTGCTGCGACCCGGCGGCCGGTTCGTGCATCTGAGCGTGCATCCGTGTTTCGTCGGCGCGTTCGCGGACCGGTCCGACGCCGCCCGCCTCGTGATCGACACGCGCTACGCCGACCGCTCCCACACGCACGACTCGTGGACACCGCACGGCATGCGTGCCCGGATCGGCGCGTGGCATCTGACGCTCGCTGATCTGCTCAACGCCACCAACGCCGCCGGGCTGCGCATGGTGCGAGCCGTCGAGTCCGGTCCGGACGACGGCGTCGTCGACGTGTTCGGCTTCGTCGCCTATCGCGCGTTCTCCGGGAACCAGGCGCCCGATGGCATCCCGGCTGCCACGTAACCGTCGTACAACGGCCGCCACGGCTCGGACGTCTCGCTGTGCGGCCCGTCGGCGACCTCGTCCGCGAGGTGCTTCGTGAGTTCCGCGAGGCACACGTCCCAGCCGGCCGCGTTGCGGGCCGCCGTGTCCCGCGCCTCCAGCACGTTGATCAGCGTCAGCGTGCATCCGTCGCCGGCGGCGGTCAGTGCGAAGTGCAGTTCGTCGCCGCCCCACGTGTACGCGAGTCGGTGCGGCGGCTCGTACGCGAGCACCTCGCCGGTCATCGACGTCCCGTGCGGATCACCACTGAACTCGATCTTTCCGCCGACGCGCGGTTCGAGCACCACCTTCGACGGGAACCAGTGCGACAGGTCGCCCGGTTCAGTGATCGCCGCCCACAGCCGCTCGACGGGCTGCCGGTAGGTGCGCTCGAACCGCACCGCCGGTCGACCGTCGTGTTCGACGAAGGTTCCGCGATCCGTCATGTCTCCTCCTCGTCCAGGTGCCGGCCCAGTTCGTCGAGCCGGTCGTTCCAGAGCCGCCGGTACGGCGCGAGCCACTGATCCAGTTCGGCCATCCGTGCCGGATCGATCGCGTAGATGCGCCGTTGCGCGTCCGTGCGGACCCGCACCAGGCCGGCCTCCCGCAGCACCCGCAGGTGCTTCGACGTCTTCGGCTGGCTGATCCCCAGCGCATCGGCCAGTTCTCCGACGGCGCACGGCCGGCGCAGCAGCACGTCGAGCACCGCTCGCCGATGCGGATCGACCAACGCCGACCAGAGTGCGTCCGTCACGCAGCTACTATGCCGCGACACGTATATACGTGTCAAGGCATATGCTAGCGTCGGCATCGTGTCGAGCCTGCCCGAGCGGTCCCTGGTCGACGTCACACCCTCGCTGATGAGCGCCCTCGGCTCCCCCGGTTTCGACAACCGGCTCGCCGTCGCCGACACCCGCGCCGCGTGCCTGCTGATGATCGACGCGCTGGGCTGGGAACTGCTGCGCGACCACGCGTCCGACGCACCCTTCCTGGCCGGTCTGATGGCGACCGGGCAGCCGATCACCGCCGGATTTCCGGCGTCCACGGCGGTCAGCGTCGCCACGATCGGCACCGGCCGCCCGGCTGGCGAACACGGCATGGTCGGTATCAGCTTCGAGGTCCCCGGCCATCCGCTGCTGCACGCGCTGACCTGGCGCAACCACGGCTCCGGCCCCAAGACCGACCTGCGCGACGTGATCGTCCCGGAGCAGATCCAGCCGAATCCGACGGCGCTGGAACGCGCCAAGGGTGTCAGCGTCACGGTCACCGCTCCCCCGATCCAGAAGCGCTCCGGCCTGACGCGGGCGGTGCTGCGCGGCGGTGCGTTCCGGTCCGCGTACGCCCTCGGCGACCTCGTCGCACACGTTCGGGATGCCTTGTCGGACAACGGGACCGCGTTCTGTTACGCGTACCACGGCGATCTCGACCTGATCGGCCACGTCTACGGCCCCGGCTCCCCGGCGTGGCGTTATCAGTTGCGGCAGATCGACCGTCTCGCCGCCGGTATCGCCGAGGAACTCCCACCGGATGGCCTGCTCGCCGTCATCGCCGATCACGGCATGGTGCGGCTGACGCCCGAGGACGTCGTCGACGCCGACACCACGCCCGCGCTGACCGACGGCGTCCGGGCCATCGGCGGCGATATCCGCGCCCGCCACGTGTACACCGAACCCGGTGCGGCCGCCGACGTGCTCGCGGCATGGCGGGATGTGCTCGGCGATCGCGCGGATGTGCTGTCGCGGGACGAGGCGATCGCGCGCGGCTGGTTCGGGCCGACGGTCACCGAACTCGTGCGACCGAGGATCGGCGACGTGATGACCGCGTCGCGCGGCGGTGCCGGCGTGGTGTGCACGCACCAGGAGCCGGTCGAGTCGAGGATGATCGGGCACCATGCCGCATACTCCACGGCGGAACAACTGGTGCCGTTCCTGACCATACGAGGGGAATGACAAGTGAGTTTGTACGACATCCCGCTCACCACTTTGGGCGGCGAGCCGACCACGCTGGCCGAGCACAAGGGCAAGGCGCTGCTGATCGTCAACGTCGCGTCGAAGTGCGGGCTCACCCCGCAGTACACCGGCCTGGAACAACTCCAGGAGCGCTACGCCGACCGCGGTTTCGCGGTGATCGGCGTGCCGTCCAACCAGTTCGGCAACCAGGAACCCGGATCGGCCGAGGAGATCCAGACGTTCTGCTCCACCACGTACGGCGTGACGTTCCCGATGATGGGCAAGATCGACGTCAACGGCCCGACCAGGCACCCGCTGTACGAGGAACTCACCCAGGCCAGTGACGCCGACGGCACGGCGGGCGACATCCAGTGGAATTTCGAGAAGTTCCTGGTCGACCCGGCTGGCACTATCGTGGGCCGCTTCCGTCCGATGACCACCCCGGAGTCCGACGAGGTAATCACCGCGCTGGAGGCCGTGCTACCGCGATAGCTTGGCGGACATGGCACAGCTCGTGATGCGGCCCTACACCGGTCCGGACGATCTCCGGACCATGCAGGGCCTGACGCAACGGCTCTGGTCGCACGCCAGCAACACGCACATCGGCGACCAGGCATGGCAGCGCTACCAGCACGTCGGCCGGGAACCCGAATGGCCGACCGCGCTGTGGACACGGGACGGCGAAATCGTGGCGTGGGGCTGGATCTGGCTGCCCGGACACCTCGAACTGCTGGTCGACCCGGCATGGCCACATCTGGTCGACGAGGTGCTCGACTGGTTCGACGAGACGTCGACGGCCAAGTCGGTCACCGTGCTGGACGCGCAGGAACATGTGGTCAGCGCGCTGACACACCACGGTTACCGGCCCGACGATGCCGCCCCCTACCTGACGTACCACACACGAGGCCTCGCAGACCTGCCCGAACCGGTGCTGCCGGACGGATTCACGGCCCGCGCCATGCGCTGCCAGCAGGACCTGGAACGCCGGGTCGCCGGGCACCAGGCCGCCTGGCCGAAGTCCCGGGTCACCGAGGACAGCTACCGCAACGTGATGGGCGCCTGGCCCTACCGCGCCGATCTGGACTGGATCGTGGAAGGCCCGGACGGCGAGTTCGCCGCGAGTTGCCTGATCTGGCTGGACGAGCAGAACCGGGTCGGCGAACTGGAACCGGTCGGCACCGACGCACGCCTGCGCCGTCGCGGCCTCGGCCGCGCGGTGTGCCTGGCCGCGCTGCACGCACTGCGGGCGGCCGGCGCCGCGGAAGCCGTGGTGTACAGCGAATCGACGTCCGAGGCGCAACCGCTCTACACGGGCCTGGGTTTCCGGCCCTACGCCCGGACCCGCGACTACATCCGATGAGTCCATTGTGGAGGTAAGCATTGGTCCCGCTCACGCTCGCCTGCGGTGACTACGACCGGACCCGCGCGCTGCACGAGGGTTCCGTTGTGCCCGAAGGCATCGCGCTGACGACGTTGCGGCTGCCGGTCGAGGAGATCTTCTTCCGGATGGCCCGGTTCCGCGAGTTCGACGCGGCCGAACTGTCCTTCTCCAGCTACCTGCTGACCCTGGACGACAAGGGTGTAGGGCCGTTCGTGGCGATCCCGGTGTTCCCGTCCCGGTCGTTCCGGCACAACGGGATCTACGTGCACACCGGCAGCGGCATCACGACACCGGCCGACCTGGCCGGGCGGGTGGTCGGCGTGCCGGAGTACCAGGTGACGGCGGCCGTGTGGATCCGCGGCATCCTGGCCGAACACCACGGCGTGCCGGTGTCGGCCGTGCACTACCGCACCGGTGGCCTGCACGAGCCGGGCCGGGTGGAGAAGGTGACGCTGAACCTGCCGCCGGAGATCGACGTGCGGCCGATCGAACCGGACCGGACGCTGTCGGACATGCTGGTCGCCGGCGAGATCGACGCCCTGTACAGCCCGCGTTCGCCGGCCCCGTTCGTGGCCCGGCGGCCCGAGGTGCGGCGGCTGTTCCCGAACTTCCGCGAGGTCGAGTCGGCGTACTTCGCGCGGACCGGGATCTTCCCGATCATGCACGTCATCGCGCTGCGCCGGGAGGTCTACGAGGCCAACCGGTGGCTGGCGCGATCGCTGACGAAGGCGTTCGACGCGGCCCGCCGCGACGCGATGCGCGGCATCGACGAGACGGCCGCGCTGCGCTACATGTTGCCGTGGCTGGCCGACGAGGTGGAGCGGACCCGCGCGATCCTCGGCGACGACTGGTGGACGTACGGCGCCGACGCCAACCGGAACACGATCGACACGCTGGTCGGCTACTCGCACGACCAGGGCCTGGCGCGCCGCCGGTACGCCGTCGAGGAGCTGTTCGCGCCGGAAACCCTGGACGTCGTGCGGGTCTGACGAGTTGTCCACAGGCTCGCATTCCATGCGGTGCGCTCTGGATCAATCCGGCTAAGTTGGAACCCGAGAAGACGTCCACAGGAGGAACGTGATGAGCGCTCGGGCACAGATCGGCGTCACCGGTCTCGCGGTGATGGGCCGCAACCTCGCCCGCAACCTGGCCCGCCACGGCTACGCGGTCGCGTTGCACAACCGCACGCAGGCACGCACCGACTCGCTGGTCCGTGACCACGGGGACGAGGGCACGTTCGTGCCGTCCACGTCGCTCGAGGAGTTCGTCGCGTCCCTGGAACGGCCCCGGCGGGTCGTGATCATGGTGCAGGCCGGCGGCCCGACGGACGCGGTGATCGACGAACTGGCGCCGCTGATGGAGACCGGCGACATCGTCATCGACTGCGGCAACGCGCACTTCGCCGACACGCGACGGCGGGAGGCGGCACTGCGCGAGCGTGGCCTGCACTTCGTCGGCGCGGGCGTCTCCGGTGGTGAGGAGGGCGCGCTGCTCGGCCCGAGCATCATGCCCGGCGGTTCGCCGCAGTCGTACGAATCGCTCGGCCCGATGTTCGAGCAGATCGCGGCCAAGGTCGACGGAACGCCGTGCTGCACGCACGTCGGCCCGGACGGGGCGGGCCACTTCGTGAAGATGGTGCACAACGGCATCGAGTACGCGGACATGCAGTTGATCGCCGAGGCGTACGACCTGTTGCGCTCGGGTCTTGGCGCGTCACCGGCCGAACTGGCGAAGATCTTCGCGCAGTGGAACACCGGTGACCTGGAGTCGTTCCTGATCGAGATCACCGCCGAGGTGCTGGGCCACGTGGACGCGGACACCGGCAAGCCGTTCGTGGACGTCGTGCTGGACCAGGCCGAACAGAAGGGAACCGGCCGCTGGACCGTGCAGACGGCGCTCGACCTGGGCGTCCCGGTCACCGGCATCGCCGAGGCCACGTTCGCTCGGGCCCTGTCCGCCCACCCTTCGCAACGCGCCGCAGCGCAGGCGGCGCTGCCCGGTCCTTCTTCGACACCGGCCGTTCCGGACGGTTTCGTCGACGACGTGCGCAAGGCGCTGTACGCGTCGAAGGTCGTCGCGTACGCGCAGGGCTACGACCAGATCGCCGCCGCGAGCGCCGAGTACGGCTGGAACATCGACCTGGGCGCGATGGCCACGATCTGGCGCGGCGGCTGCATCATCCGGGCCCGGTTCCTGGACCGGATCCGCG
>Ga0070714_100000769_pt1 | contig 22715 bp, 22 predicted proteins | sample LARL83metaG_FD_65450 | JGI IMG/M metagenome (GOLD analysis project Ga0070714, IMG submission 65450) | Corn, switchgrass and miscanthus rhizosphere microbial communities from Kellogg Biological Station, Michigan, USA - LAR L8-3 metaG | ecosystem: Host-associated > Plants > Roots > Rhizosphere ... | reverse complement strand
GGCAAAGACCAGGATGCGCGCGATGCGGGGCCCGCGCGCGGCGCCGTAGGCTCCTGCGGCGAGCGCCGGAAAGGCCGCGAGATAGGCCGAGAGGCCGCCGATCGCGAATGGAATCATCCAGCCGAATTGCGCGGCATCGACCAGCATCGCGTTGGCGATCCAGTAAACCCCGGTGACGAAGTTGCCGAATCCAAACCACCAGCCGGTGATGAGCGCCGTTCGAATCGGTCTGGCCGACGCGCGAGCACCGTCGAGAAGCCACACGAGACCCGTGAACGCGACGAATGCGGCCGGGAGAATGAACAATGGCGGAAACGCAGCGGTAAGCAGCGCTCCGAGGAGGAACGCCGCCAACGCGCGGCGCGCACCGGAAAGCCGCGCGAGTCGCGTCATGATGCTGTGGGGGCCGGGCCGCTCAGCCGCCATCGGCGGGTTTCCCCTTGCTCGGCTTCGGCGGCAGATTACGGATGCGCAGACGCCGGACCCGGCGCGGATCGGCGTCGATCACCTCAAACTCGACGCCGCTCGAATGGCGAATCACCTCGCCGCGCGCGGGCACGCGGCCGGCCAGCGTCGTCAGCAGCCCACCGAGCGTCGTTTGGTCGCCTTCGCGCTCCGCGGGCGTCAGGATCGGCGCGACCGCCTCCTCGAAATCCTCGAGACGGGTGCGCGCATCGGCGAGAAACGTCCCGTCGGGGCGCGGGATCACGACCGGCTCCTCGACGTCGTGCTCATCCTCGATGTCTCCGACGATCTCCTCGACCACGTCCTCGATCGAGACGAGCCCGTCGATGCCGCCGTATTCGTCCACCACCAGCGCAAGATGCGTGCGGGTGAAGCGCATCTCGAGGAGGAGATCGAGCACGCGCATGGCGGGGGAAATGATCAGCGCGCGCCGGACGATCGAGCTGAGGTCGAAATCGGCGCCGTCGCCCATTCGCACCAGCACGTCCTTGATGTGAACGAAGCCGATCACGTCGTCGAGGGTGCCGCGGTAGACCGGCACACGCGAATGCGCGTCGCGCGTCATCATGGCGAGAAGCTCGGGGAGCTTGAGGGAGGCGTCGACGGCGACGATTTCCGCGCGCGGGACCATGATGTCGTGCACGGTGATGTCGCGGAGCGTCAGGACGTTGGCGATCAGGAGCCGCTCGTCGGCGTTGATCGCCTCGCCGGTGCCGTCCTCGCGCTCCTCGATGATCTCGGCGATCGCCTCGCCGAGCGTGTCCTCCGACTTCGACCGCCGCCACAATCGCACCAGCGAGGACAGCCACGACGGCTTCGCGCCGGCACCGCCTGGATCGGATGGATTCGTCATCGGCGGCGATCCCCCGCTGGCGCGGGCCCGCGTGCCGCGGCGCCATCGGTCGCGCGATAGGGGTCGGCGATGCCGAGCTCGGCGAGCGCCCGGCGCTCCAGCGCGCGCATCCGTGCGGTTTCCGCCGCCGCCGCATGATCGTGCCCCACGAGGTGCAGCGCGCCGTGGGCCACGAGATGGGCGACATGATGCGCCAGCGTCAGCTTCGATTCACGGGCGCCCCGCGTGGAGACGCCGAAGGCGACGACGATGTCGCCGAGGCCGATCCGCTCCCGCGCGCCAAGTCGATGCCGGAGCTGTGCCGCAATGCTGCGGGTGCCGCCCGGCAGTTGCGGAAACGCAAGCACGTCGGTCGGCTCAGGCTCGCCGCGGAAATCGTGATTGAGGCGAGCGATCGCCTTGTCGCCGACCAGCGCCACGCAGGCGCCGGCGCGGACACGGGCGGGCATGGCGGCGGCGAGCGCCGCGGCAGCCGCGCGCGCAACCAGGCTTTTGACCCGCGGCACGCTACGCCAGGATGGATCGTCGATCATGACCTCGATGTCGATCGCGGGCTCAGGCATCGCCGGAGCCGAACCCACGCGGACGCACCCGGCCCTTGGCGGTCCCTCCCGACGAGGGCACCGCATCGGGATCGATCAGGCCGCGGCGGGCGCGGTCGGCACGCTCGTAGGCGTTGACGATGCGGTTGACCAGGGGATGGCGCACGGTGTCCTCGGCCGAGAAGCGGACGAAGCGAATGCCCGGCGTGTTCTCGAGCGTCTCGACCGCATCGAGCAGCCCGGAGCGGGTTCCGACCGGCAGATCGACCTGGGTGAGATCGCCGGTGACCGCCATGCGCGAGCCTTCGCCGAGCCGGGTCAGGAACATCTTCATCTGGATCGGCGTGGTGTTCTGCGCTTCGTCGAGGATGACGAACGAGCGCGCCAGCGTGCGGCCGCGCATGAAGGCGAGCGGCGCAATCTCGATCTCGCCCGACGTCATGCGCTTGATCACCTGGTCGCCCGGCAGCATGTCGTAAAGGGCGTCGAACAGCGGTCTGAGATAGGGATCGACTTTTTCGCGGATGTCGCCGGGCAGGAAACCGAGGCGCTCGCCCGCCTCGACTGCGGGCCGCGACAGGACGATGTGCTCGACGTCGCCCGCAAGCAGCGCCTGCACCGCGCACGCCACCGCGAGATAGGTCTTGCCGGTGCCGGCCGGGCCGACGCCGAACACCAGCTCGCATTCCCTGAGCGCACGGATATAGGTGTCCTGCGCCGGGTTGCGCGGCGCGATCGCGCGCTTGCGCGTCGCCAGAACGGTGCCGCCCCCGCCGCCGGCGCGGGTGATCGCCGCCTCGACCTCGGCCGGCCCGATCTCCGCGCCGTGGGTGAGATCGCGGTACAGCGCGGTCAGCGCCGTGCGGGCGACGGATGCCGCCTCGAGAGGGCCGGAGATCGCCAGGCGGTTGCCGCGACTGGCGACGCTCACCCCCAGGCGATCCTCGAGCACGGCGAGATTGCGGTCGTGCTCGCCGAACAGTTGCGCAAGCACCCGGTTGTCGTCGAACTGCATCTGCACGGGCGCGGCTTGCCCGCGCCCACGGGACGGTTTGCGCGCCATCAGGCGGCAACCTCCGCTGCGACGACGCCCTCGACGCTGTGAGCGAACGCGTTCGTGATTCGCACCGGGGTTTCGGCGCCGCTGGGGGCGCTTCCGGGCGGAGCCGACACATGGACCGCCTGCATGTAGGGGCTGCGTCCGCCGAGCTGACCCGGGCGGCGCCCGCGCTTGTCGAGGAGGACCGGCAGCGTCCGCCCGACCGAAGCACGGTTGAAGGCGAGACTGAGCTCGGCCAGCACATCCTGGAGGGCGGAGAGGCGCTCGCTTTTGACGTCTTCCGGAATCGCGTCGGCCAGAGCGGCGGCCGGCGTGCCCGGACGCGCGCTGTATTTGAATGCGTAGGCCTGCGCGAAGCCCGCAGCGCGAGCGAGTGCGAGCGTCGCCTCGAAATCGCGATCGGTTTCGCCGGGAAACCCGACGATGAAATCGGACGCCAGCGCGATGTCGGGGCGGGCGCGGCGCAGCTTGCCGATCACGGCGAGATAGTCGGTCGCGGTGTAGCGCCGGTTCATGGCGTGCAGCACTGCGTCCGAGCCCGACTGCACCGGAAGATGAAGATAGGGCATCAGCGCCGGCACCTCGCCGTGTGCCGCGATCAGATCGTCGTCCATGTCGCGCGGGTGCGAGGTGGTGTAACGGATGCGCCTCACGCCGTCGATGTCGGCGAGCGCGCGAACGAGGCGGCCGAGCGGCCACGCGCGCCCGTCGGCGCCCTCGCCGTGGAAGGCGTTGACGTTCTGGCCGAGGAGCGTGATTTCGATCGCGCCGCGCGCGACCAGGCCCCGCGCCTCCTCGAGGATCGCCGACACCGGGCGCGAGTATTCGGCGCCGCGAGTGTAAGGCACGACGCAAAAGGTGCAGAACTTGTCGCAGCCTTCCTGCACCGAGAGGAATGCCGACGGGCCGGACGCCGTCGTAGCCTCCGGCAGCGAATCGAACTTCGCTTCGGCGGGGAATTCGGTCAGGACGAGTCCCGCGCCGCTCGATCCGCGCGCGCGCGCATGGAGCGCGCTGGACACCAGCTCCGGCAGGCGATGATAGGTCTGCGGCCCGAACACGATGTCGAGGAACGGGGCGCGCCGCGTCATCTCCTCGCCTTCCGCCTGAGCGACGCAGCCGCCCACTGCGATCACGAGGTCGCGCCCCGCGGTCTTGCGCTCCTCGCGCAGCATCCGCAGGCGCCCGAGCTCGGAATAGACCTTCTCCGAGGCCTTCTCCCGAATGTGGCAGGTGTTGAGGATAACCATGTCGGCGTCGCCGACGGTCGGGGCGAGGGTGAAGCCGTGCGGCGCCAGGACGTCCGCCATGCGGGCGGAGTCATAGACGTTCATCTGGCAACCGTAGGTCTGAATGAAGAGCTTTTTCGCCAAGACTGCGATCCTGGGCGTACGCCCGTGAAGCGATTGCCTGGGCCGCGTCGATGCGCGATCCCGGCCGGCGGCCGCTTCAGGGTCACACTAACATTGAAGGATGCGGAGTCAAGCCGCGCTCCCGGGACTTAAGGGATCCGATAGGAGCACATCCGCCCCGCCCGCCGCTATCTCGTCGGATAATGCGGCGGACACGCCCTGCGCGACAATGGTGTGGCAACGTCCGGCGAGCACCTTGCGCGCGGCCGCGACCGTGACGCGATCGGGTTCGTTGCCCCACGGCAGTCCGGCGTCCGCGGCGGCGGCGGCGATGTCGAGCGGCGGATGGAACAGAACCTCGACGGCGATTTTTCCCAGGCCCAGCAACCGCCAAAGGTGCGGCGGCAGGTTCATGGCACCATACCAGGCGCAGTAGGGCCGCCATTCGCGGCCGAGCGGCACGCCGTCGAGACGCACATAGGCGATCGAGATCGGCTGCACCGCGAGCGGCGCTCCGGCCACGGTGCGCGCCGCGACGGCGAACAGCGCGCTCTTGAACGGCAGCACGCGATTGCCGTCGCCGGTGGTGCCTTCGGGAAAGATCACCAGCGCGTCGCCGTCGGCGAGGCGCGTCGCAATCTCGTCGCGGTGCCGGACGCTGTGACTCGCCCGGCGCTCGATGAACACCGACCGTTGCAGCTTGGCGAGCAATCCGAACAGCGGCCAGTCGGCGATCTCGGCCTTGGCGACGAAGGAGACGTCGAGCAGCGATCCGAGCACGGTGATGTCGAGATAGGACGTGTGATTGGAGACGAACAGGATCGGCCGCGACGGCGCGATCGTGCCATGCCGGCTCACGTCGAGGCCGATCAGCCGGCAGCAGATCCGGTGATAGAAGCGCGGAAGGCGGCGCGCGAGCCGCAACCGGAGCGCAACCGCTGCGATCTGAACGGGCAAGAGAAGGAACGTCCACCCGAGGTAGAGAACGAGGCGCACGGCGGCGCGAACCGGCGAGCCCATCGCCTCACCCGGCGGGATCGCGCGCGACGCGCTCGTAGTGCCGGGAATACTTCTCGGTGATGAGGTCGGTCTTGACCACGATCGAGACGTCGGTGGTGTTGAACTCGCGATCGATCACGGCACCGTCGCCGACGAACCCGCCAAGGCGAAGATAGCCTTTCACCAGCGGCGGCAAGGTCGCCAGCACCACTTTCCCATCGAGCTGCTCGCGGGGAACGCGGCGCATATCGACGTAGCGCGCGGGCAGGGCCTTGGGGCGGAAGGCGGGCGGCGCCAGATGGTGATGGTAGAGATACGACAGCGACGACGCGTGCGCCTCGACGTCGGTGCCGGCGAGGCTGGCGCAGCCGAACATGACGGCAATGTCGTAATGGAACACGTAGGCCGCGATCGTCTGCCACAGGAGATTCATCGTCAACCGCGTGCGGTACGCGGCATCGACGCACGAACGGCCAAGCTCGAGAATCTCGCCCGGAAGCTCGAGAAGGGGGCGGATGTCGTATTCGCTCTCGCTGTAGAAACCGCCCTTCGCCGCGGCCGCGGAACGGCGCATGACGCGGTAGGTGCCGACCACGGCGTTTCCCGCCGCCTCGTCGATCACCAGAAGATGATCGCAGTGGGAATCGAACGAGTCGGCGTCGCGTCGCCGGCGCGCCACCTCGGCGCTCGGGAGCGCTCCCATTTCCTGGTAGAACACCCGGAAGCGCAGAGCCTGCGCCGCGTCGATATCGGCATCGCTCGCGGCCAGACGGGCCAGAAGGTTTCCGGAGCGGATCGGCGCGAACGGCACGCCCTCACGGTCGTGTCCGGCGACAACCGCATCCACGGCCGCGTTACCCGATCGCCTTAGGGTCATTTGCTCTTACGCAGAGGAACACCGTAGAGCTCCAGGCGATGATTGACCAACCGGTAACCGAGGCGGCGGGCGAGCTTTGCCTGCAAGGCCTCGATTTCGTCGTTCTCGAACTCGATCACCCGTCCGGTGTGCAGGTCGATCAGGTGATCGTGGTGATGGCGGGAGCCCTCCGCCTCGTAGCGGGCGCGGCCGTCGCCGAAATCGCGACGGGCGAGGATGCCCTGCTCCTCGAACAGCTTGAGGGTGCGGTATACCGTCGCGAGCGAAATGCGCTCGTCGAGCTTCGTCGCCCGGCGATGGACCTCCTCCGCGTCGGGATGGTTGGAGGCGATCGACAGGACCCGGGCGATGACCCGACGCGGCCCCGTCATCTTGAGTCCTTTTTCGAGGCAGAGCTTTTCGATCGGTGTCATATCGATCAGCTTAGAGGTTGGCATCATGCGGGCGGGCGGAACTTGCTAACTGCGGGAACTCGGTAAGCATAGACAATTCACAGGCGTAAACCTACGGCCGCGCTCGCGGTATGCTACGCCAAAGGACGGGGCTCACGCCATGGCCGACCATCATCGCCTCGATATTACCCGCGACGTCTGTCCCATGACGTTCGTGAAGACCAAGCTCCTCCTGGAACGCATGAAGCCGGGGGAGACCGCGGAAATCCGCCTGACCGGCGAGGAGCCGGTGGCGAACGTGCCGCGCTCGGTGCGCGAGCAGGGAGACGAGGTGGTGACGTGCGCGCCCGAGGCCGAGGGAAGCCCGATTCACCGCCTCGTCGTCCGCAAGGCATCGGGTGCCAAGACGTCCGGTGGGTAGAAACCCTAGAGCGTGCGCGCCAGCGTGATCGCCGCCACCGCGGGCGCGTCGCGGCGGCTGTAGTAGCCCGGTCGCCGCCCGACCGGCTCGAACCCGAGGGCGGCATACAGCCGCCGCGCATCGCCGTTGTCCTCCGCGACTTCCAGATACAGCCGATGCACGCCTTCGGCGCGAACGCGCTCGAACACGCTTTTGACGATCGCGCCCGCGACGCCGCGGCGGCGATATGCCGGAACGACGCCGAGCGAGAGAAGCTCGCGTTCGTCGAGCGCACCCGCCACCAGCGCGAAGCCGACCGGCGTTTGCGCGTCGTTGGCGGCAAGAGCGACACCGCGAGACCGCTCCGGAAACGTAGCGAGCAGACCGAACGCGCCGGTCAGGCGCAGAACCTGGGCGACGGTCGCCGAATTCCATCCCTCTTCGAAGCACAGGCCATGGAGACGCGCGAGGAGCCCGCAATGAGCGAAGGTGCTGCCGACGATCCGCAGGCCGTCGGCGGAGGCGTCGCGCGCGTCGCCCGGTGCGAACCGATCAGCCATTGCCGACGCGCTCCGGCATCGGCCGCGCGTCGGGCGGGCGCATGTAGAACGGACGCGGCGGCGCGGCATGTCCCGACGCGACGCGGCGAGCGGCGAGACGGGCGAACGCGCTGGCCCTGGGCGCCCCCGAGCGCGACATCCGCGCGCGGGCGCCGAGCAGGGCACGGAGCCCCTCCGTGCCGTCGCCGGCGAGCAGGAGAGGCCCTTTGGGCAGGCGGGAGACGGCATCGGACGGCGTTGCGGCGAACGGATCCGTCAGCGCCTGGAGGCTATCGTCGAAAACCTGCACGAATATTTCCGCGCGCTTGCTGTCGACGGCGGCGACCAGCGCCGCGCCGTCGCGCAGCTCGGCGAGCGCCGGATAGGCGACGGCCTCGAGCGTGGTGATGCCGATCACGGGGATCCCGCGCGCGAGCGTCAGACCGCGAGCGGCGGCAAGGCCGATGCGCACGCCGGTGAAGGCGCCGGGCCCGACCGTCACCGCCACGGCATCGAGGGCGTCGAATGGAACGTCCGCCATCACGGCGGCGATCATCGGCATCAGCGCCTGGGCCTGGCCGCGCGCCATGGCCTCGAATCGCTCGGCGACGACGGCGGCGTCGACGAGGACAGCCGCGGAGCAGGCGGTCGAAGCGGAATCGAGAGCGAGCAGTTTCACCGGCGCCTCCTCACCGCATCCTCGCGTGGCGATGGTCCGCATGCTAGGAAAAAGGATGCGCTCCCCCGGTGCCCGCCATGGCTGATTCCGCTCCCGTCGTCCTGCCGAAGGCCGCCCTGCTCGCCGTCGCGCCGCCGACGTTCGACGTCGATCGCTCGATCGCCTATGCCACGCCCGACAACTTCACCGGCCGGCCGGTCTATGCCCGCGCCGGCTGCTACCTTCATCCCGACGCGGCGGCGGCGCTCGGCAAGGCCATCGCGCTGGCAAAGCCGCTCGGCATGCGCTTCCGCATCTTCGACGCATTCCGGCCGTCGGAGGCGCAGTGGGTGCTCTGGAACGTCCGGCCCGATCCCGATTTCCTCGCCGATCCCCGGCGCGGCTCGCCGCATTCCCGCGGCGTCGCCGTGGATCTCACGCTGATCGGCCCGGACGGAAACGACCTCGACATGGGCACCGGGTTCGACGCCTTCACGCCGCTTTCGCACCACGGCTCGCTCGCCGTCCCGCCCGACGCGCAGCGCAACCGCCTCCTCCTGCTCGGGATCATGACGGCGGCGGGATTCGACTTCTATCGCAACGAGTGGTGGCATTATCAGCTCTTCGATTCCCGCCGCTATCCGCTGCTCTCGGATGCGGACCTGCCCGAGCCGATGATGGCGCCGGCCTAGACGATCCGGCAGACCTCATCGAACGAAAAACGCGGCGAGCGCGGAAACAGCTTCGACGGATCGCCGACGCCGAGGTTGCAGATGAAATTCGACTTCACCTGGCTTCCGGCGAAGAACGCGGCATCCACCTTGGCGTTGTCGAAGCCCGACATCGGTCCGCAATCGAGACCCAGCGCGCGCGCCGCCAGCATCAGGTAGGCGCCCTGCAGGGTGCCGTTGCGGAACGCCGTGGTGCGGATCAGCTCGTCTTTGCCGACGAACCACGAGCGCGCATCGTCGTGCGGAAACAGTTTCGGAAGATGCTCGTAGAATTCGAGATCGTAGCCGATGACGACGGTCGCCGGCGCGGCCATCGTCTTCTCGACGTTGCCGGAGATCAGCGCCGGCCGGAGCTTTTCCTTGGCCGCCTTCGACACGACGAACACGAACCGCGCCGGCGAGCAGTTGGCCGAGGTGGCGCCCCATTTGGCGAGATCGTAGATCGCCCTGAGCAGCGGCTCGTCCACGGGCTCGGGCTGCCAACCGTTGTGGGTGCGCGCCGTGCGGAACAGCGTGTCGAGGGCACGGTCATCGAGAGGCATTGAGGGACGGTCGGCCACGGGCGCACTCCGGTCGCGGAACGGTCATTAGGCCGGGGCCGTTCGCCGGGCGCAAGCCTTTTGCCGCATCCGCGCGAGCGCGTGCGGTCCGCGCTGAAATGGAACGGGCGCGCTCAGGCGTTGGGCGGCGCGCCGACCGACGTGCCGGCGTCGGCGGTGGAGCTGCCGACCAGCCGGCTGTCGTCGAACTGCTGCAGCTTGTTGGCGCGCATGAGATTGCGGAGATCGCCGAGATAATCGGCGCCGCGCTCGGAATAGCGCTTGAGCGCGCCGACGAGCTTCAATCCATTGAGCGTATGCCCCTCGCCCACGGCGGCGCGTAGACGGGCGCGGGCGACGCGAAATTCGCTGTAGGCCGGATGCGTGTTGAGGTTGCGCACGTAGGAGCGCACCGCGCCCATCAGCGAATCGAAGCTGCGGAACAGCGTGCCGTCGGCGGCGGATTTCAGCATGCCCGCCGCGGGCGATCCTTGCGGCCCGATCTGACCGAACAACGCATTGCCCTCCTGGGCGAAGCGCGACGTGCCCCAGCCCGATTCGAGCGACGCCTGGGCGAGCGCCAGCGACACCGGCACGACGTCGAGGCGGCGCAGGAGCTCGTCGGCGTTTCCGATCGGCACGTCGTAGGTCGCATACGCATCGGCGAGCCATGCCTGATCGCCCACCGACAGCGGCTCTCCCGACGCCCGGCGATCGCGAAAATCGAGAACGCGGGCGCGATCGGCGGCGATGTCCTCGTTGACCTGGAGAATCAGCGGCAACATCGTCTTGATGAAGACGGCCTTGCGCGCCTCCGGCGAATCGAGATCCTTCATGTCGCCCGGAAGGCCGTGAACGAGGAGACGCGGCACTTCAGCCACGCCCGCGCGAACGCGCTCAAGATGATAGCCGGCGGCCGTCAGCATCTGCGACAGCGAGCTGGCGCTGTCCATCCGCGGCAGCTCGATCGTGCGCGAGAAGGCGATCGAGAGCGATTGCGGCGTGAGCCGCGCGAGGCCATAGCCCTCGCCGAAGCCGATCCCGCCGGAAGCGCGGCGCGCAGCCGGCGACAGGATCAGCGCCGTGACGATCACCGCGGCGAGCAGAAGACCGCCGAGGCGCGGCTTGATGCCCCGCTTCGCGGAGATCACGGACGTCGATGCCGGTTGGGTGCAGTCAGTCATGGCTGGTCGCTCCCGTTTCGAACGCGCGCGCGTTGGTATTGTCTCGCGCAGGTTTGGACTGGCGGGCCGTCATGAGCGGGTTCAAAAGACCGGCGTCGCCTAAGCGACCTGCCGGACTTCGCGAACCTCGGGTACGTAGTGTTTCAACAGGTTTTCGATTCCGGCCTTCAAGGTGGCGGCGGACGAGGGGCAGCCGGAGCACGATCCCTTGAGCGACAGCAAAACCACGCCGTCCTCGAATCCGCGGAAGACGATATCGCCGCCGTCCTGGGCCACCGCCGGACGCACCCGCGTCTCGATAAGCTCTTTGATCTGGCTCACCACCTCGCTCTCGGTCGCATCGGCATCGGCGTCGGTCTCTGCGCCGGCGTCGAGCACGATCGGGCGCGCCGCGGTGAAGTGGTCCATGATCGCCGCGAGAATCATCGGCTTCAGCACCGGCCAGTCGAAGCGATCGTCCTTGGTGACGGTGATGAAGTCAGAGCCGAAGAACACGCCGGCGACTCCCTGGATGCGGAACAATTCTTCCGCGAGCGGAGAGGCGTGTGCGGTTTCGACGGCGGGAAAATCGCGCGTGCCGCGCTCGAGAACGACTCGGCCCGGCAGGAATTTCAACGTCGCTGGATTGGGCGTCTGCTCGGTCTGAATGAACATGGCCGCCTTCCGAAATTGTTTTTGGTTCTTTGAATTTTTGCTTCGATCATGATCGAAGCTGCGCGGTGCGACGCGCAGACACGAAGGTGGGTTAAGGAGCCGTTAAAATCAACTCGAAATAAAAACGGATTTTCAGCAGCTTCGCGTATGGTTAAGAAACAGGCGCAAATCTTATGTCGTGGATTTTTTGCTGCGCGAAACAATGTGAGCGCGCGCCGCCCGCAGCGTCGACGCGAATCGCTGTGACCGAATTATGTCAGCGCGTCGATCTCTTCCTCGGAGAGCGCGCCGGGAACGATCGTCAGCGGGATCGTGAGCTGCTTCCACAATTTCCCAGTGAGCGCCGTGATCAGTGGTCCCGGTCCTTTCTTTCCGGCGGCGGCGGCAAGCACGAGAATCGAAATGCTCTTCTCCTCCTCGAGAACCTTGAGCACTTCGTCGCGTGCATTGCCTTCGCGCACGAACAGGACCGGGGTCTTGCCGGACCATTCCTGCACCAGCTTCGACCACCGCTGAAGCGTGTCCTCGGCCTTTTGACGGAGCTCCTCGCGCATCAGCTCCTCGACCGACTGCCAGTGCTGAACTTCGGCGCGCTCGGCCAGATAGAGGAGCGCCACGCGCCCGCCGGTGTGGCCGGCGCGCTTGGAGGCGTAGCGCACCGCGACGCGCAGCTCGTCCGATTGATCGACGACCACGAGAAAGATCCGTTCGTGAACCGGCGGCGCGCTCTCTCCGTTCATGGGCAAACCTCCTCCACGATCAAACCTTTCGGAACACCGCGCCGGCGATCCAGCCGGAGCCGACGGCGACGATAATGGCGAGCAATCCGTAGAGCGCCGCCTGCCGATGGGCGAACTCATAGACGTCGGCGCTGATGCCCGCCTGCGAGATATAGAGTGGCGTCGTCTGCGCGCTCACCACGGCGCCGTCGCGGATCAGCAGCACCTCGACGGTATAGGAGCCGGTCGGCACGTTGCCGGGAAACGTCAGATTGGCGCGAAACAGCCGCCGTCCCAGGAACGAGAGGCGGCCCGTCTCCGGCATATAGAGGCCCTCGCGCTCCTTGACGCGGATGAGAGCGTCGCGGAACGTGTCGATCTCCTCCTGGCTTCTCGGAGAATCGCTTCTGAGGTTGAGATTCTCGGCGCCGATCTGATGGATGTCGGCGATCTCGTCGGTGACGATGTCGGCGACCGGCCTCGACGCGAACAGCGCGTAGAACACCGGAACGCCGCGGAAGCGCACCTCGGCGCCGTTGATCCACAGGCCCGCAACGTGGATCTTGCGGCGGACGACCTCGTCGCGCGCCGGCCCGCGCACCGTGACGACGACGTCGCCCGGCCCCTCGACAGCACCGAACAGCAGAATGTCCGCTCCGGTGAAACCGGTGGTGATCGCCACCAGATGATTCGAAAGATCGGCGACCAGCGCCTGGCCGCGCGCCGGAGCGGACGGCGCGAGCCACGACATGGCGCCGACCGCCAGCGCCAGGCCCAGCGATCGCAAACCGTGCGCCGTCATTGCGCCACCTGCGGCAGCAGGAGATAGAGATCGGCCGGCGTCCGCACCAGATCGACCAGGAGCTTGAGGCTGACGCCGAACACGATCAGGGCGAGCAGGGCTCTCAACTGCTCGCCCGGCAAGCGGCCGGCGAGGCGGCTCCCCAGCGGCGCGCCGATGACTCCACCGACGATCAGGACGAAGGCGAGGAAGACGTCGACGGTCTGGTTGTGGATCGACTGCAGAAGCGTGACGTTGGCGGCGACGAAGACGATCTGGAACAGCGATGTTCCCACCGCCAGCACCGTCGGCATGCCGAGGAGATAGATCATCGCCGGCAGCATGAGGAAGCCGCCGCCGGTCCCCAGGATCGCCGCGAGCACGCCGACCGCGGCGCCGATTGCGAACGGCACGATGGCGCTGATGTAGAGCTTCGAGGTGCGAAACCGCATCTTGAGCGGCAGGCCGTGGATCCAGGTGTGGACGTGGAGCTTGCGGCGCGACGACGACCCGTTCGCGTGCATCTTGCGCAGGATGACGCGCATCGATTCGAGCAGCATCAGCCCGCCGACGGTGCCGAGGAAGAACACGTAGGAGAGCGCGATCACGAGGTCGAGCTGGCCGACGGCGCGGAGCACCGTGTAGAGCACCACGCCGAGCGACGAGCCGACGAAGCCGCCGGCCAGCAGCACGAGGCCCATGCGGATGTCGACGTTGCCGCGGCGCCAGTGGCTGATCGCGCCCGAGACCGAGGCGGCGATCACCTGATTGGCCTGTGTCGCCACGGCGACCGCGGGCGGCACGCCGACGAAGATCAGCAAAGGCGTGAGGAGGAAGCCGCCGCCGACGCCGAACAGGCCCGACAGAAATCCGATGCCGCCCCCGAGGAGGAACAGAACGAAGACGTCGACCGACATCTCCGCGATCGGCAGGTAGAGCTGCATCCGGTCCTCCGCGCCGTTCCTTCCCAGGGAGTTGCCTCAGGACGGCGAGCGGGGTCCGCAGCATCGCGCCACGGACGGCTCGTCTCTTGTGCCGGGAGGCTCCGGGCTCGGCAAGGAAAATCGGCGTTGCGCGGAGGCGCGCGTCGCGCCGCCGTGCGGCGTTCCGGTTACGGACTCAGGAGGCCGATCAGCTCCTGCACCTCGGCCATATGTGGCCGGGCGATGGCGTTGGCGCGCTCGGCGCCGCGGCGGAGAATGGCGTCGACATGATCGGGCGCCTGGGTGAGCCGGCGCACTTCGTCGCCCATCGGCGCCAGCACCGTGACGGCGAGATCGGCGAGCTCCTTTTTGAATTCCGAGAACAGCTTGCCGCCGAAGCGACCCAGGACCCGCTCCCGGCTCTCGCGGGCGAGCGCCGCGTAGATGCCGACCAGATTGGCCGCCTCGGGCCGTGCCGCGAGGCCATCGGCGCTTTCCGGCAGCGGCTCGGGATCGGTGCGCGCCTTCTGGACCTTGAGACGGATGGTGTCGGCGTCGTCGGCCAGATTGATGCGCGAATAGTCGGAGGCGTCGGACTTCGACATCTTGGCCGTGCCGTCGCGGAGGCTCATGACGCGGGTGGCGGGGCCCAGGATCTGCGGCTCGGGCAGCGGGAAGTAGTCGACGCCGTAGCGGCGGTTGAAGGCGCCGGCGATGTCGCGGGCAAGCTCCAGGTGCTGCTTCTGGTCCTCGCCGACCGGCACGTGGGTCGCCTTATAGAGAAGAATGTCGGCGGCCATCAGCACCGGGTAGGCGTAAAGGCCCAGGCCCGCGTTGTCCCTCTGCTTGCCGGCCTTCTCCTTGAACTGGGTCATGCGGTTGAGCCAGCCCAGGGGCGTGATGGTGCCGAGCAGCCAGGCCAGCTCGGAATGACCGGGAACGGCCGACTGGTTGAAGATGACGGCGCGCTCGGGGTCGATCCCGGCGGCGATGTAGGCGGCCGTGACCTCGCGGGTCGAGCGCCGGAGCTCGGCCGGGTCCTGCGGCACGGTGATGGCGTGGAGATCGACGATGCAGAAGATGCAGTCGTAGTCGTTCTGCAGATCGACCCAATTGCGGATCGCGCCGAGATAGTTGCCGAGGTGGAGGTTGCCGGTGGGCTGAACGCCCGAGAAGATGCGATTCATTGGAGGGCTCCGGGCCGGTCGGCGTGGAGCCCGACGGCGCGCGTGTTATGCGGCCAACGGCCCGAACGGGTCAAGCGGGGCGGCGAGCCAGTGATGTTCTAACGCGAGCTGCGCAGCCAACGACGCAAAGCGACAACGGACCAGATCGCCTCGACAACGCCGAACGGCCATGCCCCTTGCAAAAATCCATACGCCGAGCCGAGCCCGCAGGCTGCCGCGAAAGCCAGAATGAACCAATGGCTGCGGCTCTCAAGAGCGTAACAAACCAGCATGGCCGTCACCGCGAACAAGCCAAAGACCGACAAGCCACCCATATCGACCGTTATCGCTTTAGCAGCACCCGCACCTCGGCGGGCTTGGCGGCTCCGAGCGCCAGCGCCGCGATGCCGAACGCCGCGAGCCCGGCGGCGATCACCGCGGCCAGCGCCGCGAGCCTCAGCCCGAGCGAGCCCGCGAACGACGACGCCAGCGCCGCGTCGACCAGCGCCACCGCGAGACCCATCACCACCGTCGCGCCGACGATTCGCACCGCGCGCTCCTTGAGGCGGCGGTCGGCGACGAAGTGGCCGCGGCGATGCAGCATCCGCCACAGCATCAGGGCGTTGAACCAGCCCGCGACCGAGGTCGCCGTGGCGATGCCGACATGGGCGATGAACGGCATCAATGAGAGGGCCACGGCGGCGTTCAGGAGCATGGCGAAGACGGCGATCTTGACCGGCGTCGCCGTGTCCTCGCGGGCGTAGAACCCTGGCGCCAGCACCTTGACCAGCACCTGGGCCGGAAGCCCGGCGGCGAACGCCGCCAGCGCCGCCGCGGTCGCCGTGGTTTCATGGACACCGAAGGCACCGCGGCCGAACAACACGGCGGTGATCGGCACGGCGGCGATGGCCAGCGCCGCCGCCGCCGGCAGCGTCAGCAGGAGCGCCCCTTCCATGGCGCGGTTCTGGTCGGCGACGGATTCGGCCTCCCGGCCGGTGCGGATCTGGCGCGAGATGCGCGGCAGCAGCGCGGTGCCGATGGCAATGCCGATGACGCCCAACGGCAACTGCGCCACGCGGTCGGCGTAATAAAGGTAGCTGATGGCGCCGGTCGGCAGGAACGAGGCGAACACCACGTCGAGCATGACGTTGACCTGATAGACGCCGGCGCCGAACGTCACCGGCGCCATCAGCACCAGGAGGCGCCGGATGGCGGGCGACAGCTTCGGCCGGCGCCAGCGGAGCCCCATGCCGGCTTTCTCCAGTGCCACCATCAGCCACAGCATCTCGGCGACGCCGGCGATGGTCACCGACCACGCCAGCACATGGACCGGCGCGGCGGCGACCAGCGGCCAGCCGAGGAGGGCCGCGATCATGATCACGTTGAGGACGGTCGGCGCCGAGGCGGCGACGGCGAAGCGCTCGATCGCGTTCAGCACCGCGCCCTGCAGCGAGACGAGCGAGATGAAGGCCAGGAACGGCATGGTGATACGGGTGAGGTCGACCGCGAGATCGAACTTCGCGGGATCGGCGGCGAAGCCCGGCGCGAAGGCGTACATCGCCCACGGCATCCCGATCGTCACCGCTGCCACGAACAGGACGAGCGCCACCGCGAGCACCGCCTGGGCCTCCTCGGCGAAGGCGCGCGCGGACTCGCGCCCGCCCTCGGCGAGCCTGCCCGCGAACAGCGGAATGAACGCGGCGTTGAACGCGCCCTCGGCGAACAGGCGGCGGAACAGGTTGGGGAACTTGAAGGCGACCAGGAAGGCGTCGCCGACCGGGCCCGCGCCCAGCGTCGCCGCCATCAACATGTCGCGCGCGAAGCCCAGGACGCGGCTCACGAGCGTGAGGCCGCCGATGGTGGTGATCGCGCGGGCGAATGCCATGGGCGAGAGGATTAGAGGATTTTCGCGGGCCGTGGAAGCGGATCGGCGTCGGTCATCGCTGGTATCTCAGGACGCCCGCTCACCAGCGTCCGCCGCCTTACCCGCTCATTCCGGCCGTCGGCGGCGGCGCGGTAGAACACCGCCTAGCCGGTAATGAGACACCGGTCTGGCTTCACGCCTACGGCATGTTAGCATTCGCCGTATTGCCTTCACGAAGGCGGATGCGCGGGTAGCTTCGGTCAGCCTTCGAGACACAGCCAGAGAGCGGAGGGTGCAATGCGTGCAATATTCAGTGCGTGGCTCATCTCAGTTTCAATACTAACCAGCGCAGCATCGGCTCAGACCGTCGGGCAGACGTACCGCGACCGCATACAGCTGGAAACCAGCATCGCAAGCAAGATTCAGGTGCCATTGCCGGAAGGAGATTGGCTCGTTGTCGCCAAAGATTTTGGGCGGTCAACGGTCAGCAACGTGCGGCGGTACAGAATACGCTTGGTACAGGTGTCCGACCGTGTGCTGAAGGGTTACATCTTCATCGGGACAAATGACGAGCTTGCAAATTACGGCTGGACTATTCCCGACTACTGCACGCGAACCAACACCTTTTACAGGGAACCCGTTGATACTCGCGGCTTCAGCGCCGAACGCGGATACGACTGCCTCGTGATCAATCATGTCCAGATGACAAGTGGGTCGAAAGCCAGCACTGGCGTGCAGGCGTTTTATGATTGGGTGTGGAAGAACACTACTGGCATGCCCACAACGATGATCGCATCGAGCTTTCTCATCTCAGACGGCAAGCGGTACGTTGAAGCGGTTTACCACCGTAATCCGGAAGCAGAAGGATTCGCTGCGCCGCGCGACAGCGCTTGGCGATCGTCAGATTGGCATAAGGATCGGTTGCCGGCTGATCCGAAGAAACTGGCTTATATGGAAAGCATAAAGCTGTGGGCGGTGCACTGGAGGCCTCTGGTAGAGGACGGCTTCCACGGACGATTGCCGGAGCGGATTACTACTGATCGCTAGCATTCTTGCTCAGAAACTTTGAATGAGTTGAATAGCCGATGGTCCAGTAACCGCCGCCGGCGCTTTACCCCGCCGCGCGGACCGACGGTGGCGCGTCCCGCTCCGCCGCCTCGTCGGGGTCGGCGAGCGCCGTCAGCAGGCGCTTGCGGATCTGCTCGAGCTTGCCGTCGTGGGCGATCTTCAGGCCGAACAGGTCCTTGACGTAGAACACGTCGACCGCGCGGGCGCCGTAGGTCGAGATCTTGGCGGTCGAAATCTGCAGGTTGAGATCGGTCATCGCCGCCGTCACGTCGTAGAGGAAGCCCGGCCGGTCGCGGCCGTTGACCTCGATCACGGTGTGGGTGTTGGAGACGGCGTTGTCGATGAGGACACGCGGCGCCACCTTGAAGACGCGCGCGCGCGCCGGCAGCGAGCGCCATCCGGCGAGCTCGCGGCCGGGCCAGAGCCGCCCGGTGACGGCGCGCTCGATCAGCACCCGAAGGCGCGCCAGCTTGTCGGGCTGGTCGAAGGTCTCCTCGTTGAGGTCCTGGATCCAGAACACGTCGAGCGCCATGCCGCTCGCCAGCGTGGTGATCCGCGCGTCGACGACGTTGGCGCCGGCGAGCGCGATGGCGCCGGCGATCTGCGAAAAGAGGCCGGCATGGTCGGTGGCGTAGATCGTCACCTCGGTCACCGCGCGCTTCGGGTCGGTCTGCTCGGCGATGGCGAAGCTTTCGCCCTTCTCCTCGGCCTTGCGGATGAGGCGCGCCTGCCGGGCGAGCGTCGCCGCGTCGAACGAGAGCCAGTAGGCGGGATAGCCACGGGCGAGGTGCGCCGCGAACGCCGGCTCGTCCCAGTCGGCGAGCGCCGCGCGAACCGCCCCTTGCGCCGCGCGCACGCGTGCGTCGCGCGCCTCGGCCTTGAGGCCGCCCTCCATCAGCTCCTCGGCGGCGAGCGACAGTTCGCGCAGCAGTGCGCCCTTCCAGCCGTTCCACACCGTCGGCCCGACGGCGCGGATGTCGGCGACGGTCAGCGCCAGGAGGAGGCGCAGCCGCTCGACCGACTGCACGACGTCGACGAAATCGCGCACCGTGCGCGGGTCGGAGACGTCGCGCTTGAAGGCGGTGTTGCTCATGATCAGGTGATGGCGCACCAGCCAGGCGACCGTCTCCGTCTCCTCGTCGCTGAGGCCGAGGCGCGGCCCCAGGCGCAGCGCGACCTCGGCGCCGAGCTCGGAGTGGTCGCCGCCGCGGCCCTTGGCGATGTCGTGCAGCAGCACCGCGAGATAGAGCGCGCGGCGCGACTGGATCTTGTGGATCGCATCGCTGATCAGCGGCATTTCGCTCTTGAGATCGCCGAGCTCGATGCGGTGCAGGATGCCGAGCGCCATCAGCGTGTGCTCGTCGACGGTGAACACGTGGTACATGTCGTGCTGCATCTGGGCGACGACGCGGCCGAAGTCGGGCACGAAGCGGCCGAACACGCCGGCCTCGTTCATGCGCCGGAGCCAGAACTCCGAGTCGTCCTCGGCGGCGATCATCTCCATGAACAGGCGGTTGGCCTCGGGGTCGGCGCGCAGGCGATCGTCGATGAGCCGGAGCGAGCGCGTCATCAGGCGCAACGCCTCGGGATGGATGTCGAGGTGATGCGCGTGGGCGGCGTGAAAGAGGCCGATCAGCTTGACCGGGTCCTTGGCGAAGGCGTCCGGCTCGGCGACCGTCAGGCGATCGCCCTGGACCTTGAAGCCGTCGACCGCGGCGGTGCCGGCGCCCTTCCGGCGCCAGCGGAAGCGGCCGAGGAAGGAGGCGTGGGGCTTGCGCTTGTGGCTCTCCTCCAGCGCTGCGCAGAAGATGCGGGTGAGGTCGCCCACTTCCTTGGCGTAGAGGAAGTAGTGCTTCATGAAGCGCTCGACGCCGCGCGCGCCGGCATGGTCGGTATAGCCCATCAGCGCGCCGACCTGCTCCTGGAGGTCGAAGGTGAGCCGCTCCTCGGCGCGGCCGGCGAGGTAGTGGAGCTGGCAGCGCACGTGCCAGAGGAAATTCTGCGCCCGCTCGAAGCGCCGCGCCTCGCGCTCGGAGAGGACGCCCACCGTGACGATCCCGGCGACGTCGGCGACGCGGTAGATGTACTTGGTGAGCCAGTACAGCGTCTGGAGATCGCGCAGGCCGCCCTTGCCCTCCTTGACGTTGGGCTCGAGGACGTAGCGCGAATCGCCCATGCGGGCGTGGCGGGCGTCGCGCTCGGCGAGCTTGGCCTCGACGAAATCGGCCTCGGTGCCGGCCGCCACCTCCTTCCAGAAGCGGCGCATCAGCTCGGCGTGCAGCTTCGGATCGCCCCACAGAGGCCGCGATTCGAGAATCGCCGTGCGGATGGTGATGTCGCTCTTGGCGAGGCGGATGCATTCGTCGAGCGAGCGCACCGCCTGGCCGACCTTGAAGCCGAGATCCCACAGGACGTAGAGAATGAACTCGATCACCTGCTCGGTGTGGGGCGTCTTCTTGTAGGGACGCAGGAACAGGAGATCGACGTCGGAGTAGGGCGCCAGCTCGCCGCGGCCGTAGCCGCCGACGGCGACGAGGCCCATGCGCTCGGCCTTGGTCGGATTGGCGTTGGGAAACACCCGCCGGACGGTGAAATCGAGGAGCGCGATCAGGAGATCGTCGACCAGGCGGCACTGGGCGATGACGGTTTCGGTGCCGGTGGCGCCGCGGTCGAAACGGGCGCGGATCGCCGCCTGACCCTCGTCGAGCGCCACCTTGAGGACGCGCAGCGCCTCCGGCCGCACCCGCTCCGACGAGAGATCGGCATCGAGTGCCGCCAGCGCGGCGGCAATCCGACTGTCGCGCAGCGGCGCGGGCGGGATCGACAGGCTGTCCATTTCAACTCCGGCGGGAGGGCTCCGGCGGAGCCGCCCCCAAAGCCCGGCAGAGCGGCCGGACGGCGCAGATTAGCACAGTCAGATGGGGTCGACGGCGCGCCAGGGAAAGGGTGCCGGCGCGCCCTGCCGGCCGCTAGCGGTCGAAGTGGCGCAGGAACTCGGGGTAGGCGGCCATCGGATGGCCGGGGCCGACCGGAGCCGCCGGCCGGATGTGGCGCGGCGACAGCTCGGCCAGGGACGAGCAGCCGAGCAGCGCCAGCGTCATCCGCACCTCGATCTCGAGGAGCTCGAGGGCGCGGATCAGGCCGTCCTCGCCGCCGGCGGCCAGCGCCCAGCCCTGGAGCTTGCCGATGCCGACGGCGCGGGCGCCGAGCGCCAGCGCCTTGACCACGTCGGTGCCGCGGCAGAATCCGCCGTCGACGTAGATCTCGGCGCGCGCCCCCACCGCCGCCGCCACCTCGGGCAGGATGTCGATCGCGCCCAGGCCGTGGTCGAGCTGGCGGCCGCCGTGGTTGGAGACGTAGACCGCGTCGACGCCGCGATCGACCGCGAGCATCGCGTCCTCCGCGGTGGCGATGCCCTTGACGATGATCGGGAGCTTCGTGCGCTCCTTGCAGTGGGCGATGAAGTCCCAGGTGATCGCCGCCTGATGCTGGAATTCCGCCTCCTGCGACACCTGGCCGATGTTGGCGCGGGCCACGAACTCGCGGCGGTTGAAGCGGTTGATGAGATCGCGCTCGCGGCGGGCGTACCAGGCGACGTCGACGGTGACGCAGAGCGCCCGGTAGCCGGCCTTCACCACGCGGTCGAGGACGTCGTCGACCCAGGCGCGGTCGCCCCGGATGTAGAGCTGGAAGACCTTGGGGCCGCCGGCGGCCCTGGCGGTCTCTTCGAGGCCCGGCGAGCACACCGTCGAGATGAAAGGAACGGTGCCGAACGTCTCCGACGCCTTCACCACCGGCACGGCGGCGCCGGGATTCATCAGGTGCAGCGAGCCGATTGGCGCCGGGAACACCGGGATGCGCAGCGGGATGCCGAGCAGCGCCGTCGTCGCGTCGACTTGGGCGACGTCGTTCAGGACGCGCGGGCGGAAGGCGATGGAATCGAGCGCCAGGCGGTTGCGCCGGAGCGTCGTCTCCGATTCCGAGCCGCCGGAGAGGTAGTCCCAGGCATGAGTCGAAAGCCGCCGCCGCGCCTCGATGGCGATCTCCTGAAGGGTCCTGAAATCCTCGATGGCCACGGTCGTTCCTCGCTTGCCTGCGCCGATCGCGCGAGCTTACCCAGAGCATGATTGGATCGGATCGAATTTTTTCGTCGCGCGCGCGATCACCCGCCGCGGATTTTCTTCACCGTCGCGATCACGGCGGGGGAGGCCTTGTAGAGCCGCGCGAGGATGGCCGCCACCGCCGGCCCGTCGATCGGATCGATCTCGACGCCGGTCTTCTCGGCGTCGGCGAGGAAGTCCGTGTCCTTCATGGTCGCCATGAAGGCGGCGCGGAGCGCCGCGGTGCGGTCGGCGGGAATGTCCGGCGGCCCGCCGATCGGCCGCGCCATCTCCTGGTCGGCGAACACCAGCTCGAACGCCTGGCGCGTCGCGTCGTCCTTGGCGTACTCCATGATCGAGGGCACGCCGGGAAGCTCCGGGCTCTTGGCCAGCGAGAGCTGGACGAAGATGTTGATCCGCTTGTTGTCGATCCAGTCGCGCCGCGCCGCCTTGAGGCTGCCCCAGGTGAACGAGCAGTAGCCGTCGAGCTCGCCGCGCTCCATGGCGAGGCCGACGGCGCCGGAATCGGGATAGCCGGGCACGACCTTGAAGCGCGTGCCGATCATCGCGTTCATGATCTGCGGGAACAGATAGGACGGCGACACGTTGCCGGTGGCGCCGACCAGCACCTCGCGCGCCCGGGCGTCCTCCAGGCGGGTGATGCCGGTGGTGTGCCAACTGAGGCACGTCGACACCTCGCGGCTCATGCTGCCGATCCAGGTGAATGTCCGGCCGTCGTAGCGGGCGTTGGCGTTGCCGAACAGGGGCTCGATCAGGAGCCCGCGCGCCGGCGCGCCGATGACCGAGCCGTCGCGCGGCGCCACGTTGTAGAGGGTGTTGGTCATGGTG
>Ga0070714_100000766_pt1 | contig 22734 bp, 18 predicted proteins | sample LARL83metaG_FD_65450 | JGI IMG/M metagenome (GOLD analysis project Ga0070714, IMG submission 65450) | Corn, switchgrass and miscanthus rhizosphere microbial communities from Kellogg Biological Station, Michigan, USA - LAR L8-3 metaG | ecosystem: Host-associated > Plants > Roots > Rhizosphere ... | reverse complement strand
ATGCTGGTGTTGCCGATCGAGCACACTTTCCTGTATGTCGAGCCCATCTACATCCAGGCCTCGCAGGCCAAGCTTCCGCAGTTGAAGAAAGTCGCGCTCGCCATGGGCAACAATCTGGTGTACGCCGATACCTACCAGCAGGCGCTCGCAGAACTAGCCGGCGAGAATTTGCCCACGCCCGAAGCCGCCACTCAGCAGCGGCCCGCTACAGCTCCTGCGACAGCGACTCCAGGTCAAACAGCCGCGCCGCCTCCCGACGGTCGCATCGCGGAAGTACGGCGACACCTGCAGCGTTATCGGGAACTGGTTTCGCAAGGCAAACTTTCCGAGGCGGGCAAAGAGCTGGAAGCGATCCAGGCGCTGGTGGAACGGTAACTGCGCAAAATCACCCAAGAACTGGCGTAAGCGGTTGGGTCATTCCAGACAGGCCGAACGCAATGTGAGCCAACGGTGAGGCTTCCCGCTGGCATAAATCGTGCTCCTTCATTTAGTAAAGGAGGGTGCCATGAAAGCTTTCCAGAAGATCCTTTTCCCCATCGACATGTCGGATAGCTGCAGCGCGGCGGCGCCATTTGTTGAAACGCTGGCGAAAAAGTTCAACGCCGAGCTGACGCTACTGCACGTTCTCGAGATGCCCCCGGGCTATGTCACGGACTGGTACGGTTACATGGCGCTGGTCGACACGGACGCGATTCGGAATGCGCGCCAGGCCGAAGTCGATCAGTGTCTGAAAGACAAGTTTGAGGCTCTGAATGTCCGGCGCGTTATGCTGGAGGGCGATGCGGCCCGGGAGATCACCGACTATGCGCAAGAGCAGGGCGCGGATCTGATCATGATGCCGACGCACGGATACGGAATCTTCCGCAGCCTTTTGCTTGGATCGGTGACGGCAAAAGTGTTGCACGACGCCGCCTGTCCGGTATGGACCGGCGTGCACGTTGAGGAGACACCGCCGGCATCAGCCAAGTTCGCGAACATCATGTGCGCTGTAGACCTCACCGAGAAGAGCATTCCGACCATGCAACTTGCATCCAAGCTCGCTCAGGACTTCAAGGCGAAGCTATGGCTCGTGCATGCCGTGCCCGGCGTCGAAACGAGGCCGGAGAAATATTTCGATGCCGATCTGCAGGCGTTCCTCCAGGACGAAGCCCGAAAGGCCTTGACTAAAATGCAGCAGGACGCCGGAATCGTCGCGCAACTCTGCCTCGGCGCGGGTGAAGTGCCGCACGTCGTGCGCGATGCCGCGTCGCATCACAACGCCGACCTGCTGGTGATCGGACGCGGACATGCGACTCGCACGCTGGGGCGGCTGCGGACCAATGTATACTCGATCATCCGGCAATCGCCTTGCCCGGTGATCAGCGTCTAGCGCCAGCCTGTCATAATGTTCGGGGTGCCTCGCGCCTCGCTGAAGCTTTCGGTATTCTTCGCTATCGCAGCCGGGCTGTTCCTCATCGCCAATCGAGCCAGTTACAAGGGTTATTTCATGGACGATGATCTGAACACGCTCTCCTGGGCCAAGAAGGGCGACGTGCCTACTTTTCTGTCGTGGCTGGTGAGCCCCCGATTTCATCCCGACAATTTCCGGCCTGTTGGAGCATTCTACTACCGGATTTTCAGCGGTCTGTTCGACCTGCGTTATCCGCCTTATGTGGCCGCGCTGCATGTGATTCACTTCTTCAACGTGTTGGTCCTCTATCTAATTCTGCGCCGTTTGAAGCTTCCACCGATTGCCAGCGGCGCCGGCGCTCTGTTTTTCATGTTTAATGTAGCCACGCTCGACATCTACTGGAAGCCGATGTATGTTTTCGATCTGCTGTGCGGAACCTTTTGTTTGTTGACGCTACTGCTGTACATCCGTGGCGACTGGATTCTCGGTCTCGTTACTTTCTGGCTCGCTTATAAAGCGAAGGAAGTGGCCGTGATGCTGCCTCTGGTACTCGCGGCCTACGACATCTTCGAAGACCAAAAACGTTGGAAACGCCTGATCCCGTACTTTGTGATCTCGCTCAACTTCGGCTTGCAAGGGCTATTTCTGAATCCCAATAAGAATAATGAGTACGCGATGCATTTCAACTTCGACACGATTTGGAAAAGCTGGAGCTACTACTCCGCAGCCCTGTTTTTTGTGCCGTACGTGCTGATTCTGGCGGCGATTTGGCTGCGAGACCGGCGGATTTATCTGGGCCTTATCACGAGTTTGGTTGTGTTGTTTCCGATGCTGCTGCTGCCCGGGCGGCAATTTGCCGCTTATTGGTACGTCCCGCTGATCGGCGTTGGCATCATAGCTGCAACACTGGCGGCGCGCGCTCCTCGATGGGCGCTCGTCAGCTTCTTCGCGGTCTGGTTTGCGTTCAATTATGCGGTGCTGCGTGAAAAGCGTCGAGCGATTCTAGCGGCGGCCGATGCCAACCGTATCTATGTTGCGGCTGTGGCTGATTTCGCGCGCGAGCATCCTGAGATTCAAGTGGTCGGCTACGATGGGCGGCCTCCGGAAATGCACGTGTGGGGCATCGAGGGAGCGGTTCATCTCTCGCTTGGAAACAGTGCTCAGTTGTATTCGGCTTCGAGCAGCGAGTTTGAAAGTGCCAGGATTAAAGCTCCCGCTGCAGTCATACACTGGCAACCGGACGGGCGAGTCTGGGTTCAGCGCACTTTGGGGCCGTAGAGCCGCCGATAAACTTCAGCATTGCGCAATACACTTTGGACGTAGACGCGAGTTTCGCTGAATGGAATGCTCTCGACGAACTCAGCGGGCTCGTGGTAGTTGGCTGCGGCGGTCCATGAATTAACTCGCGATTTTCCCGCGTTGTAGGAGGCCAGTGTCTGCTCCCACTTGCCCTGCAATTGATCGGAAAGAGCCTTTAAATAAAAGGTGCCGATCTTCAGATTCATGTCGGGCTTGAACAACATGCTGGTGCTGTAGCGCGGAATCTTAAGCTGGCGGCTCAGCTGGCGGCCGGTGGCGGGCATCACCTGCGTCAACCCGCGCGCGTTGGAGCGAGAGACAGCTTTCGTATTGAACTCCGATTCCTGCCGGATGAGAGCCGCGACGAGAAAAGGATCGAGCGACTGCTGGCGGCTGTACTCTTCCAGCGAGTGGCGATAGGGCAGCGGGAATGCCAGGCGCCAGAATTTATCGGGTGCGTTGTCGAGCGAGAGCGATAGATAACCGGAGGCGAAGCGCTTGATATAGCGAATGGCTTGATCGGGGGCATCCCGCCGGTTGGCCAGCTCGGCTAGTTCCACGGCGAGGATCTGGGGCTGTCCGTCGGTCTTGGCGCCGAAGCGCAGCTCGTTTTCTGCCAGATCGTCCAACCCGGCGGAAGCCAACAGATGGGAGCGCTCGATGCGATCGGCCGTGGTGGCACTAGCGACGAAGCTCTCTGAAGGTCGATGTTGCGTCAGTGGGAGCCTGCTCAGGAATTGCGAGGCCTCCGGCGAGGCAGTGGCGCCGGAGATGGCCAGCAACGCCAGGCGATCGCGGGCAAGCATGGCGTAGTAGTAGTTCGAAAAAGACTTGTCGAGCTTCTCGTAATAGACGCGGGCGGTGCCCAGGTCCGATTTCGATTCGGCGATGCGTCCCAGGAAGTAGAGCGCCGTGCTCACGCGGTCGGAGTCGGGATAGCGGGTGAGGTGTTCTTGCAACAGCTTGGCTGCGCTGGAAGAGTCGCGCAGATATTGGATCCAGGCGAGTCTCCAATGGCACTGCGCGGAACGCGGCTCGTTCGGAAAAGCTTCGTAGCAGGTGCGATAGAGCGGCTCCGCGGTGTCACTCTGGTTGTGCGCAGTGTAATAATTGGCCACCGACAGCAGCGCGTTAAAGCGCCAGATTGATTGAGGATGGGCTCCCGAGATCCGATCTAGAATCGTCTTCACTTCATCCATGCGATCCAGACGCCGCGCGCATTCCATAAGGTAAAAAAGCCGCTCGGCTTCGGCTTCAGGCGACGAGGCCTGGAAGGAACCAAGGTACTCGTACGCCAGTTTGTCTTCACGGGCAAAGTGCCGCGCTGCGCCGATCCGCACGCGTGCCAGGTCTTGATTGGCGCCGCTCAATACGGGCAATAGCGCCATGAGCTCCTTGCGCGCGCGATCGTAATCCCCGCCGTCCACCAGCTTCAGGCCACGAGCAAAAAGAGCCTGTGTATCGGGCGCCGGATAACGAAGCAAGGCGGCCTGAGCATCGGAAGCCTCATTCGACAAAGGATACTCGATGTAAATTTTCTGGTAATGCATGGCTGCGGCGTCCCGGTTACCATCCGCTTCATAGCTGCGAGCCAGCAGCAGTTCCGCCTGGGGGACAGTGAGGTCCGTCAAGTGCTTCTGGATCAGTTCCAAGGCACGGCCGGGCTTGCCGTCCTGCAGGTAGGCGTTCGCTTCCAAAGTGACCGACTTCGTCACCAAAGGCGACGCAGGTGTCGATTGCCAGACTGGCTCCAGAGTCTTTTCCGTATCCGAGAATTGGCGCAGCTCGAACTCAGACGTAGCGCTCAGGTAGGCGGCGTAATCGGCCAGCTTGGGCAGTCGCTTGCCCGCTGTGGTTAAGTGCTTGAGAGCGTCGCCGAACTGCCGCTCATCGACTTCGGTGGCGCCCAGCGTCAAAAGCGCGAGCGCGCCGTTCTTATCGCTGGGATGGGCGTCGGCATAGCGCAGCAGCGCGGCGCGGCTTCGTGGATTCGGAGTCTTGCGGTAACTTGCGCCCAGGCTCTCAAGCGATTGCGCAGATACACTCACGGCGCACAAGCAGGCCAGTGCCGCGAGCCGGTTCATATTAAACCAGCGGACCGGGATAATCGGAGCCAAGTAATTCAACATCGTCGTTCGCAAGCGTCCGCACCAACTCCAAGTGCAAATAGTCGACCATTCCACCGGGAGCGGACAGAAAATCCCGGCGAAAAGTCTCACGCGCTGAATCAATCTCTGTCTTTAAAGACGTATACAAATTGCGGGCGGCACGGCCGATCTTCACATTTTGAGATTTATAAAGCCTCATCTCGGCCACCTGATTGCGCGCAAAGCGTTGCGCTTTCAGGTGTAGGTTCTGATCTATCTGAGGGATAGGCGAAGCCGCGATATTCACTAGAGTGGACCGCGCGCCGTTTGCCGAGGCGCGGATCTCGATCACAGCGCCCGCGACGGTAGCCAGCAGCTCCAGGCCATTCGCCTCGACGTTGTGGTTGGCTGCGTCGGCGTAAAGCAATGCCGCGACTTGCGCCTGGGCGAGGATCGGAATCAGGCAGAACTTACGGGCCGCGTCTTCCCCGGCCCAGCGGGCGATGGCCTCGGACATCTCGCTTTTGGTTCGCAAGGCCACCACCGTGTCTTGGGATTCGACGGCGTTGGCGAAAGCCGGTGCGGAAGCGAGTGGTGCTTCAGGCATTTTCTCCTCGCCGCAGATATTCCGGGCGGCCGCGAGATGCAGTGAGCCGTCGCGCAGCAGGAATAAAGCGGCACGATCCGAGAAACCCTGCGTCGCGTCAACGATCGCCTTGCTCCACTGCTCCTCGCTCTCAACGGCACGCAGGTGGCGAACCGATTGGTTCAACTTCGAAGTAATTTCACGGCGGGCTAAGGCGAGCGAATCAACGACAGCTTGCACCACTCCGGCGCTCAAGGCCGTCAAGCGCTCTTCGAAAATGCGTTCGACCTGGTCCCGCGCAACGGTGCGGGTATCCGCGGAAAATGCGCGCGTCAGATCGTTCATGTTGCGTCGGGGTCTAATAGTATTCTATCGGACAAGCAGCCCCCTGGCTCCAGGGTAAGGGAAATTAGCGTGCCGGCGGGGCTTCGGGATGGATCGGCAGAAGCATCCCCGTCAGCCTCAACTGTTTGCGGCCACTCGTTAATTCCAGAACGATGTGACCGTCCGGTTGGCTGGACCCTTGTCCGGAGAAAGTATCCGATCCTTGCTCCACCTGGATGTTGGACAACATTAGGCGCGGGATGCCGGAAGCAGGCGCGATTTTGTAGGCGCCAGTGATCGCCGTCACCTCGGTATCCGGGCCGAGTTCGATGCCCTTGCCTTCGAACGTGCCCTGTGATCGAATATTCAACAGCAGGTTTTCGGAGATCCCGCTGGTCTCGAGTTCGCCGTCCAGATCCAACCGGCCGTTCCGGTATTCGAGATGTTCCAGCGTGCCGGTCCAGTTGTAGACGGGAAATGACTTGGCGAGGTCCAAAATCAGCTTGCCCTGGGCATGCATGTCGTCCAAATGGCAATTTAGATTGGACAACAGGATCGTTGGCCCATCCCAGGCCAGGTGCGCGCGAATCTCGCCGATGGGCGATTCGCCATTCAGGAGCCTGGTCACGTGAATGTCGCCTTCCATCTCGCGATCCAGAAGCCACTTCGGCAGAGCCTCCTTACGAAGACGGAAAGTCCGGGCCAGAAAGCCTTCGCTGCGGCGAAGCGTGGGCATCATCAGACTCTCCAGTTCAGCAAGCTGCAATTCGGGGATGTTCAAGTGAATCCGATGCGGGCGGCCGGCGGAGGGATCGTAGCGATAGTCACCTTCGAGCGTGACTGCTCCGGCGCGGGCGTGAATCCGGTTCATCCAAATGAGTCCATCTTTTATTTCGACGGATACGTTTGCGAAACGAACCGGCGTGGCCAGCCCGGGGATTTCGAGGACAGCATTCTGTAGCTCGTACTGGCCCGACCAGACACCTGGATGGTCCTCCCGACGCTCGAACGCGATGGATCCTCTCCAGGTGCCTTGCCGGAGATTCTCGAGCAGAGGAATGGGCGGCGCCGCGATAACATGCTCGGCGCTCGACTCGACTTCCGCGATAGTCAACTGGCGGGTGGTGATCCGTAGAGCCGCGCGGCTGTTGTCGAGAGCGTAAACGCCTTCGATGATCGCGGACTGGCCGTTCTCCATGGTGACGTCGGCAGGGCCGAACGTGATGGCGTTGTTCGCAAATAAGACTCGTGCTGAGTCGAATTCCGCGGACTCCTCGTGGGTTGTTTTCATCGAAGCATTGGCGAGCGCAAGCTCCCCTTGGAAGCCGGCTGAGTTGGAGTAACCGACTACGCCGTTCACACGGCCGTCCACCTGCATGCCGGGAAGAAATGGAGCGCCCATGTGACGGGCCGTTTCGACCAGCGAGGCGGCCGGCAGATCGTGAAAGGTGAAGCTGGCAGCCCAATTCGCCGAGGAAAGATAATCATCGAACCGCAGTTTCACCGCTACCGGTTGAACCTGACCCGGGGCCGCTATTGTTTCCACATTAAGCTGGTGCGCGGGTAGGTTGAGCAGGCCGCTATAGTTGAGTGTCCAGCCTTCGCCTTTAGGTGGCATAAGGTCCCAGCGATGCACGTCGGTGATGTTCAAATCACCCGTGATTTCGAGGTGGGAAAGCGGGCCGGCCAAGCGGGCATTCGCTAGGGCGAAGCCGTGCATGCCCAGGTCGCGACCGTTGAACAGTCGGGCCAGCTCGGAAATGGCGGTACGCTCCAGGCGCAGTCCCAGGTTGAGCTGGTCTTCGGCATGCGCGGAGGAATGGAGCATGCCGCGCGCGCTGAGCTCTCCGAAGTTCTGGGATCCACGATCGGTGCGGGCGGGCGAACCAGAAAAACGAATGACGACATCGCCGCTCTCGTTGGGGTAGACATCGATATCGGCGGCGCTGATATAGAAGACCGACTTGGTGTCGCCGAATTTGAAGTTCAAGCGTCCGTCGCGGATCTGGATGTCCGGCAGATCGTGCGAGCGACCAGAGTTGACGCCTGAAGTGTGGTCGAGCAGCGGCTGGATGTTCCAGGGTCCGGCCTGAGTCTTGACCAGATTCACGCTGGGTGAGTCCATCCGCAGACTGGAGAAGGCCAGTTTGCCGCGCAGCAGGCTGAGCCAGCGGACTCGTGCCTGCATGAATTCGACATGGGCGAACGGTTCGATGCCGGCCGCCGGATCCTCGCCGATCAGCACATTCTTTACCGTGAAGCCGGGACCGGTGAAAAGATTCAGATGCACTTCTTCGATTTGCACCGGGCGGTTGAAGGCGGCTTCGAGCGCGGCTTGGATGCGTGGACGCAGGCGATTCGCATCCAGATATGGTGCAAGGACGCCGATCACGACTACGATGGCGAGACCGATCCACAGCGCGCGCCGGAGTTTTTTCATGGGCACTTGGGCCTTTTCATGAATGTTGTCCCAGCAGTCCGGCGTAGGCTTCCGGGTCGTCCACGTCGGTAGTGACGGCCGGGTCATTTACTTCGATGTAGGATGTCTGGCCGACATATCTATGGATGACGTCACTGGCCATCGCGCTAGGCGGCAGGGCCAGGAGTTCGTGAGCCAACGCCCGAGCAATGCAGACGGGATGACCATGCTGGCCCTCGTAGGTGGGAACGATGACAGGTGCGCGGTGCGCCTGGAAACGAGCGGCCAGCTTTTCGAGCGTAGCGCGCTGGAGGTTCGGATGATCTACGGGCGTGAACATCACCGCTTCCGTCTCGGCCGGTAATACATGGAGGCCACACTGCATCGAGCTGAGCATGCCGCGCTCGGGATCGGGATTCTCGGTGAAGGTCGCTTCGTTGGAGCGCTCGATGCCGGAGCGTATCTGGCTGGACTGGTGACCGAGGACAACGATCACCGGATTCGAGACGTTCGAGAAGAGCCGGATCATGCGATCGAGGAAAGTCTCGTTTTGAAATTTCAGCAAGGCTTTGGGAGTGCCCATGCGCCGCGATGCACCGCCGGCCAGGATTAGACCGGCAATGGGACAGCGCGCATTCACTTCAGGATGGCTCGCGAGGACTCGGTGGCGAAGATGGATTTGGAAAGTGACCGCCAGTCCGACTCAGGCGCGCGCCGGGTGGCGATCATTTCAGCCACGATGGAGATGGCGATCTCTTCCGGCGTGATGGCGCCGATATCGAGACCCATAGGCGCGAAGATGCGCTCGAAGGCCGCACGCGGAACGTTCTCCTTCTCCAGTTCCTTAACGACGCCGATCACTTTACGCTTGCTGCCGATCATGGCGATGTACTTGGCGTTGGTTTCGACCGCCCAGCGCAGCACGCGCATGTCATCGCGATGGCCGCGCGTCACGATGACGATGTAGCTGGTGTCGCGGATGGTGAGCTTTGGGAAAACTTCCTCGTATTCCTCGGAGTGGATCTCGTCGGCTTCAGGAAAACGGTCGCGATTGGCGAAGGCGTCGCGGTTGTCGACGATGACGGTGGCAAATCCGGCCATGGTGGCGATCTTAGAGATGCTCTTCGAGATGTGGCCGGCGCCGAAGACGAACAGGCGCGGCTGGGGGATCACGGGCTCGACGAAGACGCTGAGCTGTCCGCCGCAGATCAGGCCGTTGTCGTAGGCGGCATCCTGACCGAGGCTGAAGTTCATCTGGCGGGGGCGTTCTTCCTGCATTACCTCGCGCGCGGCGTTCCAGACTTCGGCCTCGACGCAGCCGCCGCCGATGGTGCCGAGCATGGAGCCGTCCTCGCGGACCAGCAGTTTGGCGCTTTCATAGCTTGGAATGGATCCGTTGACCTGCACGATGGTGGCCAGGGCGCACTTCTGGCCGAGGCGGCGCAGGCGGACCACTTCGTCGTAGATGTCCATTCGATTGGATTATAACCTGGGGGAAGGTTGTGGAGTGGGTTGTGGGTGCTGGGATATTCTGGTGGGGTGAACAAGGATTGGGAGGGTCGGTTCAGGCCTAGCGAGCGCAAGTCATGGCCGCGCTGGCTTCCCTGGCTTATCGTTTTGCTTATTCCAATCACTATTGGGCCCTGGTGGTTTCGAATTGCCATGTTCGTTGTGCTCGTATCTGTGATCCTGTTGGGAAACGGCTACAAGCCTGGCTCAAAGTAGCCTCCTAACGGTTCAATGGATCGCGCCAACTTTCAGCGCGGTGAGTACGTTATTGTCCGAGGAGCCGCTGAATTGAAGCACAAAGCCACTGCAATTTACGGCGATGGTAGCGGGCGCGGCGAAGGTCGCGACAGCTTGCAGCGACATCACGGCTTGGTTGGCGTCAGACACACGGTATCGGCGAGCCGAGCCCCACGATAGAGCAGGCGATCGTGTCGGTGGGATTCAGAAACTGTGCTTGGCGTCCAATACCTCGGAGCCGAGTGAAGCGCACGCTCCAGTAATGGCAGGACGGGTTAGACGTACTGGTATCAAGCACAATACTTATCGGAAATAAGTTTTCAAATTTCGACCGTGGAAAGATGCGGGCCGCTGATATGCTTACTTAATGCGACAACTCTTTATTGCATCCGTGATACTTTGTTTCGGGACGATCACCTCCGTGCAGGCTGATGTTATTTACAGTAGCTTTGCTGAGGTCTGCTGTTCCGGATTCACCGTATCCGGAGTGAACAGCGCGGCCGGCGGTGCTTTCAGCGCAGCTATGGGCTTCACTCCGTCTGCGAATTTCGATCTGACCCAGATCGACATTTCCCTCACCTGGACGGCAGGTACGAATTCCGGCCCCGTGTTGACGCTGAATTCCGACAATGGCGGCCTACCGGGCTCCATTCTGATGAGCTGGACCTTGAGCGGGGGGCTCCCACCTTTCGTTTCCAACGGCGCCTGTTGCACGGCAATCGAAAGTGTAACTCCCACTTCGCCGCTCGTTTTATCCTTCGGCTCGCAATATTGGTTGGTCGCCACTGCCGGTGCCGCTGATACCTGGGACGACTGGGTGGTGGGCGGGAATTTTGGCGCACCGGTGGCTATCAACCAAGTGGCGGGTGGTCCGCTTGTCCGCATCGTTGATGAGCAGGGCGGCTTTGATGTTCTAGGGACACCTCGGAGTTCAACAGTGCCCGAGCCACTGCCAGAGCCAGGGACGGCAACCGCGATAGAACTAGGATTGTGTTTCTGCTTCGTGGCTCGGTTTTCCTTTGGGTGGGCAAGACAACCATCTTCAAGAGCTAAAGGACGGCAGTCGCTCAGCTAGCTTACGCCTGTTCGGTGACGACTAAAGTCCCGGCTGGGGATACGGTTTGCGGTTTGAACGAAGCCGCACGGCAAGGCGTCGCATCGCAACCTTAACCTCAATGTATCGGAAGGTCAGCAGCACCTTGAATCGCGGAACTGGAGCGAGGCGGAGAAGAATCTGGGTAGGCAAAGAACACACTTTGGGAGAACCCTCAGACTGGCCATGCTGAAGCATTCCGCGGCATGCTGAAATCTCAAACGTTTTAGCAAAGAGGATTTGTCGGAAGCGTTCGATTCCTGATCCTTCGCCATGGCTAATGGATGGCGCCGACTTTCAGCGCCGTGAGCACGTTGTTGTCTGAATGTCCACTGAAGCTAAGCGGCAGACCGGTGCAGTTCACGGCGATGGTCGTGGGTGCGGCGAACGTAGCGACCGCCTGAAGCGACATGACGGCCTGGTTGGCGTCCTGGGCGAGGTGCACGGAATTGGCCGAACCGATACCAGCAATTGAGCAAGTGATCGTATTGGTTGTGACGATGAGATCCGAGCTCGTATTGGATAGTGTGGACGTGAACATGATCCAGTAATTGCCGGCCGGCACGGCCAGCGAAGCCACTTGGACGGGAATGAAGTGGAGAAGGAACACGCTGGGCGTGCTGATGGAGTAAATGTCGCTCGGACCTCCTGTTCCGGGCGGCCCCGGCGGGCCAGGAGGTCCTTGTGCACCGGGGAGTCCCGGCGCGCCGGGGAGTCCGGGTGCACCGGGGAGCCCAGGATCGCCCTTATCCCCTTTCAGCCCGGCAGCTCCGATGGCGACGTCGAAGGTCGCGGCTTTGTTCTCGTTGTCTTCACCGTTGGGCTGCAGGATGAGCAGGTACGAACCGGGTTTCAAGCCCACGGGCAGCAAGGCGGTTACGGAGGTGGATGTGAAGGTCATGACCATCAGCCTGAAGGAGTCAAGAGTGACCAGCGGTTTCCCGTGGCCGAGGTTATTGCCTGCGATAGTGATCTGCGTGGGATTGATCGAGGCGTCAGGCAACGCAGAGGTGATGACGGGCTTCTGGTCATCCGCAAATGCCAAGGCCAGTGTGAAAGCCGCAAGGGCATATCTGCAAAGCAAGCTCATGTTGTGTTCCTCCCGGTACGTCGCCTATCACCGAACGATCAACGCGCACGAACCGGCGGCGGAACAATCCACCAGATATCCGGTCACCGTCATCTGTCCATTCGTGGCGCCGTTGCTGTTACTGAATGAGGTGGTCGAAACCATGTTGATGGTGGGAGTATTGCCGCCATCAATGGGACTTAGGAGCGTGCCCGTCACGTTGACTCCAAAAATGTTGGTGTTGATGCCCAGGACACCTGGAAACGTGCCGGCCTGGAGCACGCTGGGAATAAAGACACTACCGAGTTGAATTGGCTTGAGCACCCCAGGCGTGTCGACGTACACTTGGCCCAGGATGCTGGTGACGACCAGCCGCTTGTTATTGGGGACCGGCGTGAAATTGAGGGTGCAAAAATTCCCGGAGCAACTGGCGCATGAAGACCCCGTGCAACCCCCTCCGCCCTGGGCAAAGAAGATAACCGATTGATAGGGTATCCTGCCCGGCTCGTCTATATTCTCGACAAAGGCGGCCTTGATCTGCGCCAACAGGGGCTTGGCGGTGAACGCTCCCAGGGCCGTAAGAGCGGCTACACCAGCCGCCATCCAAACGTAATTCTTCCATCGATTCATATCTGACTCCTTTTAGCGTTTCGGCTCTGAAGACTGTTGGCCAAGACCAAAACCAGCAACCCGACGGCTACCACCGGCCATGCCGCCGGCTCCGGGGTGGCCACCAGACCGCCCGCGCTGATATCCACGGCGCAGTCGGAGGTTCGAACTGTCCCGCTCGCCGCATCGAAGTAATCTCCCAGCCCAATAAAACCGTCGCCCAGCGTGCCAGTCCCAAAGTTCTCGGCGAACGAAAAATTGTCAAAGACGCTAACCGCCAAAGTGTAGGAGCCAGCCGCCAGTGGGTTCAACGCCAGCGTGGAATCGTGACAGGCCGGCGATGGAGTCCCCGGCGGACAAAGGCCGTCGTCGTTCGAAGTCAAAAAAGTCGCCGTCGGGCCAGTCTCGTCGAATAGCGAGAAATAAGTGTCAAAGCCGCCGGCGGGAATCACTGATCCCGCTGCATTCGTGCCTCCGGGCGCGCTGCTGCTGCCTCCATATCCGTAGCTTTGAATGGTCAGGGAGGATGCGGCGCTCAGCGTGAACGAGTAGAGCAATACATCGTTGGCGTTGTTTGGATCGAGGCTGCCGGTAAGGGAAACGGAGTCCGCCAGACAGGGAGCCGCCAGGAGCATCCATGATAAGAGGCCGGCCGCGCAGCAGAGAGGCTTGAACACAATCGAAACTCGGGTCAAAGAATTCGCCCCGGACCGGGCTGCCCGGGACCGCGCCGCCGCTTGAGCAGCCCAATCGCCAGCAGACTCACGCCCACCAGGCTGAAGGAAATTGGTTCGGGCGCAGCGGTTGTCGTCGGCACGTCGAACTGAAAAGTACCTCCCAGAAATGCATTCGGAACCGCAGGAGACTCCGCGAGGAGCGAGGTCGGGTAGACAAACCCGGAGCCCATCGGGGAGAAGAGATTTGCCTCCGCACCCAAGGGCGCGCCGAACGTGATCAGCCCGCCGCCGGTATTCAAAGTGGAAAGACTGAAGGCGTTGGCAGGGAGGCACGCACCGCCGGTTATAGCGGCGGTACATCGCACATTGCCGTTCAGATCGCTGGCACTGAAACCTTGCGCGGCAATTACATAGCTACCAGGCGCGAGGACCACGGGCGATGCAAGGTTGCGGAACCGGCTGCCGCCGATCAGAGTATCGCCGGAGCCGGTGAGGGAAAGAAAGAGCCCTGGTACCAGCAGGCCCGCATTCGGTCCGGAGCCGGCAAAGACACCGACGTCAATGGTTCCCGCGAAGCCATCCTGGGTGCTATCGAAGGCTCCCAGCGACAAGACCGTCAACGGTGCGTTGACCTGGAATATCATGCCGATTGTTCCGGTCCAAGCCTGGTTGCCCGGCTGACCAGCGGCTACATCGTAAGCCACGATCGGGTTGGCTCCGAGTGGAACTTGAAGAAGCAGACCAGCCCATAGGACCGGCGCCCACCTTGAGAGTGAACTCATGTTATTTTGATCCTCCGTCACTCAGAAAAACGAATTGGATGCGCGGAACCGGACATCCGAGAGTCAGCGGGGATGGATGCGGGTTTCGGTCAGACGGAGCGGGATTTTGAACTGTTCGCCCAGATCTTTATAACTGGCATGGATGGCTTTGGCTTGCAGGAGCAATGGTCGAGCCTGATCGCGACGGCCTAAATCCAGGAGACAGGATGCCAGAGCGATCTGAGAATCCGCGAGTTGTAGACTGTGTTGGGAGTCCAATACTTGGGAGCCGAGCTGAACCGCACGCTCGATTAACGGCTCGGCGTCGGCTGCGCGCTTCGAGAGCAGAAGACCCCTGCCTTCCAGCAGCGCGGCCTGCGCCTCCCAGCGCTTGAAGTAGGGGGCCAAGCCGCTTTCCGCGATGCGTTTGCGCACCAGGGCGGCTTGATCGATGGCGGCCTCCGGACGGTTTCGAGCAAGATTAACTTCCGCCCGAGCCAGTGAGACGTTCAGCCACGAATAGGTTATTTTGCCGCTGAAATCCGCTTTTTCCGGGATCTGCTGCAAAGCTGACATCGCCTCTTCGGCCTTGCCCGTCGCCAGCAGGAGCCTGGCTTTCGCCATAAGGGCGTCGTCGAGTTGGCGCGAGTATCCTTGACCAGGGCCGGCACGGATGGTGAAAGCTTCGTCGAGCAGCGCCTGCGCCTTGCGGTAATATCCCAGGTCGGTTTCAGCAGGGGCAATTGCTTCGAGAGTAACCGCAAAATCCTGGTTTCCGGATCGCTTCGCCCGCCGGTGCACCTCCATGGCCTGTGTGAGGGGCAGCAGACCCTCTTCCACACTGCCGTAGCGAAGGAGGTTGACACCATAGGCTCTCCGCACCATGGGCGTGTGAAAGACTTCGTCAGGACCCCGGGTGCGGACAGCGAGATCCACCGAATTCTTCAGCATCGCAAGCCCTTCCTGCACACGGGATGTCTGGACCAGAAAATTGCCCAGCCGCCACTCAGTCTGCAAGACGTCGACACTGTCTTCGCCTTTGAGCGCACGGGCTACTTCGAGGGCGAGCCGTGCGCTCTTTTCGGACCCACTGATATCGAGCAGGTGGCGCTGGCCTTCAGCGAGAACCGCATAAATTGCCGGCAACGGCCGCCGGGCCTCCCCTTGCAGGGAATTGGCCACGCTGGCGGCCCGTGACAGAGTCGCGATGCCTTCCGGGAATTGCTCCTGCATTACCTGGCGCTGCCCCAGGAGATTCAAGGTCGCGACCAGCTCGAGGGAAGGCGGATAACGCTGGTAGAGCTGGATGGCTTTGCCGGCGTAAGCGGCGCTGGTCTCCAGATTGGTGTCGAGGAACACGCCGCCCATCCCCACATAGTAAAGAGCTCGGGTGCGAGAACTGGAATCTCCATTGCGATCCAGAATCTTCTCCGCTTCTTTCAGCAAGGCCGCGCGATCGTTCGCAAACGATGATTCGCCAGAGTCAACGGCCAGCTCGACCAGCGCGCGCGCAACCTCGGGATGCGCGGGACCGTAGACTGATTTCGCGAGAGTGACCCGACTGCGCCCCAGCGCGAAGGCCTGATCCTGAAGACCGAGGTCGGCGTAAAGGTGGAAGAGCGTCTCGAGCAGGCTCAGTTTCGCAGCGGGCGCGTCCTGGAGCGAGCCGTCTATTTTCTTGGCGCCGATATCCAGAAGCTCCCGGGCCGTGGTTTGACGGGCCTTCACCGGGTCGGCATGCTCGTTGGAGTTGGCGCGAAAGATGTCGAGCAAGAAAGTTTGGACTGTCTGGGCAGTCCGGCTCTGGATTTGCGCGAGATGCGCCTCCCACAAAGCGACGCCCAGGCCGATGCTTAAAGCGACGATGATCGCGGCCGCCGAGCCCACCGCCAGCTTATTCCGGGCGACGAATTTGCGCGCGCGATACCAGACGCTTTCCGGCTGGGCGAGAACGGCTTGTCCTTCGAGATGGCGCTCAATGTCCTGGGCGAACGCGTCGGCGGAGGCATAGCGATCTTGGGTCTGCTTGCTGAGTGCCTTGAGGATGATGGCGTCCAGGTCGCCGCGAAGGCCGCGACCCAGCCGCTGGGGCGCTGCCTGGCTAGGACGCGCGGGCTCGGCCTCGAGAATCGCATCTTCCAAGCCGCTGCGCGTATCGCGCTTGAGCTTGTACGGTCGCGCACCGGTGAGGAGCTCATAAAGGATCACGCCGAGCGAGTAGATGTCGGTGGCGGTGGTGATGGTGCTGCCGGTGATTTGCTCGGGACTGGCGTAGTCTGGCGTCAGAGCCCGGCCTCCGAGACGCGTAAGCTCGGTTTCCGAGGCCTCACCTTCCGTCAGCAGCTTGGCGATTCCGAAATCGAGCAGCCGAACTTCACCGACGTTGGTAACCAGGATGTTGGCGGGCTTCAAGTCGCGATGGACGATGAGGTTGGAGTGGGCATACTGAACGGCGCGCAGAACTTGGAGGAAGAGCTGCAGGCGCGGTTTCGGACCTAAGTTCCGCAGGTCGCAGTAGGCGGTGATCTTCTGGCCCTCGACATATTCCAGCGCCAGATAAGGCTGGCCTTGAGCGGAGATGCCGGCATCATACAGCCGGGCGATGGAGGGGTGGGTGAGCTGTGCGAGAATATCCCGTTCTCTGGCGAAGCGATCGGCCAGCGTACGGTTGTGCAGCGAGAGAATGGGAAGTTTGAGAGCGACGGGTCGCTTGACTTCGCCATCGGCGCGCTCGGCCAGCCAGACGACACCCATGCCGCCTTGCCCGAGTTCGCGAATCAAGCGATAGGGTCCAACCTCGGTTTGGGGCTCGAAGCCCGGGATGGCGGATTCGGAAGGGTTATTGAGCTTGGGCAGGGTCTGGAGAAAGTCGTCAGCAGCGTTGGCCTGGGTAGCCAGCAACTGGCGCAGCGCGGGGAGCACCTCCGAATATTCAGGTCCGAGGTCTCGAAGCCAGCGGGAGCGGGAATCGGGAGGCTGATCCAGCCAATCGTCCAGCAGCTTAGACAGTGTGGGCCAAGTGGCGGGATCGATTTTCATTTCGGATCGTTGAGAAACAAAGCACCATTAACGATAACGTATATTTTGCGACAAACCGGACATCGGAACTATTTCAGAGCCGACGCGAGCAGGATGCGGGCTTTTTCCCAATCGCGGCGGACAGTGCGTTCGGTGACGCCCAGGCCCTCGGCGATTTCGAGTTCGCTCATTCCTCCGAAATAGCGCATCTCGACAACTTTCACCAGCCGTTCGTCGACCGCTGCAAGCTCATCCAGGGCGTCATTCACGCGAATGATTTGGTCCTCTTCAGGCCGATTGGGATCGAGCACCCCCGTATCGAGCGTCACGCGTTCCTGATCGCCGCCACGGCGCTCGGCGCGGCGCTGCCGGACTAAATCGACAACGATGGAACGCATGACGTGGGCCACGTAAGCCCGGAAATGGGAGCGATCGGTCAGGTCTTGCTTGCCGGCGCGCACGACACGCAGGTAGGCCTCATGCACGAGCGACGTCGTGTCGAGCAAGGTAATGGGCTCGTTTTTCCGGAGCCGGGAATGAGCCAGCTGGCGAAGCTCGGGGTAGAGCTCGGCGAAAAGATCCGGTGAAGCGCCCGGACCGGCGTCCTCCTGCATACACGTCATCATACCCAGTTGCGGATGTCCGGTTCCGGCCGGTGATTGCGTTTAACACTGTGACCAAACATCACTGGAGGAATCAGATGACACGCAATATGCGGATAGCGCAGAGCTGCGGGATCTTGGGACTCGCCTTCGCTTCCCTTTGCCTGGCGCAGAAGGATCCCGGAGTTCGCGGAGGACCAGCCGGCGGCGGCGCGCCCATGCCACACCTTACGGCGAACGAACTGGCACTCTTCAATGAAGGCAAACTTCGGATGACCCAGCTGGAATCCGTCTGTGATACTTGCAGCGACGTGACGCTCGGTTCAGACACCGGCCAGGATCCGAATCTGGCGACTCTGACCAATTCGTCGGGGCTGGGCGCGCGATTCAATGCCGACCAATGTTCGGTTTGTCATCAGCAGCCGTCAATCGGCGGGTCGGGCGGCTTCCTGGTACCGAACCCGCAGGATCCGCCGGCGCAGCATCGCAAGCCCGAGAATCCGATGTTCGATTTGATTCCACATCGCAAGGGCGGGCAGAATCCAGTGCCGTCGTTTATCACGCAATACGGGCCGATCCGTGAAGTGCGGTTCCAGAGAAAGCCGGACGGAATGCCGGACGGCGGCGTGCACCAATTGTTCACAATCGTGGGGCGATCGGATATCGGCGCGACGGGCTGTACGGCCGCGATGCTTCCGTCCATCGATTTTGAGACGGAGTACAAGAAGGGCAACCTGTCGTTCCGCATTCCATTGCAGACTTTCGGCCTGGGGCTGATCGAGGCGATTCAGGACACGACTATTTTGAACAACTCGGCGTCCACGGCGGCGCTGCGGGCAACGCTGGGAATCGGCGGGATGCCGAATCGGAGCGGGAACGACGGCACGATCACACGTTTCGGATGGAAGGCACAGAACAAGTCGCTGGTGATTTTTTCGGGCGAGGCGTACAACGTGGAGATGGGCGTGACCAACGACGTGTTCCCCACCAGCCGGGACGAAACGGCGGTCTGCAACCAGGGAGTGAACGAGCCAAATGACATTACGCGCACCGACGTCAACGATTTGCGGAATCAGAGCTTCAATAATCCGCTGCACATGGTAGCGGACTGGCTGGGGTTCACGATCTTCATGCGCGAACTGGATGCGCCGGCCCCGGTCCCATTCACGGCCAGCGCAAAGCGGGGACAGCAACTGTTCGGCACGAGCGGGAACAATCCTGGAATCGGCTGCATGCTGTGCCACACGCCGATGATGATGACGGGCGCTCGGCACGAAACTGAGGCGCTGCAGAGCGTTCCGGCCAATCTTTATTCGGATCTGCTTATCCACCACATGGGCAAGGAGCTGGCGGATAACGTCACGCAAGGGCTGGCGACGGGCGACATGTTCCGGACCACGCCCTTGTGGGGAATCGGGCAGCGAATATTCTTTCTGCATGACGGGCGGACCAGCGATTTGTTAGAGGCGATCCAGGCGCACGGATCGGACCACGACGACAACGGGGTCGGCAAGGATGGAACAAAGTATCCGCTGTCCGAGGCTACAGCCGTGATTAAGAAATTCAACGCTTTATCAGTGGCCGATAAGCAGGCGATGTTGGACTTCTTACGGTCGCTGTAAACACGGCGCGATTTTACTAAAGTCCTAGTCTGGAGACGCCGATTCAGACGGTAAGGCTATGATCAGCGTCACGCGACTCTTCCGGCTGGGGATACGGTTCGCGGTGTGGGCGACGCCGCACGTCAAAGCGTGGCATCGCAGGCTGAACCTCAATGTAGCGGAAGGTCAGCGGCACCTGGAATCGCGGAACTGGAGCGAAGCGGAGAAGCATCTGGCCGCGGCGTTGACCGAGAAGCGGCATTCTTCGAAGCGGCGCATCGGATTGGTGCTGGATCTGGCGAAGGCACAACGCAAGCAAGCGAAGTTGGCGGACGCGGAGCAATCGGCGCGGGCGGCGATGGAACTGGCGGCGGGCGACCACGCGCTGTGGTCGCGGGCGATGGAAGCGCTCGTCGACGTGCAAATCAGCCAGGAGAAGTATTCTGACGCCGAGCAGAGCATCCAAGAAATCGCAACGCGGGAAAGCGGACAATCGCAGCCGGATCGGGCACGGTTGGCAACATGCGCACGGAAGCTAGGAACCGCGCTGTTGAAGAGTGGTCGAAAAGAAGAAGCGTTTGAAGCTTTCCGACAGGCGGCCGGCTTGGCCGAGCAGGCCTTCGGCGCCAATCACGTGGAGACAGCACAATCGCTCTCTCAATTGGGTATGCTGTCGCGGCAACATGGCGATCATGCAGAGGCGCAGCGCTGTCTGCGGCGTGCAGCGGAGATTCACCAGTCGGTATCAGGTCCGGAATCCAATGCAGCTACGGAGGCAATTTATAACCTGGCTGCGTCGCTGGAGCAGTCGGAGGATTTTGCGGGCGCGGCGAGCGAATTCGAACGAGTTTTGAAACTGAAGGATCGGCAAGTGGGCGGCGATCGCGAAGAGGCTACCGAGGTTCAGGTGCACCTGGCGGGGTTATATGTGAAGGCCGGGCGCATCGCTCCGGCGCGAGAGCTGCTGATGCAAGCAATAGGGACGCTGGAGCGGAAGGGTGGGCCGAGATTGGCTCGCGCGCTGGAGATCTTTGCCGAAGTGGAAGAGCGAATGGGCCACGCGGAAGAAGCCCGGCAGTGGCGGGAGAGGGCGGCGGAGATTGCCAGCACGCCGGTTAGTTAGGTAACCGCTCCGTCGCGGTCACCGCTCAGAGACGCTTTGGAGCCGAGCCACACAGCCGGCGGATAGATGACCAGCAATCCGAAACCGAACCAATGCGGCACGCTATTCCAAAATACGATCACCGATACGACGCCTAAGATTTCTCCCCCCACGATCAACCCCAGCGTAGCTTTCCGGGCGTGCGCGCCGGCTATCCAGGCGCACAGATATCCACCAAAGATCGAGTAGATAGTGTCGGTCAAAAGGCTGAGCGCGAAATAATATGGAGGCGGCATCGGCAACGACTTGAAGCCTGGAACCAGCAGCGCGTAAAGCTCATCTGTGCAGACCACCAGGACGCCGATCGCAACGTAGCCCGCGATGGCGGCTCCAATAACCCGGCCCATAAATCCCCTCCAGTTATTTCCCGCCGAGGCTTTTGAAGACGGTCTCGACGAACATATCCGTGGTCCAGAAACCGGACGTCGCGCCATAGCGGTCGTCGTAATCGGCAGTGGGGTGCGCGGCCTTCACCTGCGCTAGCGTCGCGCCTTTTTTGATCATGGCCTGGATGCGGTCGCGAATGATGGTGACCATGTCGCGGTACTCCACCACTTCCCACTCGTCGCACAGCCTTCCATGACCGGGGATCACGTAGGTGCCGCCTTCTTCGTCATGTTTGGGAATGGTGATGTCAATGATGTTGTTGAGCGCGTCGAGTTCGCCCTGGACGCTCCCGCCATTCGCCAGGTCGATGAAGGGATAGCCCGTGGTGGTGAAGATATCGCCGGTGCTCACGACATCGGAATGCCGGAAGAAGACCAGGCTGTCACCGTCGGTGTGGGCTTTGGGTTGATAGATGATCGCGACCGGCTCGTTGTTGAAAAACAGCTCCTTCTGGCCGGAGGTGAACGTATCGGTGGGCCAGGCTTCAGTGGAGGTAGGAGACTGTTTGCCAGTGGGGGCGCTCATGCGGTCGAGGACGTTTTGATGCGAGAGGATAGCGGCGCCTTGCCGGGCATCGCGGATATCGGCGGTGACATTCGCGCCGGTAATGGTAACGCCCGACGCGCGGATTTTTTCATTGCCACCGGTGTGGTCGGCATGGAAGTGCGTGTTGATGACGTACTGAATCGGCTTGTTGGATAGCTTTCGGATAGCCGCGATCACCTTGTCGGACATGGCCGCAGTGCCGGTATCGACCACGATGACGCCCAAGTCGCCAATCTGCACCGTGATATTACCGCCGGCACCCACGATCATGTAGACGTTTCCCTGCACGGGCAGAACGTGGACCTCGCCGTCATTGGGGACGGGATTAGGAGCGCGGCTGACGTGTGCCTGAGCGGGAGCAGTCCAGGCGCCTAATTTTGCGGCGTTACTGGGCGACGAGGATGCAGCGCGCATCTTGGCACGATACTCCGGATACATCGTTTCCGCGCCGCCCAGAGATGAGGCCACCGTGAGATGGTATTTGTCGGCGTACTCGCTGACGAAGGGATTTTCCCCAGGCAAGTAGTTCGGCACCGCGCCGCGTGGACGGCCGGCCACTTCTTCAACATATTCGCAAGGGTACAGCCAGTTACCGCCGGCATTGACGTTCAACAGGAAGTCCTGGCTCTTGATCAAGGGCTCGGTAAGATAGACCGGATCGGTCACGATGCTGACGTGCGTGAGATGATCGCCGTGCCGTATGAAGTGTTCGGTGAGCGTAGCCTGGTCGCTTTCTGGCAACCCGTTGCGGCGGATCCAACCTTGTTTGATATGGGTGGTGGTAACGGTCAGGATGTTCCCTTCCCACTTGCCGGTGGAGAATCCCATCCAGGTGTGCGCCGCATACGGCGGAGGGTGGGGGCGGCCATCCATCCAGATGGTGCGGGTCTGCTCATAGGTGCTGATGTATTGCTTGATGGCGAGGATGCGCTGAGACTGCGGGTCTTTTTCGTCCCAGATCCTTAGTTGCAAGGGACCGCGGTAGATGTAGGGGGCGACATGCACCTGGCACTGATGCTCTTGCACGGTGAGACGCGATGAATCCCAGGAGAGCGCCCACAGACGGCTGCTGACGCTGATGGGGAGTCCGGAGTAATTGACCAGTTCGGGTCCGGGTATGCGCTCGAGGAAGTCCTCGTGGAGCAGTGGATTCCAATTACCGGACAGATCCATGCCGATATCGGGCACAAACTCGCCGACGACGGCCTGGGCGGAGGCGCTGAGCGTGGCGACGAGGAACAGGAGTGTCAGAACGGACAGGCGAATCTGGCTGGGTTTTGACATATCACAATCCCGAACGTTTTTCATCATAGCGGAATGGTATACAGGAGGTGGAGCCGAATGGTCTGGAATCGGTG